>Ga0209541_10014937_pt1 | contig 11662 bp, 10 predicted proteins | sample RifCSPlowO2_01_FD_184027 | JGI IMG/M metagenome (GOLD analysis project Ga0209541, IMG submission 184027) | Groundwater microbial communities from Rifle, Colorado - Rifle CSP2_plank lowO2_0.1 (SPAdes) (version 2) | ecosystem: Environmental > Aquatic > Deep subsurface > Groundwater | place...
GTTCGAGGATCAGGTTTTTGATCAGCTTGAATTCGTTCACGGAAATCACGTTAGGCACTTCGATTTCGGGCACTGGCGTGAATCCTTTGTTTTTGGCTTCAATCGCGGCTTCGAAAATCGCTTGGGCTTGCATCGAAGAAATCTCCGGGTAAACGACGCCGAGTCGGCAGCCGCGAAAGCCAAGCATGGGATTGAATTCGTGCAAGTCTTCGATGGTTTCCTTGATTTTTTTGACGGAAACGTTGATTTGTTCCGAGAGTTCTTCGATTTCCTTGTCGGTTTTGGGCAGGAATTCGTGCAACGGCGGGTCCAAAAACCGTACGATGACGGGTTTTCCGGTCATGACTTTGAACAAACCGAAAAAGTCTTCGCGTTGGTACGGCAAGAGTTTAGACAGCGCTTTTTTGCGTCCTTCTGTGGAGTCGGCCAGGATCATTTCGCGCATGGCCGTGATTCGGTCGCCTTCAAAGAACATGTGTTCGGTTCGGCACAATCCGATTCCTTGGGCTCCGAAATTAAGCGCGATTTGCGCGTCTTTGGGGGTGTCGGCGTTGGTTCGGACTTCGAGTCGCCGGGTTTTGTCAGCCCATTCCATCAAAGTTTTGAATTCGCCTGAAATGGCGGGATCAACCGTTGGAACAGCGCCCATAATGACTTCGCCCGTGGTTCCGTTCAACGAAATCAGGTCGCCTTCTTTGATGACTTGGTTGGATACTTCGAAGAATTTTTCTTTTTCATTAACGCGAATGTCTCCGGCGCCGGCAACACAGCATTTTCCCATTCCTCGGGCAACAACCGCCGCGTGCGAGGTAGTTCCGCCGCGCGTGGTCAGGATTCCTTGCGAGGAAACCATTCCCTGAATATCTTCCGGCGAGGTTTCAATGCGAACCAAAATGACTTTGTGGCCTCCTTCGGCCCAGAGTTTGGCGGTTTCGGCGTTAAAAACGACTTTTCCGACCGCGGCCCCGGGAGATGCGGCAAGTCCTTTGGTAAGCGCGTTGTATTTGTGTTTTGGATCAAAGGTCTTGTGCAATAATTGGTTCAACGCGTTGGGATCGACCATCAAAAGCGCTTGTTCTTGAGAAACGAGTCCTTCGTGTTCCATGTCCACCGCGATTTTAACCGCGGCTTTTGCAGTTCGTTTTCCGTTTCGGGTCTGGAGCATGTACAGGGTTCCTTGTTCGATCGTGAATTCGAAATCCTGCATGTCGTGATAGTGGTGTTCGAGTTTTTTCCGAACCGCGACCAGTTCGTCGTACATCGGCGGGAACACTTTTTTCATTTCGATAATCGGTTGGGGAGTGCGGATTCCGGCGACCACGTCTTCACCTTGGGCGTTGACGAGGAATTCCCCGTAAAAAACGTTGTCTCCGTTGGCGGGATCGCGCGTGAACGCCACGCCGGTTCCCGAGTCGTCTCCGAGGTTTCCGAACACCATGGATTGGATGTTGACGGCGGTTCCCAAATCATGGGGAATATCGTGAAGACGGCGGTAAATGATAGCGCGGTCCGAGTTCCAGCTTTTGAACACGGCGTCACGCGACATGCGCAACTGTTCGACAGGATCGCTTGGAAAATCTTTTCCCAGGTTTTTTCGAACGAGGGCTTTGTACTGCATGACCAGTTCTTTAAGATCGTTTGCGGTTAGATCCAGGTCGGTTTTGTATTTGTGTTTTTCTTTCATGTTGTGAAGCAGTTCTTCGAAATGATTCACGTGAATTTCAAGCACGACATCCGAGAACATCTGGATGAATCGTCGGTAGGAATCCCACGCAAAACGCGGATTTTTGCTTTTCTTTTCCAATGCCAAAACCGTGGTGTCGTTTAATCCGAGGTTTAACACCGTGTCCATCATTCCGGGCATCGAAAATTTGGCGCCGGACCGAACCGAAACCAATAACGGGTTTTCGCCGCCGAATTCTTTTCCGGTTTGTTTTTCAACGTTTTTTAAGGCGTCCATCATTTGTTTGTCCAGTTCGACGGGAACTTTTTCGCCGTTTTTATAATAGTGACGGCACGCGTCGGTTGAAATCGTAAAACCGGGTGGAACCGGCAATCCGGCGTTGGTCATTTCCGCCAGGTTGGCGCCTTTTCCGCCGAGCAGGTCTTTTTGGTCCTTGTTTCCTTCCGTAAACAAGTGGACATATTTTGTGGTCATGTATTTTTCCTCCAAATTAAATCAAAAGAACGATTTTTCACGAAAAAAACCGTATAAAAACGAATCCGATTAGATGAAAGGGAGAAGAGTTTTTAATTCAAACGATGAAAAAGCGGATAGTTTCTTTTAAAAATTTTCTTCACGTATATAAATTCATGAATTATGGCTGGACGTTTGTTGGAATCGGATTTTTGTGTTTGTTGGTGTTGATGGGCTGCGCTGCGCCCGATGCTTCGCCCGAGATCCCGGATCAGAACACGGATCAAAACAACCCGGTTTTTCCGCCGGATGAAAACACGCCTCTTTCGCCGCCAGTCACGCGTTCTTTTGAACAAGGATTCGTTCCGATTCCGCCGCAACCGATTACCGAAGCGGGTTGGATGGACACGTTTCGTTTGCTTGGAAGAAACGCCGACGTGGTGTTGCATCATTCCGCCATCGATTGGAATAAATTTTCTGAAAACGCGAATGCGCCGCGTTCCGCGGACAAAACCCCGAATCTGGAGCAGACGAATTTTGTGGCGTTGATGGCCAAACAAAACCAATTGAACGTATTGATCGTGGTTGATCCGCTTCGAAGCGACCGATTGGAAATCGATCCGAACGTGGCTCCCATCGGGTTCAAGTTTCAGGATTCGGCGGTTCGCGCGGCGTTTCGGAATTACACGATGCGAATCGTACGCGATTACAAACCAAAATATTTGGGAATCGGATCCGAAATCAATACGTATATGCGAAAACACCCGGAAGACGCCTTGTTTTTGATTTCCGCGATTAAGGAAATCATTGCTGAAGTCAAGTACGAGTCCCCCGACACCATCGTTACAACGACGTTTCAATTCGAAGAGTTGACGGGAAAAGTAAACGGATCGTCGCAGTGGGATTTGCTTGAACAAATCGAGCCCAGCGTGGATGTGGTGGCGATCACCACGTATCCCAGTCCTTTTTTCGAATCCCCGGGAAAAATCCCCGAGGATTATTACCGCCAATTGGGGTCGCATACGCAAAAGCCAGTGATCATCGCGGAATCCGGTTGGCCTTCGGCAGGAGAACCCGGTTTTCACGGATCCGAACAAAACCAAGCAGAGTTCATTAAGCGCTTGCCGGTGTTGACCCAGGATCTGAACCTGCAGGTGTGGATCTGGTGGTTTTTGCACGATTGGAGCGGGGAAGGATACGCCGATTTTTTCAAATCCATGGGGCTTCGAACCAGTGACGGAAACGAAAAACCCGCTTGGCAAGCTTTTCGCGACGTGCGCGGTTAAAACCCGAAATCATTTAATAGTTCTTTTTTCATCAACAATGCATCATGGTCCGAATGGTAATCGTAACGGGAGCAAACGGCGCTCTCGGAAAAGCATACGTTGATTTTTTCGAAGCCCAACCCGCAACGGTTTGCGTGGGAATCAGCCGAAAGGCGGCTCAAACCAAAAATCCGAACACGACGTACTTGCAGGCGGATTTATCGGACCCTCGTCAAGTGGAACAAGAAATGCGAAAATTACCGCTTTCGGATGTACATGAAATCGTTTTGGTTCACGCAGTCGGAAAATTCAAGCTAGATCCCCGAAAAGAAAAAGAGTTCGACCGTGAAGTGTGGGAATCCAATGTCGACACGTTTCGAAACGTTTCCCGCGCCTTGCTTTTCCGGGTGCGACAACAGTCAAAAAGACCGTTGGTTACCTTGTGCGCGTTTGGATCAGTCAGTGATAAGTATAATATTTTTGCTTGGCGGTCGTATACGGCCGCAAAAAATTATTTGCGCGCATTAATGCAAAAACTTTCCAGGTTAGAGAAAAACACAAAAATCCGCGGCGTGTTTGTAAACGTCAGCACGGTAAAAACGCAAAACGAAGAAAAATTGCGGCCATTTGCGGATCAGCGGTTTTGGTTGTCCCCTGAAGAAATCGTGAAGCGTTCCGCGGAAACGATCCAAAATCCCGCGAGCTGGACGGAATTGGACGTGATCAAACCGCGGCCGGGTTTTGACGAGCGATATTATCGGGATCCAAGCCGGGTTGCCCGAAAATGGGCGGATGAACGCGCGGGTCGGTTACCGCAAGTGGCCAAGAGATTGGCGTTCGTCGGCGTTGTCGGAGCCGCGTTGCTGGGTATTTCCAGTGATCAAGCCATCGAATCGACTCGAAGAGGAATCGGCAGATATCAGATTTCGAAAATTGACGACGTTGCGGCAGAATATGGTCGCGAGCACCCTGAAAAATGCAACCGGCGCAAGGAAGCGGAGGGCGTCAACGAAATCCGGAGCTTCGAAAACGATTAGAGGATGCATTAAAACCCAGCCAAAAAGTAGCCGAAAAAGCCGGTCGTCTACAGGGAATGAACAAAAAGTGGTTTTGGGCGGCAGGAGCCGCCGGCGGCCTTGCATTGGGAGTCGGAGCGCATCAACTTAGAAAAAGACGTATTCAAAGAAATTTCAAGGCGATAAAACCCTCTGTCAAGAGACCTCGACCACGTCAGCATTAAGACAATTGTCGTTGTTTTCTTCGTTTGTAAGCGAAACGTTTTTATGGCTACACACGGCTAGATACTATTGAACTGCTTGCTCCTGGATTCGGGATTGTTTCATGAAAACCAGTGCGATTTCGGAATTTTATAAAAAAAGCCTTGTCGACCGCATCGCTTGCATCAAGGATTTTGCCGACTTGTCCGACGACGAAGTGATGCAACTCAAGCAATTCGGCGCCTTGGATTTTGAAACAGCCAACCGTATGATTGAAAATGTTTTTTCGTCGCATGCCTTGCCTTTGGGGATCGCAACGAATTTTTTAGTGGATCAAAAAGAAATCTTGATTCCCATGGCGCTCGAAGAACCCTCGGTTGTGGCCGCGGCATCGAATGCCGCCAAACTGTGCCGTCAAACCGGCGGATTCGAAACCGAGGGCGACGAACCCATCATGATCGGACAAATCCAGTTGGTGAAACTTCCCAGCGCCAAAAAAGGACAGGAAAACATTCGAAAACACAAACAAGAATTGATCGATGCCGCCAACGAAGTCGACGCGACCCTCGTGAAGTACGGTGGCGGCGTCAAGGAAATCGACACGAGTATTTTGGACACCATCAAGGGTGAAATGCTGATCGTGGACTTGTTGGTGGATGTGCGCGACGCCATGGGCGCGAACGCGATCAATACGATTGCCGAGCGATTAACCCCGCGTTTGGAAGAACTGAGCGGCGGACAAGCGCGGTTACGGATTATTTCGAACCTTGCGATTCATCGCAAGAGCCGTGCGAAAGCGGTGTGGAAAAAAGAAGAACTCGCGGTTAACACGCCGGAATTCAAGGCCACTGGCGAGGAAGTCGTGGAACGAATCCTTGAAGCGTACGCATTTGCGGACGCGGATCCGTTTCGGGCGACCACGCACAACAAAGGCATCATGAACGGAATTGACGCCGTCGCGATCGCCACGGGACAGGATTTCCGCGCGCTTGAAGCCGGAGCGCATGCCTATGCGTGGTTTAAGACCAAAACCTACAAGCCTTTGACGAAATATTACAAGAACAAAAACGGGGATTTGGTGGGCGAAATCGAGATTCCGACCGCGGTCGGTTTGGTCGGCGGCGCGATTAAAACCCATCCGATTGCCAAGATTTCGATTAAATTGCTGAAGGTAAAAACCGCGCAGGAATTCGGCCGGGTATTGGCGTGTGTGGGACTCGCCCAGAATTTCGCGGCGTTACGCGCATTGGCCACCGAAGGAATTCAGCGCGGCCATATGAAGCTTCACGCCAAAAACATTGCGGTGGCGGGCGGCGCCACCGGAAGCTTAATAGACCTAGTGGCCGAACAAATGATTACGGAGAAAAACATTCGCCAAGCGCGCGCGGAAGAACTCGTCAAGGAGTATTCGAAATGAACCCCGTTGGAATCGTTGGATACGGCTGTTTTGTTCCACGATTGCGCATCAGCGTGGAAGAAATCGCGACGACTTGGAAAAAAGACCCGTTGAAAATCAAGGAAGGACTCGGCTTGACGGAAAAAGCCGTGGCCGCGATTGACGAGGATACCGCGACGATTTCGGTTGAAATCGGTCGACGCGCGATTGAAGATTTTAACATTACGCCGATTCGGATCGGAGCCGTGTATGTGGGAAGCGAATCGCATCCGTACGCCGTAAAACCCACTGCGGGAATCGTGGGCGAAGCCCTGGGTTGCGGACCCGAATTCATGGCTGCGGATCTGGAATTCGCATGCAAAGCCGGAACCGCGGGAATCCAGGCGTGTATGGGTCTGGTCGCAAGCGAAATGATCGAATACGGGTTGGCGATCGGAGCCGATACCGCGCAAGGAAAACCAAACGACGCGCTCGAGTTTTCGGCCGGAAGCGGCGGCGCGGGATTCATTGTCGGGCGCGACAAAAAAGAAATGATCGCGACCATTGACGACACGTTTTCGTTTACTACGGATACTCCGGATTTTTGGCGTCGCCAGCACGCGGAGTTTCCGCGTCACGCGGGCCGTTTTACCGGAGAACCCGCGTATTTCAAGCACGTGATAGGTGCCACCAAAGGAATGCTCAAAAAAGCCAAGCTAAGTCCCGCGGATTTCGATTGGGTCGTATTCCATCAACCCAACGGAAAGTTTCCGGTCATGGTCGCCAAAATGCTGGGAGTCGAACGAAACAAGATCGAACAAGGATTGTTGACGCCGCTTATCGGCAATACGTATTCGGGCGCCAGCATGGTGGGCTTGGCATCGGTGTTGGATGTCGCCAAACCCAAAGACAGGATCCTGGTGACCAGTTATGGAAGCGGTTCCGGTTCGGACAGCTTTGTTTTGACCGCGACGAATGCAATTGAAAAACGCCGGTCAAAAGTGCCGGTGCTGGAATTAATTAAGGACAAGGAATACATTTCTTACGCGGAATACGCCAAACACAGGAAAAAACTCAAGAATTTGTGATGACCATGAGAAAAAAACCTTTGACGCCGGTTGAGCAAAAACAACGCTCGTTTCGCAGATTAGCCGCCGCGTCAGTTGCCGCGGGAATCGTTGTTCCTTCCCCCGTGACCGGAATCATGATGGGCGTAGTCGGATACAAAGGCGCAAAATTATATTTGAAAGAAAAAGAAGCGAAACGCCAAAAAGAAAAAGCGCGGGTTCTCAGGCGATTGGCCGCTCCGGAAGTCGAGTCGCCAAAGCAGCGGGTTGAACGGCGACTTGCAGGCGAACCTAAAAAAGTGGATCCGTTAATTCCAGGAGCGCCGCAAAAACCCAGGGTGCGAACGGTTTTGATGAAAAAAGCCGAAGCATTGCAGGGAAAAAAAAGACCGCGGGGGACCGTCCGATGAGAAGTGTCAGTGTTTCACCGGCAATGACGGGTGCCCCCCAAGAAGGATATTTTGAAGAGCCGACATATAGTGACATGAATAACGGTGCATTCACAAGACAAAAAATCTTAGATGCTGCAATACGCTTGGGAAAGAAGGCAAACAATCAAGAAATTGCTGAATTTGCTGGGTTAAAATCACGAAGAACAGTTAACTACTATTTTCATTCGAAAAAAGACCTTTTTTTCGAGATCGGAACAGCATTTGAAAACCCTGTGGAAAAGTTAATCAATGCAGCTAAGGCGCTTCCACCCAAAGCCTCGGCAAGAGAAATCGCAGAGAAAGCAGGGTATAAATCGCATAAAATTATTAATTGTTATTTCGCTTCAATAAGAGCATTAAAAGAAGCGAGTGAAACTTTTGAGTCTAATGTGGATGAAATATCCAAAGTCTATCCCGAAGTTGCTTTCAGCGAACAAGATGTTTCGAGAGGGGTCCAAATTCCGACAGAAATAACCCCTGCAGTAGCCGAAGAGATCGGCTGGCACATTGGGGATGGCAGTATGCCAAATAATTCGACACAACACCGGACATATCAACTGTCGGGAGATAAGTCCGAAGAAAAAGAGTTTTACGATCTGTACGTAAGAAAGGCATTTAAAAAAATATATAATACCGACTTGAAGATAGGCTACAAATCCCGAAAAAGAGCATATGGTTTTACATTGTCATCAAAGGCAGTTACAGATTATAAAACAAAAGTTATTGGCTTGCCCATTGGAGAAAAATCAAGAACAATTACAATACCCCCACGAATTATGAACGGGGATATTAACATTAAGCGTGCAGTAGTCCGCGGAATTGCAGATACAGATTTTTCGTTTATGTTTGGAAAAGCGCATAAAAAAATTCATTACTACCCCAGAATTTCGGGCAGTACCGCCTCACCAAAACTAGCATACCAACTAAAAACGATTTTAACTCAACTAGGATTAAAACCCAACGTTACCCATCAGATCCGGAAAAAAAAATTCTTAGAATATTCTGTTCGAATGTGTGGAGAAGCACAACTTGAAAAATGGATGAATAAAATTGGAATAAATAATCCAAAACATATGACAAAGTATTTGGTTTGGAAGAAGTTTGGGTTTTGCCCGCCAAAAACCAACATTAAACAAAGAAAGCAGTTGCTAATGGGATTATTAGACCCGTATAGTTTGTATGGTGAAAAAAATGCGTAGTGTTTCAATAATCGCTGCCGGTCTGAGTAAATTCGGAGAAAACTGGGATGAATCCTACCGTCAGATGATCGCCAAAGCCGCGCTGGAAGCGTTAAGCTCCAATGTCGTGGAAGGAAAAGAAATCGAAGCGATTTTCGGCGGAACCATGGCGTCGGGCCGTTTCATCGGACAAGAACACATCGGCGCTTTGATCGCGGACCAACTGGGCTTAAACCCGATCGCGTCCACACGAGTCGAAGCCGCGTGCGCGTCCGGTGGCGTCGCGTTGCGGCAGGGATTTACAGCGGTTGCCAGCGGAATGTACGATATTGTCGCGGTAGGTGGCGCCGAAAAAATGACGGACGTGTCCACGGAACAAGCCGCTTTTGCCTTGGGTGGCGCCGGAGACCAGGAAACCGAGTTGTTTCACGGAGCCACGTTTCCAGCATTGTACGCGTTGCTTGCGCAAAAACACATGGAAAAATTCGGAACCACCGAAGAAATGATGGCGTCTTGCGCGGTCAAAAATCACCATAATGCCATGCATAATCCGATCGCCCAGTTTCACAAGGAATTTTCGATCGCCGACGTCATGAATTCGGGTTACATCGCGTCGCCGTTAAAACTGTTGGATTGTTCGCCGATTACCGACGGCGCCGCGGTATTGATTTTGTGCGAAACCAGCAAAGCCAAAAAACTTTCCGACCAAGCCATCGAAATCGTGGGAAGCGGACAAGCCTCGGATTCGTTGGCGCTAACCGGGCGAAAAAGTCTCACGCAACTGGACGCCACCATGCTTGCGGCCAAGCACGCCTTAGCCCAGGCCAAAGCGACTCCGAAAGACATTGATGTCGCCGAAGTACACGATTGTTTTACGATTGCCGAAATTCTCGCGATCGAGGATTTGGGTTTTTTCAAAAAAGGATCCGGCGGAACCGCGTCGCTTGGCGGGGAAACCGAAATCAATGGTCAAGTCGCGGTTAATCCATCCGGCGGACTCAAAGCCTGCGGTCATCCCGTGGGAGCAACCGGCGTCAAGCAAGCCGCGGAAATTTTTTACCAGTTAAACGGAATCGCGGGCAAACGCCAACGAAAAGACGCAGAAATCGGTTTGACGCATAATGTCGGCGGAAGCGGAGCGACTGCCGTTGTTCATGTGTACAAAAAAGCCTGAAGGTGAAAAAAACATGCCGATCAGAACGCAACAGAGAAAAACAAAAGCAGCAAAAGCAGGTGCCAAGCCAGGGTTATTCGAAATGATGCACCGCCAAACACTCGGCGTAATGCCGTTGTTGACCGAAGGAGTCGCGGCGTATCGGAAGCATCAGGCGCATCAAAGTGCCGTCATCGGAAAAAAACCCAGAAAAAAAACGGGATCCAGGGGAGTCGGAACGGTTCGGTTACCGGTAAAAGGACATCCGTTACATCGAGTGTCGCCCGCGGCGCGTCCTCCGGCGGAGCCCAAAACGCCTGCAAAAAAACGAAAGTAAAAGTACAGGAGAAAAAAAATGGTCGAAGGAAGCGTTGCTTTACACTGGAGACGGTATCCGGAACGATACTCGTTAATAGGCAATCATTGCGCGACATGTAAAACGGATTATTTTCCTCCGCGCGTGTTTTGCCATAACTGTCGGCGAAAAGGAAAACTGATTGTCAAAGACATGCCGCGCACAGGAAAAATCGTCGCATTTACCGAAGTATTCGTGGGGCCCGTCGGATTCGAAAACGAAACCCCGTATTTTTTGGCCTTGATTGATTTGGGGAACGGCGTGATCTTGCTGACCCAGATCGTTGATTCTTCGCGCGATCGGATTCAAATCGGCGCCAACGTAAAAATGATGTTTCGAAAAATTCAGGATAACGACAAGGAAGGCGTCATTAACTATGGATACAAGTTCAAGGTGACGGAGTGATACCTGAATCCGAAACGAAGTGAATGCATGGCTCCTCAGAAGTTTTCCCACGGTCCGCGCCACACTCGGCTAAGTCAAGTTGTCCGCGAAGCGTCTTGGTTTCCCGCTTCTGATTTTCTAAAGCCAGAAGAGGAAGCGGGAATTATTTCCATTGCAATTTCAAAGTATTTGCTGGAGAAAAAAAAGGTTTCGAAGCAAGTGTTGAATCGGGGATTGCGGGGGATGGGTCATTCATGGATGCTTGATGTAGCACAAGAAGAAACCAGCCAAGAAAAACCCGTTCCAGCGAGAATTGCCCGAAGAATCCTCGAAACCGCGCTAAACGAATGGCCCTTGTTTAAAAAAAAAGGGGGAATGGAACTAATGAACCCGCGAGCAAAAAAAGGGTTCTATGCCCTACAACTCGGAATGATTCGAGAATTGGGAAGAGTAAAAGCGGAGCCGACGGAAAAACCATTTTTTATAACTCCAGACCACCTTCGTGCCGCGAAGGCATTTCACGATTTATATATAGTTTCAATCTTGGGAAAAAATTACATGTGGTTCACGGGAAACTACCTTCGCGCATTTTCCACAGTAGTAAAAAACCGACTACGGGAGCGGTGAAAGCATGACGGGAACAGGAATTGGATTCGGAAAAACGATTTTAATCGGCGAACACTTCGTCGTATACGGTTTTCCCGCAATCGCGGCGGGGTTAAGCCAAAAAACCATTTGCCGAATCGAAAACGCGGCCCAATTCGAATTGGCGGACAAGCGGCCCGAGACCCCGGGTTACAAACGCGAAAAATTCGAACAACAGAAAAAATCCCACGAACTGATTTTTGCCAAGCTTGGAATCGATCCGCAAAAAACCCCGTTTCGAATGACGTTGGAAGGCGACTTGGTGGCTGCAAGCGGAGTTGGCGCAAGCGCCGCGGATTGTGTTTCCGTTGCGCGCGCATTAAACGAGCATTTTGAACTCGGATTAAACGACGATGAAATCAACGAAACCGGTTTCGAAGGCGAAAAAGGGTATCACGGAACCCCCAGCGGAATCGACAATTCGGTTTCGACGTTTGGCGGAACGATCTGGTTTC
>Ga0209541_10014940_pt1 | contig 11661 bp, 12 predicted proteins | sample RifCSPlowO2_01_FD_184027 | JGI IMG/M metagenome (GOLD analysis project Ga0209541, IMG submission 184027) | Groundwater microbial communities from Rifle, Colorado - Rifle CSP2_plank lowO2_0.1 (SPAdes) (version 2) | ecosystem: Environmental > Aquatic > Deep subsurface > Groundwater | place...
AAATCATATGGCCTTTGATATTTTCTTTAGCGCGGGATAATTCTTTTTCGCTGACGCCTTTTGTTTTTATGTCTTTTAATTCGGCTAAAATTGTTTTAATTGCCAAATTCAAATTGCCTTTGTTCAAACCCGCGCGGATAACAAACGCGCCGGTGTCCTGATAAGGAGAAAGCTCCGCGCGCACCAAATACGCCAATCCTTTTCTTTCACGAATTTTGATAAACAACCGGGACGACATTGTTCCGCCCAAAATATTCGCCAGCAAATTGCAGGCCGGCATATCCGGATCGCGGTAGCGAAGCCCGGGAAAAGCAATCGCCAGCTGATATTGACCGGTATCTTTGTATTCCACTTTAATGGTTTGCTTAAATTGCCCGCCAAATTTTTTAAATGATGTGGCTGCGTCTTTTGCTTTGTTTTGATTAAAATATTTTTCCGCCAACTTAACCGGATCGCCGTCTGACAAATCCCCTGACAAAATAATCACGGTATTTTGCGGAACATAATGTTTGCCGAAAAAATCCGCTATATTTTCGCGGGTAATTTTTGCCATAGACGCCTCGTCGCCGGCAATTGACCAGCCCAATGGGTCGCCCCGGAACATTTCTTCTTCAACCAAATCCTCAATATGCATCAACGGATTGTCGCGGTACATATGGATTTCTTCTATTATAACGTTGCGCTCGCGATTTATCTCTTTGGCGTCAAACTTGGAATTGTGAATCATATCCGACAGCACATCCATTGCCTGTTCTTTTTTTTCTGAATTTATTTTTACATAATAGCCGGTGTAGTCTTTGCCCGTAAAAGCGTTGTATTCCGCGCCAAAAGCGTCCAATTCTTTGGAAATAGAAAGCGTATTGGGCCGCTTTGCCGTGCCTTTAAACATCAAATGCTCAATATAGTGCGAAATGCCGTTGATATTCTTATTTTCGTAGCGCGAGCCAACCTTAAACAGCACGAGGATCGTAAAAGTCCTTGTGTTCGGATTATGCGCGGTTATCAGCCGCGTGCCATTGGATAGTGTGTGTTTTTGGAAGTGCATAAATTACTTTAACCGTTTTTTATCCTCCGGATTTTTTAGAAAATTTTTCTTTGAAACAATCGGGCGGCCAAGCCGTTTTTCTAAATTTTTTCTTGCTCCACCGGCAATGTCTCCGCCAGCCTTGGCATCAGCTTTTAATTTTACAACGCCTTTTGAATTTTCCGTGCGATGTATTTCTGTTGTCGCGCGCTCGCCCAGCATATTAAAAATCAATTCAAAATCGTCCATATGATCGCGCAAGTTTTCTCGTTTCAATCCTTTAAGTTTTTTGTATTCGGATGGCGTGACTCCAAAAGTCGCTTTGGAAATTTCACCGGTTAAAATTTCATAATCTCGCATATTTTTTGCGCCGCGTTTTTCCCATTCGTCGGTCAATTCCTCGCGGATGGCAATGCCGCGCATCCGTTTTTCTATCCAGTCCTCACTATATCCTTTTAATTTATAGAGCATTCGTGTCCGCTTGGTGGCTAATTCCGGATTTTCTATTTCCTGCATCCGTTCATAACCGACTTTCGCCAGCCAGCGCTTAAATGGCTCGGCTTTTGGCGATGGGATGGATTGGACAATACGAAACATACCTTCGGTATTAGCACAGTCAGTTTCATAGTTCTTACCATCAGAAGCGGGTAATTTCAGTTGTCGACAAAATGTCGATAACTCAATTTTTTCGTCGTCCTTCACACGAACTTTCATCCTATACCAATAATCATTAGGATTTGCGCTATCCGTCAACGCCTCCACAATATCCACAACAGAAAACAACCATTCATTATTATGAAGCTTTCTTCTTATTTTTTTGCCTTTAAATAGGGCGATTTTTGTTGTTTCGATGGGATTTATTTCATCCATAATTTAATCCGTAGCGCGACAATCAATCTTGCGCCATTTTTTAAAATGTGTTTTTGAAAATTCATTTTTATAATAAAATTAAACGATCATTTTTCCTTTAGAACGATTACAACTTTCACAAAGTATCTGAATATTCCGTTCTGTATTACTGCCACCCTCGGCAACAGGGATAATATGATCAAACTCAAGCTTTTCTTTTTTCCCGCACTTGGCACATTTTCCCTCATCGCGTTGCCATACAAACATCTTTACAGAATCGGAAAGTTTTTCTCTCTTAGCGACCTCTGTCTCGACTACCTGTTCAAACGCTTCAACTTGTCTTTCAATTTTTTTAAACTCTTTTTCTTTTTGCAATACCCAATGTTTAATACGAGTTAATAGTTCTTTTTCTAAAAATCCCTCATCATTTTCAACTATCATTACCCTATCCTTAAAAAGATAACACTTGGGATCGTAAAAAAGAGTAGATTTTACAGGCGCATGCTTTGATTTTTCTTTTTCTAAAAAATATTCTTCTCCTCCAAGCTCTAAATCCAGTGGTTTGGCCGCAGCCCCTTTTCCAATAATAATAGTAAACTGATCCATGTCTTTACCGTCCCTACTTATATGTTCAATAATTCCCAATTGTTTAATTTTTATATTATTTTACATCTTTTCCATTGTATACCATTCTTTATGCTCAAAGCTTCCGCGTTTATTATTACATTTTTCGCAAATATTGTTCGGCTGATATTTGTTATCCATAAATTTATCTTAATTCTATCCAAACTTGTACACCAGCTACGACTAACATCGCTATAGCTAAAATAATTTGAGTAATCCCAATGAATGTGGCACTCCTATTCAACTTATCAACAGCCTTTGTTATTTTGTCATAATCAAATGCTTGAAACGATCCTATATTTTCTATCCCACTAATTTTTCTTTCAAATATTCTTTCAACTCCCCGATTTTTATCCTATCCTGTTTCATCGTATCCCTGTCGCGAACTGTTACTGCCTTGTCTTCCAGTGATTCAAAATCAAAGGTGACGCAATATGGCGTGCCGATTTCGTCTTGCCGGCGATAGCGTTTGCCGATTGATTGCGTTTCGTCGTATTCGCAGGCAAAGTCAGCGAGTAACTCTTTGTATAATTCAAACGCTGGCTTGGATAATTCCGGTTTTTTGGAAAGCGGTAAAATGGCGACTTGAATCGGCGCGATGGCTTTTGGAAGTTTTAGGACGATGCGGATGTCGTCTTTAATATCCCCCACCGCGCCTCCCCCTTTTGCGAAAGAGGGAGGAATAATTTTTTCTTCTGTATACGCTTCGCAAAGGACGGCTAAAACCGACCGGTCAACGCCAAAAGTCGGTTCTATCACATGAGGAATAAATTTTTCGTTTGTTTCGTTATCAGTATATTTTAAATCCGCGCCAGAGGCCTTCTCGTGATTGGACAAATCAAAATCCGTGCGATAGGCAATGCCATACAATTCTTTTTTACCGAACGGAAAATCATATTCAATATCCACTGTGCGCTTGGAATAATGCGCCAATTCGCCTTTTGGAACTTCCAGATTGTGCAGATGTTTTTTTGAAATGCCCAAAAAGTCCATCCATTTATACATTTCAGCCAGCCAGCTTTCAAATTGTTTTTTCCAGTCTTTTTCGCGGATAAAATATTCTATTTCCATTTGTTCAAACTCGCGCGTACGGAAAATAAAATTGCCGGGCGTAATTTCGTTTCTAAACGCTTTGCCGATTTGCGCGATGCCGAAAGGAATTTTTTTCCGCGTAGTTTCCAGCACATTTTTAAAATCAACAAACATTGATTGCGCTGTTTCAGGGCGGAAATACGCCATATTGGCCGCATCCTCTGCCGGGCCGACAAAGGTTTTAAACATCATATTAAACTGACGCGCTTCGGTCAGTTCGCCTTTGCACTTCGGGCATTTCCCCTTCTTATTTTTACTATTGGGATTGGGAACCAGGTACCCGTTGGGTACCTGGTTCCCAATAGTGTCGGCTCGGAATCGTTCGTGGCATTTTTTGCACTCAACTAACGGATCAGAAAAATTTTGCAAATGGCCGGAAGCCAGCCAAACCTTTGGATTCATTATTAGGGCGGCGTCAATGCCCACTATATCAGAGCGCTGGCGCACAAATTGCTTCCACCAGGCTTGTTTTATGTTATTTTTCAGCTCTACTCCAAGCGGGCCATAGTCCCAGCTGTTTGCCATTCCGCCATAAATCTCCGAACCGGGAAATATAAATCCACGGCGTTTGCAAAGTGATATTATTTTATCCATTTGATCCATAATTAATACTGTCATTGCGAGCTCGAAGGGCGTGGCAATCTCATCTGCATCGAGATTGCTTCGTCGCTTTGCTCCTCGCAATGACAATTTAGTTTTATACTCGCATTATTTCCGCCTCTTTCTCCTCCGCGATTTCTTTCAGCTTGGCATTGAGGTCAGTAATTTTTTTGTCCAAATCGTCCTGCAATCTGAACCGCTGATCTTCGGTAATTTCTTTTGATTCTTCGGCTGACAAAATTTCGTCTTTGATTGTTTCGCGCAAATGGCGGCCGCGGATTTTGGCAGTCTCGGCTTTTTCGCCGACTAATTTTGCAAGTTCTTTGCGCGATTCTTCCGTTAAAGCCGGAATGGCGATGCGCAAAAAGTTTCCTTCGTTGGCGGGATTTAAATTTTTTCCGGAATTGCGGATGGCATTTTCCACTTCTTTGACCAAAGACTTGTCCCACGGGTCAACAACTATCGTGCGGCTATCCGGTATATTTATGGAAGCCACGCCCTTTAAAGCCATTTTTGCCCCGTAGGCGTCTACCATAATATTCTCCACCATGGCGGCATTGGCGCGGCCAGTGCGCAAACCGCCAAGATCCTCTTTTAAATGATTTAAAATATTTTGAAATTCCTCCTGATACAAATTGATGTCCATAGTTTGCGTTACATTAAATTACTTTAAATTACTTTTTAAATTGCCTCGTTCCCAGATAAATCAAGTTTCCATCCTTCGGGTCAACCAAAAGCGCGGTGCCGGCGCGGCCGGTCGGCAATTTTTTCGTTCCCCAATTAGTCCCGCCATTTGTTGAAGAATAAAAGGTTGAGGCCGTTGAATAATAAATTTCACTGCTGTTATTCGGATTAACGGCAAATGAATAAATGCGCGTTGAACCGGGCGGGGTCAACAAATCAACTTTGCTCCAGCTATCGCCGAAATTGGCGGATTTTGTAATGCCGTACTTGGAAGTAAGATATATTGTTTTCGCCCACTTGTCTATGTCTAAATCGTATATTTCATTTGAACCGCCAAAATCCGTCATTTTGCTCCGCAAATCCGTCCATTTTTTTCCGCTATCGGCGCTTTTCCACAAGCCGTTGGATTCTGTTGCCGCCAAAATTGTACTGGAATTTGACGGATTGATTAAAATTTTTACGATTTTGTTATCAAATCGGTTGACTGTTAACCAGCTCGCGCCGGCATCCGTGCTTTTCAACATATCTCCGACTGAAAGTCCCGCGTAAACAATATTGCTGTTTGCCGGGTCAACGGCGATAGCGCTGATATAGGCGTTGGTGCGCGTATCATAATACAAAGTTTTCCAACTGCGATTGCAATCGGTGCTTTTCCAAATTTTATTCTGCAGAGCGGCGTATATCACGCATTTATTTTTATAATCAACGGCAACAGAATTGACAAAGCCGTCGCCAAGCCCCGCGACATAATACCAGCTCTTGGCGCCGTCCCAAGTGTAAAACAGGCCGTTGCCGGCAGAAGCCAGATAAATCGCGCCGTTATCCTGCGGGTCAAAAACCAAATCCATTACATTGATGCCGCTGATGCTGCCGATGCCTTGCGCCGTTGGCGCGGCATTTGACTGCGCCCAAGTCTGGCCATTGTCAGAGCTCGCGAAAACTCCGCCGTCTATTCCTTGTTGCGGAGCTTTGCCGATTTGAATGCACCCGACGCCGGCGAGAATGAGCATGGCAAACACTGCAAGTAAGAAAACATTTCTTTTCATAAAATCTTGCGTCATTCCCGCGCAAGCGGGAATCCCTTTGATATAGACGAGATTCCTGCTTTCGCAGGAATGACAAAATAAATTAAATAATTAAATTTTCTAACATTAATTGTATATTGATATTGTTTTTTATCAAACTTCGCATCTTTATGAGCCGGTTTGCCAAACCGCTAAAATAATCAGCCGCCTTATTTTCTGAAATTTTTTCTAAAATGTTTTTCTCGCCCAAGTGCGCCACATTGTCATTCAATTTATATTTCATCAAAAGGACATCCCTGATTAATTCCAGCCAAAAATCTATTTTTTTAAAAATATTTTCTTTTTGGCTGTCTTTATTTTTGAAAATCGCGGCAGAGGCTTTCAGCCTTTCGGCGCTTGGCCCGAAAAAAAGATTATAAAATTCCATCGCGCCTTCTTTTTGCTCCGCCTGCCAATTTTTATTTTCTAAAAAATTTAAAATCTTCCCTGGCCGGCCAAAACTTAAATTTATATAATTTTTCGGTTCGTCTGCGTTTTTAGACAGCAATAATTTTTTCAGTTCATCCTTGCCCACCGGATTAAACCGCAGAACAACCGCGCGCGAAATAATTGTCGGCAAAATTTTCCCCAGCTCCGAAGTTATAAGTATGATAACCGTTTTTTTGGGCGGTTCTTCCAAAGTTTTCAAAAAAGCGTTGGCCGCGGAGATTGTCATCAGATGCGCCGATTCTATAATCAATATTTTATACCCTCCGCCGAAAGCCGTAAGCGACAGCCTGCCAATCGCGCCGTCCGCCTCTTCTTTGGAAATGGAATTTTTCACGGGCTTTATTTGGAAAAAATCCAACGAAACTGACGGTTCTTTTTGGAGCAGTTGCGCGGCAAGCCGCTGCGCAATCGCGGTTTTGCCGATATTATTGGGGCCTGAAAAAATATAGCAATGAGCCGGCGAATCGTTTGCTATTGATTTCTCCAAAAAAGAAATAATTTTCTCGTGGCCAACGATGTTCATACCCATTTATAGTATCATTTTATGAAAAATTAAAAAAGAGGGAGTCACCAGAACCCCTCTTGCATATTCTTTCCCGATAAGCTCTGCGGCACTTCTTCTAACATCCAAAGTTTATAATTATCTACATTAAGATAATTATAATGATACTTATTCGAAGGATCTATGTCCATCATTTTTTTCCATCGAGAATGATGCTCATTTTCGCTCTCGCCTCTAAGCCGCTTATGCCAGCGAGGCGGCTCTTTCGGCAGATAAACATAGGTTAGCCGGGAATTTTTTGACGGCCACTCAACTTGCGCCGGCGTTATCGCTTCAAATGTCTCCATTGCTTCTATGATATTTTTCGCCAAGCAAGATACTATGTTGTCCCCTCGAAGACTCAAAACAAAAACTTTTAGCTTATTTTTTTTATTGGCCATCTTTTTTCTCCTGCCCTCTTTGCCAGAGAATTATATCTCCTTGGGAAATCTTTATTATGTCTTTTTCCTCAAAAACAAAAGTTTCATCAGGGCGCTGCGACAGAAATACCAAATATCCGCCCTCTCTTTCTTCAAATCTTCTAGCCGCAATCTCCAAAATCAAAGAACTGTTATTAACCCTAAAACTCATAACCATACCCAAGCAGCCCACCAATTTTGCGCCCAATTTAGCCGCAACTTCATTTATGTCAACTTTTGGCTGTTTTTTAGACGTATCTCTGATGCGGGGCCTTTTTTTGGAAGTATCTCGCACCCGGGCTCCGGCGCCTCGGAAAGGGATTCCGAACGGATTTCTGAACCGCAAAGCCATCAAAAGCCCTTTTTGGCTTTCCAAATCTAACTCCACAACAAAATAACGGTTTCTTTGCGCCATCTTTTCCTCCTTGAAACTTATCTTAATTTAACATACAATAAGAGGAGCGTCAAATTAGAAATTTGAAATTAAAAATTTGAAATTTTCACGCAATCTAAAATTTATGCTACTTGGGATAGACATATCTCGCGCTAATAAGATACAACGTACTGGCGTTGAATGGTACTCCTATTCTTTAATTCAGGAGTTTAAAAAAATTATACCGGCTGACGCGCGCGTGATTTTGTATATGCAAGACAAACCGCAAGCCGACTTGCTTACTTTACCGCAAAATTGGGAAATAAAAATATTACGCTGGCCGTTTAAATTTTGGACAATCTTCCGCCTGTCAGCTGAAATGCTTTTGCATAAACCAGACATCTTTTTTTCTCCGGCAAACATCCTCCCCTTTTTTACGCCAAAAAAAACTTTTACAACTATTCACGATATTGGATTTAAAAAATTTCCCGAGAGCTATCCGGCTGTTGAAAGATGGCTGCAAGATTTTGGCGCAAAGCGCGCGCTTAAAAAATCCGCTGTTATTTTTACCCCGTCAGAGTTTACGAAACGAGAAATAATTGATGTATACAAAATGTATTCAATAAAAATAATTGTTACCGCGCTCGGCCGTAACCCCTCCTCTGTCATCCCCTTAGATAGGGGAAGGGATGGCGGAGTTGATATTTTAGAAAAATACAATATTAAAAAACCGTATTTTTTATTTATCGGCCGAAAAGAAAAGAAAAAAAATATAAACAGCATCATTGAAGCATTTAGAATATTTCAAGAAAAAAATCCAAATTATTTTCTCGTTCTCGCCGGCCCAGAAAAAAAATTACTAATTACTAATTACCAATTACCAATTACTTCACTGGATTGGCTTCCTAAAAACGAACTGGATGCGCTTTTAAGAGAGGCAACAGCTTTTCTCTTCCCATCGCTCTACGAAGGCTTTGGCCTGCCGATTCTAGAGGCTTTTGATGCCGGCGTACCGGTAATCACATCAAACCGCGCTTCAATGCCTGAAGTGGCAGGCGATGCTGCCATCCTTATTGACCCGCAAAATCCGCAACAGATTGTTGAGGCAATGGAAAAAATAATAAAAGATTTTGCCTTGCGGGCGAAGCTTGTTGCAAGAGGAAAAAAACGGCTGGACTTGTTTTCTTGGGAAAAATGCGCTAAAATTACCTTAGGAGAAATGCTTAACAAAAAGGAGGAGTCCGTTGGCTGACAAAAAATTCATTTGCGTTGTCTGCCAAAAAGAGAGGGCTGATAGGCCCAATTACATCTGCTCCCGTTGCGGCGCGCAGGACAAGATTACAATGTATTGCTCGGGATGCGACAGCGTCCACGCTCTCGGCCGCTACGCGCTGGAAAATCTACGGCAAATTCTGACTAGCCAAGACGTGCCCCGGCATATTCCCGAAAAGGATGGCATTGTCATCAAGGTGAATAATTACACCAGCTGCCCCGAACCGCTTCCGGTAAAAATCAGCGTCTTCTCTTTCCCGGATTATAAATACATAAATTAAAAGAGCTCCGCAGCTCTTTTTTTATATTTTATGTTTTTATCTTGTCGCCAATATTGACCTTTTGTAGGCTTCCAGATTTTCCAAAGCAATGCCCGTGCCTTTGACTACGCAAAGCACGGGTTCGTCGGCAACATAAGTCGGCACGCCGGTTGCCTCGGCTATCAGCTGGTCTAAGTTGCGCAACTGGCTTGTGCCGCCGGACAACATTATCCCCTTATCCATAACATCAGCCGAAAGCTCGGGCGGCGTTCTGTGCAGAACATCTTTTATGGTATCTATAATTTGTTTTAATTCATTCTGAACGGCGTCGGTTGTGTCGTCGGAAGTTACTTCAATAATGCGCGGCAAGCCGTTTGCCATATCGCGGCCTCTGATTTCCATTGCCAGCTTTTCATTCATATACATCGCCGAACCTATATTTATTTTAATTTCTTCGGCCGTTCTTTCGCCGATGGCTAAGTTATATTTCTTTTTAATGTATTCGCCGATTGAAGCGTCCAATTTATTCCCGCCGACCCGTTCTGACGCGGAAGAAACTATCCCGCCCAAAGAAATAACCGCCGCCTCTGTCGTTCCTCCGCCGATATCAACTATCATATGGCCGGCAGCGCTGCCAATCGGAATATCGGCGCCGATTGCCGCGACAATAGGCTCTTTAATGATGTAAGCCGCGCGTGCGCCGGCTGAAATCGCCGCGTCAATCACGGCGCGCCGTTCCACGGAAGTAATGCCGCCGGGAACAGCCACCATCACTTCCGGCCTAAACAGGCGAAAACTGCCGAGCGCTTTATTGATAAAATACCGCAGCATCGCTTCGGTAGTTTTATAATCGGCAATTACGCCGTCCCGCAGAGGCCGTTTTGCCACAATCGTATCCGGCGTCCTGCCCAACATATCCTTTGCTTCTCCGCCTACGGCCAAAATCTTGTTGTCAATTCTTGAAACAGCAACAACAGAAGGCTCGTTGATGATAACGCCTCTTTTATGGACATGCACCAGCACGCTTGTCGTCCCCAAATCAATAGCAATTTTTTTAATCAGCACACTCGGTTTATTGTTAATTCGTTTATTACTATATTTTAGGCTCTGTTAGATTATATGTCAATTTATTGAACACAAAATTTATTCAATAAAAACCCGCAAATAAAAATGTTAAGAGTTGGACTCTTAACATTTTTGCACTAAATACTTGATTCTCCGCCCAAGGCGGATGCGCCTCTCCTGCCCGCCTCTGGCGGGGGCGCACAAATACTAAATGCTCGTTTTGTATTTTCTAAAATATTTTAAAGCGCTATAAATATGGATGCGCGTCGTTTTATTGAACAAACTTGCCAAAACAGACGTATCGGCGGATTCGCGGCGGTGCAAGTGTATCATTTGGGCGCCGGGGACATAGGCGATTTTGTATCCGGCCTCTTTTAATCTTTGTCCCAAATCCGTATCCTCAAAATAAAGAAAAAAATCCTCGCTTAAATATCCGATTTTCTCCAAAGCCGATTTCCGCACCACCAGCGCCCCGCCCAAAAGCCAATCAACCTCCCTGCTTTCATTATGGCTGAAGTCTTTCATCAAATATCTGCCAACTTCTTTTTTGCCAAAAGATGTTCCGCCCAAAAATGTCCTTCGCAGGAGCGGAGTATGCGCTTTCGGAAACCGGTAACAAGAATATTGCAAAGAACCGTCGGCATTGATTAATTTCGGGCCAGCCATAGCAACATCCAAATTCACATCCAAATAATTAACAAGAGTTTCAAGGGCGCCGTGGCTTACGAAAATATCCGGATTGAAAATCGCCACATAAGCTCCTTTGCAGTGTTTTAATCCCAAATTAACACCTTTGGCATACCCGAGATTTTCGCGAGACTCAATCAACCGCACATTTGGAAACCGGTCATTTACCGCTTTCACGCTTTCGTCGGAAGAATTGTTATCTACCACGATTATTTCGAAATCCAATGCGGGTTGTACCCAAAAAAGATGCTTCAGCGATTGCTTAAGAAGCCTTTTGGTGTTGTAGTTTACATATATTATGGAAAGTGTCATACCCGCCTAAGTTTATGTACTTTTAGTTATGTCAAAATAACGGCCATCAAGTCAAAATTAATTAATTTTTTTCACTAATTCTTTTTCGTATCTGTTCCGTTGCGGAACGGTACATAAATTTAGGCGGGCATATTATTTCATCCATTTTCTAATGTCTGCCGGCCCGGCTTTTGCCTTTTTTAAATACTTGCGCTTTTTTAGCATCCTCGGCAATTTTCTTAAAGCGGAAAAATATGCCCGCAGCGCGCCAAAATCAAAAAGCAGGCAGTATAAAAACTTAACACATTCGCCCCAAAAGATAAAGGGCATGTGCAAAAGATAATTAGCAAGAAAATCATTTTTAGC
>Ga0209541_10014941_pt1 | contig 11661 bp, 17 predicted proteins | sample RifCSPlowO2_01_FD_184027 | JGI IMG/M metagenome (GOLD analysis project Ga0209541, IMG submission 184027) | Groundwater microbial communities from Rifle, Colorado - Rifle CSP2_plank lowO2_0.1 (SPAdes) (version 2) | ecosystem: Environmental > Aquatic > Deep subsurface > Groundwater | place...
CACGACTTTATCAAGATGATAGTCAGCGGCCAATAATTTGTTGCTTTGCAAGAGAGCATACACCCGTTGATATTCCAGGCTCTCAAAAGGTTGCAAGACTCTTAAAAAAATTTGGGATACCAGACCATAAGATATTTACTCGCAAAAACACAATCACAACAACAACAGACCTTGACCAGCTTCATGCAGCGATGATTTCAACAAGGATAAAGAGTGCTGTCATAGTTACAACGGATGACCACGTTAAAAGAACAAAGCTGGAAATAGAGAATCATTTTGGCAGAGGTAGGAAGCACGGTAAAAAACCACTCATACATGTAATGTCACCATCATCCGCAGTTTTGGATAAAATTTGGTTACCAGATCGCTTCGATGATCAACAAAGAGCACAAATAGCTGAATTGAGTTCACTAGGAATGACAAAAGAGCTTGATGGAGGTTTTACGGAAAAAATAGCTACTGCTGTTGCTTTTATACCTATTAGAAACATAAGACTTATTATACAAAAGAGAGCTGAGCGAACGAGCCATCCCCATACACCGAATGATCTTGCGCGAATCCAGAGAGCTGCTAAACGTTTTTTACCAGAATGACCATAATTTTAATTATGTTTTGAAGTTGTTTGAGGATTTATTCTGAACCCAAAAAGTTCTAGTTTTAATTTACTTTTCGATCAGCTTCCTAAGTTCTTCCGGCGAAATTTTAATTTGGTTGAGTATTTTGCGCAGTAAGCCTTTCCCTAAGTCACCAGAGTGGAAAGGCACAGAGGTAACTCTGCCGTCTAAATGTTTAAAGAATTTATGGCTGCCTTTCTGTCTAGTTTCGACAAATCCTAAATCTTTAAGGATCTTAATAAGTTGTTTTGCAGAAACAACAGGCAATTTTGGCATTAGAAGGAAATTCTTGCGGAAACACTGGTTATTCCTAGAAATTTCTCGGGAGAGGTTTCATCCAGATCTATCTTTGCACGATATACGGGATCCTCCTTTGCTTCTTCCAAGCAAAGCTCAATTACCTCTTTTATTCCTTTTACGGCTTCTTCATACGTCTTTCCTTGGGTATAACAACCAGGAATTGCTGGAACTTCGGCGACAAATATCCCATCTTCGTCCTGTTCAATTATGACTTTAAAGTTTTTTACCTTTGGCATGATGCTATTATATATGCTCAGAGCGAGATTCTTCAACAACTCAAAAAGTTATTTTCATTTTGAACCCAAAAAGTTCTCCCTCGACTTAGCTCAGGACAAGTAACATCGTTCACCCTGAGTTTCATCGAAGGGTCCACGTGTCGGCACTCTTCGATTCGCTCCAATTAAATTGGAGCTCACTCAGAGTAAACTTTTTATAACCAGAATCGAAGAATCCTGAACGATGGTGAGTGAAATCGAACCAGAGTCGAAGGACAGTACATTTTAAGCCTCAATTTCTACTTCTTGACAGTCAATATAAACAAAAAGATAATGTAGACTCATGGCTGATTTAACATTGAAAAAAATTGAGGGAGTTCTTGACAAAAAGCTTGACCAAAAACTTGAACCGATCAAGAAAACGCTAGATGAACATTCAGACAAATTAGATGCCTTAACTCTTGATATGATAAATGTCCAGAAAAAAACAGATGTTTTACCGGACCTACACAGTTATATTAAAGACACAAAAGAAAAAGTAGACGAACTTGGAGAGAGAGTCGAAAGATTAGAAACTACCCCTTAAATCATAACTCAACTTCATTTTTGCCTTTCGACAAGTCTTCGACCATGAGCTCAGACCGAATCGGCTCAGGATCGATGACCTCGATTTTTGACTACCCAAACTCGGAGGTCAAAGACTCTGAGTATCATCGAAGAGCTAGAACTTTTTGCACACGTTTTTGACAATCCTAGTTAGATTTGATACTATACTTTTGATCACGATGAGAGGACTACCAAAGGGTTTCGTCCCGAGGGAATGCCTCTCTTTTATTAGGCTTCGACTTTCTTTCTAAACAAATTGGCATTCACAATAAAGCTACCAAATCTCCTAAGAAGTGAAGAGTATTTTGAGTTTGGCACGACTATTTTACTTAACTTGTTTTTTTTAACCAGATAATCTGCAAGACAATAAAAATCTCCATCGCCGGAAATTATAATCGCCTTATCGTAATTAGGAAGTTCAATCATTGCGTAAAGAACAAGCTCTGCGTCAACATTACCTTTAACCTTAGCCTTTTTGTGCTCGCTTGATTTCAGCACAGGCTTAAAGATTATCAGGTAATCTGACTCTTTAAGATAAGCATATAATTTTCTGTTTGTGGGTATGTAGCCTATGAATAAAAACGCTTTCTTGACGTTATATTTTTCCTTCAAGAATATTCGAAATTTCTTAAAATCAAGGTTCCATCTTTGGCTTTTGACACCTAAGTTGAGATTCTGGCTATCGATAAAAGCATAAACCACCGGGTGTTTATCTTTTGATGTTTTACCCATTTTCATATTTGTGAATTCTAACATATAAGGTAGGGGTAAATTACAAAAAGTTATTTTGACTTTGAACCCAAAAAGTTCTCCTCCTTCGCTATATTCTTCGTTAAAGCTACGAATATCAAGAAAGCTTCGAAGGACAAGTCCCTTTAAGTTAAAACTTCATAGGAAAGGTAATACCGCCCATGTTTCTGCACAAGACTTATAGCGTTGAATGTAATCAACACTTCTGGTACAATACACTCTCTTAACTTGCAAAACAGTTAAAAAAAGAGTTGCATATTTGATCCAGTAAAAACAGTCTTCTTTTTAGAATAGAGTAGATCTTAATTATTACCTGCCAAAAATTGATAAGTTGGGTATTTCAAAATACCTGATTTTTGTTATCTAAAAAATATAAAAGGGAATTTATGAAAGCATTAATTATAGCAGCCGGAAACGGTACAAGAATGCAACCTGTAACCCGAGGGCGACACAAATCGCTTATGCCTCTTTTGGGCTTAAAGATCATAGAACGGGTAATTTTGGGCGCGAAAGAAGCGGGTATTGGTGAGTTTGTAATCGTGACAGGTTATAAAGGCAAAAAACTTCGCGAATTTCTTGGCGATGGCACAAAATATGGTATTTCGATCTCTTTTGTTCAAAATCACAATTGGAAAAGAGCAAATGGGATTTCAACTCTTGCAGCACAAAAACACTTTGGGGAGAATTTTGTTCTTTTAATGGGCGATCACGTATTTAGCCCAAAAACACTGATTAGAATTCAAAGGCTTAAACTCAAAAATAATGAATGTGCCCTGGCAATTGATAAAAATCTGGATTCCGTTCTCGATATTAGCGACACAACGAAAGTATTAGTAAGAGACGGTAGAGTTACAGCTCTCAGTAAAAATCTCGAAAATTATAACGCATATGATACCGGCATGTTCGTTTGCTCTCCCTATATTTTTGAGGTCTTAAAAAAGACAACGGGTCGCCACAAAAATTCTTTAAGTGATGGTATGCGCATTTTTGTATCGGAAGGTAGACTGAGAACTCTAGACATTAAAGGTAATTTGTGGGCAGATTGCGATACTTGGGAAGACATTAAATTTGCCAGAAATAAGTTTCTCAACCATCTTTCCAAAGGCGGCGACGGATTGATTTCTAAATATTTAAATAGAAAGGTTTCGACGCTCATTTCAAGATATATAGTTAACACGCCCATTACTCCTAATGCGATTTCTTTGATTATTTTGCTCATGTCTATTCCAACTTTCTTTTTACTGGCAACCGGTATTTATCCATGGCTAATTCTTGGAGGCTTTTTAATTCAATTTATGTCAATTTTAGACGGGGTAGATGGAGAAATTGCCAGAATGAAGTTTCTCGGATCCAAATGGGGTGGATATTTAGACGCTAATTTAGATAAATATATAGATACAGCAGCTGTAACAGGAATGACTTTAGGTTATCTAAAAACTACGGGCAATATCTGGATTATACCTATTTCACTATTTATTATTTTTGGCTTGGGCCTAGACGGTTATATGCCTATTAAGTTTGAAGTTTTGACAGGAAAAAAGCTTAACTTTTATCCTCTACAATTTATTAATATGAAAAGGGACGCAAGGCTATTGATTTTGTCGCTAGGCGCAATTTTTAATTTGATACTTCTCTCTTTTTTAACTCTTTTACTTTTTTATCACCTTAAAGTAATAATAAGGCTAATTTCTGCAAAAAGAATTAATGACCAGTTAAAATCGGTACATTCGATTGCTCCGTAAAGGCAAGCCTGGTGTAAACTTGATATAATCGCTTCATGCTCAAACGAGCAATTTTGCTCTTTTTCTTGCTTCTTACTTTGCTTATTTTGAATGCTTTTTTAAACCCGATTCCACAAAGGAATGTACCTGAGGGGATTAGACCCAATTATTATGGTACTTCCTATAGTTTTGAGCAGGCAGGATGGTATGGGCTTGACGGCCGAAAAGCCTACATAGAACTTCTTGATACAGTTAAGCCAGATTGGATACGATTGCCCTTTTTCTGGGGTCAGATGTTGGGTGAAAATGGTAATTTAAAGATTGATGATTTAGAGTTTGCGGTTTTGGAAGCGGCCAAAAGAGATGTGAAGGTTGTAATAGCTTTGGGGTTAAAAACACCATACTACCCTGAGTATCATCTGCCGGATTATATAGCTTTACAACTTAAATTTGGTGAAAAAATTGATACAAATCATCCAATTACAGACGATCTTTTAGCAATAGACGAAAAACTGGTTAGTGCTCTTTCAAAGTACGAAAACATTTCGCATTGGCAAGTTGAAAACGAACCCTTTTTGGCAAACGTTAATAATTGGAAAATTGACGCATCTTTGCTAAAAGCAGAGATTGCAGTTGTTAGGGAGAGTGACCCAAAAAAGAGGCCGGTGATTTTGAATCATGTGGGCCCGGCGGTTTTTGACCGTGAGTACAAAGACATTTTAGACTTGCTTTCGCCTGGTGATGTTTTTGGTGTAAATGCTTATTTTAAAACACAAGGAGCGTACCTTATTTCGTTTAGGATTTTTGCTAAAGAAATAAAAATTCCCTGGCCAAAGGCTCTTGTCTGGCCTGTTCAATCATGGGTGGGATTTTCTCCTGATTTAGAAAGGATTAAAAAAGAAACTGAGTATCGGGGCATTAAACTCTGGATTTTGGAGATGCAGGCTGAGCCTTATATAAGAGGAAGAGAAGATAGCATGAGAAAAAACTTAAGTTTTAGTCCAAATGATTTAAAAGATGCAGACAAATTCTTGCGTTCTTACAAGATTGAATCTATTGGTTTATGGGGTGCTCACTTTTGGCAATTTAGGGAAAAAGCCGGAGATAGTGCGTGGACGGATACTGTAAAAAGTATTGTCAATTAGCAATTAATCATAAACTATAAGCTATTCACTGATTATAGAGTTTATAGGAGATTGAAAGCTGAATTGCAGAAATTTTATCGCTAGCGTCGATTGTAAATGCCGCAAGCTGTTCATTTTGAGTTGATATGCCAATAAAAGACTTATCAATTTGGGGGTTTTTGCTTTTTAAATTTTGTATTGTTGAGTCTTGCTGGTTAAAGATAAATGGTTCTCCCCCGCTTATGTAGTTCATTTGAGATACGGCTTCGTCGGGTGTCATGGGCTCACAGCATTCGGTTGACATAAGGGAAAAGTTAACTTTTGGCTGGGTCATGTAACTTGCCAGCGCTTGATAGTTTTTGGAATTTACACTTGCCGTGATCTGTTCCTGAACGTCTTTGGTAGTTAGCTTTTTAGCAACGGGTGAGGGGTTTTGTGTTTGCGTTTGGGGACTTTGAGCAAGTGGTGATGTTTGAGGTGATGGTGTAAGTTGATTTGCAAGTCTCTGGTTTTGGAATATGGAGTATCCAAGCCCTGCTATGAGAAGAACTACTACAATCGCGCCAATTGAGATTAATAGTTTATTTAGCACACATAGAGGATAGTCAAAATTGAGGCGAATGTCAAAATGTGATTTAATGCCCTCATGCAAAAAGTGGCTGTTATTACAGGTTCTGCAAAGGGACTTGGTCGGTTCCTTGCACTGGCCTTTGCATCTTGCGGTTATAAGGTGGTAATTCATTACCGTACTAGCAAGAAAGAGGCGGATGATGTTTATAAACTGGTTGTTAAGAAATCCCCAGCTTCAATAATAGTTTCTGGAGATTTAAGAGATCAGAGGGCTGTTGATAATATTTTCAAAGGAATTTTTAAAAAACTTAAAAGAGTTGATGTTTTAGTTAACAATGTGGGAGATTTTATTTATAAGGAATTTGGTAAAACAACTAATGAGGAGTTCGTAAATATTATCGAATCAAACCTTTATGCGACCTTATTTTGTTCAAGAGCTGTTCTGCCTTTCATGCGAAAAACTAAATCTGGCCAGATTATCAATATAGGTACTGTTGGAGCAGAAAAGTTAACGCTAAGGGCAAAGTCTGTGCCTTATTTCATGGCAAAAAACGCACTTTATTATTTAACAAAAATGATGGCACATGATGAAGCAAAAAACGGGATCCATGTTAATATGGTTTCACCTGCGTCAATGGCTGAGGATATTTTTAAAGCGAGTGACTTTCCGATGGGCAGATCTGCAACTTATGAGGATGTTATAAAAGTTGTCAAATTCTTGACTAGCAAGGACGCTTATTATATAAATGGGGCAAATATAGAAGTTGCGGGAGCGTTTGTGCCGGGGATGAAATGAAGAAATTTTCAATTTTCAATTTTCAATTTTCAATTAATAAATCAGGGCTTATTTTTCTGGTATTATTTATTATTCTGGGAATTGTTGCTTTTCAGATTCCTGTTAATGTTCTGGAAGGCGCAAAAGTTAAATTCACACTTTTTGACATTTATGCACCGATGACCGGAGCTTTTTTGGGTTCAGCCATCGGAGTATTTGCTGTGCTTTTAATGCAGAGTTTCAACTTGCTTATACACGGATTTTCCGGTGTGCAGTCTGATTCTACACTTAAGCTTATTGCAACTATGCGATTTTTGCCTCTAATTCTTGGTACGTTGTATTTTGCTATCGCAAATATAGGTACAACCCGTAAAGGATTCTCCTTGACGGGGGTTTTGATTTTAGTTGTTCCTTTGCTTTCAATTATTGCTTTTGTATTGCATCCAATCGGCAGGACTGTCTGGTATTACTCCCTTTTCTGGTTGATACCTTTAGCAGCCTGGCCAATAAAAAATCGATTTCTTTTGGCGAGAGCTCTTGGTTCGACGTTTACTGCTCACGCTGTAGGTGGAGCAGTCTGGATCTGGGCTTTTAATTTACCGTCAAATGTCTGGATTTCTCTGATTCCAGTGGTAGCTTTAGAGCGGGCGATTTTCGCTTTGGGTATCAGCGCATCTTACATACTTATGAATAATGTTTTGAGTTACCTGTGTTCGGTTAGACTGATTCTGGAAAGTTTTAAGATTGACGAAAAGTACGTTCTAAAATCTATAAACCATAAACCATAACTACCCTTGTCTGTGCTGTTATAATAATCGTGCATGAACCCCCTGAGACTAATTGACCAGATTTTTCCTCCAAAAATTGCTTATGCTCACTGTGATATTCCTTGCGGGATTTACGACCCGCACGAAGCCCAAATGGCTGCACACACTGTTTTGAGGATGACTCAAATGATCAATGATCTTGAAGCATCTTCGAAGGAACCTTTGTTTGATGAAAGAAAAAGAATAATTTCGCAAGTAGCGAGACTTACTAAGGTGAAGGAAGAACATGCAGAAATAATTAAGCATCAAGTGCGGGTGATATGGGGGGATTACTTTAAGCCGGAGCATCTTGAAAAACAAAGAGACCTTCACGATCTTGTATTTAAAATTATGAAACAAGCGTCGATTACTCGTCAGACAGTGGATGTAAAAGCATCTCAGGAGCTTTTGTCAACGGTCCAAAGGTTTGCCGAGATATTCTGGAAAACAAAAGAAAGAAAAATCGTACGGGTAAAATCAGGATATCCAACAGAGGGTGAAATTGTTCTTCCCCGGTAAATTCCCATTTTCTAGGTTTATTGTTAGCGATAGAAGTATGGAGCCATCCCTTCGTCAGGGTGATCATGTGTTGACGTTTAACTGGGTAAAAGTAAAAAAGGGAGATGTGATTGTTTTTAAATACAAAAAGACTTTTTTTGTTAAGAGAATAATCAAGGCTAATAATAAGATTACAGTTGAGGGAGACAATAAAAGTTTGAGTTCAAAGATGGAGCCTCTTGACAGTAATCAGATTATCGGTAAAGTTGTCGCGAGGTATTAGTCATTTTTTGGCAATTGTTTCGACTTCTTCACGGATTTCCTCGATCGCTTCTTTTATCTCACTATCCTCTTTCCTTTCACGAATTAGATGGATTACAGATGGCGCAACTGATGCCAAAACAATGACTACAATTATAGGAAACAGATACTTATCGACGCTTGGTATAAGACTCCCCAAAAAATAGCCAGCAAAAGGGATACAGACTGCCCAGAGGAAACCTCCCAGTATGTTATATGCAAGGAATTTTTTATAAGGCATTTGGCCAATGCCGGCTACAATCGGAGCGAACGTTCTAATAACCGGTAAAAAACGGGCAATAGTTATGGTTTTGCCTCCGTGTTTGTTATAAAAGTTTTTGGCACGGATTAGGTGCTTTTTATGAAAAAAGATAGAATCTTCTTTTTTGAAAAGCTTCGGACCAACTTTTTGCCCAAAAGCATATCCTACACTATCCCCCATTACGGCGGCGATAAAGGTCATAGGAGTTAACAAAAGGATGTTAAAAAAGCCCTGGGAGGCTAAGAAGCCCGCTGTAAAGAGAAGACTATCCCCCGGTAGAAAAAATCCTACAAGAAGACCGGATTCAGAAAATATAATTGCAAAAAGCCCGAAGTAGCCTACAGATTCGATAATTTTAATGAGATCCAAGTGAAGAAGTGAGTCGAGCATTTTTTTAAAAAGCGAACCATATTTGGTTCGCAAAATTATTGTAGCACAATGCTATTAGTTAGTATCTGTTATTGCTATGGCTATAGTAATTGCCACTTCGTAAATATAGGTTATCTATTTGATGATTTTCCAATTTTTCCCATAATTTGCTTATTAATATCAGGATTTACCGGTTGATGTTGAGTTTCTCTGTGATGTCTAATTATGTTTGATAACCTGGAATTGACGGTAACTAGATGCCCATTACAAATTTCCAGAGGTCTAAATTTAGAGCCACTAATTTCGTATTGCTTTAGGTTAAAAAAACCACGAGTATCTTCTGCGTAAGTTGGTCTTTCATTCATTAAAAACCGCCTTCAATGTAGACTAGTTTAACATATCCTCTTTTTAGGTGCTGGGAGTAGTTGTTTATCCTGAGTTTGCGAAGGGATGGTTTCCGTTTAGACTGAATTTATTCGTAGAAAAGCTTTGCTTATTGAAGTGAACTGCCAACTGGATTCAAATGATCAAATATCCAGAGTTAGTGTATCAGGAACCAACACAACTGCTTCAACTTGCCAGTGCCAACTAGAGAACTAAATCGAATATGAACTTAGCTCCAACGAGCAAAATCGCAATTAGAACTATTTTACGAAAAACTGCATAAGGAAAACGCTTGACGATCTGCTTTCCGGTAAATGATCCTGCAAACGCAAGTATAAACAATACAGGAAGATACCAATAATATTGCCTTTGAAGAAAACCTTCATTGAGATATACGGGTATTCTGGTCAAATCAACAGCCAAAGCCATTGCAGCGGCAGTTGAGATGTATTTATCCTTAGGTAAACCAAAACCGGTTAAAAACGCGCCTCGCGAAGCACCGCCTGTTCCAATGAGACCCGCGAGAAATCCTGACAAACCTCCACCGACAATTGCAGTTGCAGTTGAGGCTTTAATACGAAAATTTTCCTTCCAAAGAGAATAAAGTGCGTAGATGATAAGAAATGCGCCTAATATGCCTTTTAAGGTATTTTGCGGTATGTAAGACACAAGCAACGCACCAATGAGGGTGAGAATTACGCTTGGAATCCCAAACTTTATTAGAAGCGTTTTATCAAGCCCTTTTTTAAAAAAACTTATTCTTCCGATATTTCCGACAATATGAAAGAACGCAACCAAAACTAAAGCTGTTTTGAAATCAAAGAAAAGCAGTGCAAGAGGTAGGAAAATAGTTGATGAGCCAAACCCAGCTACAGTTCCAAGAATTTCAGCTATAAAAGCAGAAAGGAAAAATAAGAAAATCTTTTCTCCTAATAGAACATCCACATTTTTAGTCTATCAGACTCCAGAGGTCGGATTCTAATCTCTGTTGTCCAGTTTGATATAGTTTTTGAAACGGAGATTATTTTTTAAGTAACTCCATGAATTTTTCAATACTCAACCCTGACTTTTTAATTTGTGATCTTAACAAATACGGCGCTACTTCTTTGTGCAGCGGTATAGAAAGCGTAGGTGCACTAGCTTTTTGCAAAATCGCATGATCACCTGAAGTGTGAATATGAGTGTAACCAAACTCAATAAATGCTTTAACAGCATTTTTCCCAGAACTATTGGCTAATTTGCCCATTTGAAATTAGACAGACAGGGAAATGTGAGGAAGTGCAACTTCCCGTATACTTATCTCTTGGCCCTTAGTTTGTTTTGTAACTACTTCCATATAGGCTTTAATTGCCTTTTCAATATTCTTTAATGCCTTTTCTTTTGTTTTCCCTTGAGACATGCATCCGTATAGATTAAGGCATTCTGCCACATAGCCTTTGTAATCTCGGTCGTAGATTAGTTTAATTAAATAATCAGCTTTAGTCATGGTAGACAAATTATAACAGAGAAATCTATAAAAATAAAAAGCTGGCCATTTGGGACTACGTTCGAACTGTTTTCCAACCTAATTACAGTTTCGCAATAACCCTACACTAATGTTATTCAAAAAGAAAAATCTCCCAAGTTATCAACCTCTGGGAGATTTTTCAAATCTTTGCTTACTCGTAATCACTCCTCTTTACCACTTCTATTGAAGTACCAACTTAGAAGAATAATCGACTGCTCGCAATGAATCTTTGGTTGGTGAAAGATCCTCTGCCATTTTCTTGACTTGTTCCAATTTTTCCTTTGGAGCTTTACTTTTGACGTAATGTGTCACCCGAATACTTTGGTATCCCGGGCGCACTTTTCCCGGTTCCGGGAAGCCAAGCATACCCTGAAGATCAACATCACCTTCAACTTCTATTTTTAAATCGTCAATCTCAACACCTAAAGTTGCGCCGTATACAGCCCAACCTGAAGCAATACAGTGCCCAAGAGCTGCTAAAAGTACTTCTACAGAAGTGGGTCCCTGTCCTGTTCCCAAAAGCTCTTTGGGATGATCACCTTCAACGGTAAAGGTTTTGCTATGGGATACGTTTGCTCCACCTAATTTGAAACTCGCAACTGTTGCCTTATTATGAAAACCACTTTTCCAAAAAGTGGCAGCAGAAAAAGTTGCCTGTGCCATACCTGGATTGGCTTTAACGCCTTCAACCATTTGAGTTATATTGTTGACCTCGAGTCCATTTACTTTTGCCATGTTGTTTTCCACCCCCTTTCTTGTTAATTTCAATTTTTGTTTCGACCTTTATTTAAAGATATTATATACAGACTGGTCTGTCAATAAGCAATTTAAAGACAGTTCTACAAGTTGTGATACAGAAC
>Ga0209541_10014942_pt1 | contig 11661 bp, 4 predicted proteins | sample RifCSPlowO2_01_FD_184027 | JGI IMG/M metagenome (GOLD analysis project Ga0209541, IMG submission 184027) | Groundwater microbial communities from Rifle, Colorado - Rifle CSP2_plank lowO2_0.1 (SPAdes) (version 2) | ecosystem: Environmental > Aquatic > Deep subsurface > Groundwater | place: Rifle...
GAAGGCGGGGATCCGGAGAAAATAGCGAAAGAAAATTCCTTGATCCAAACGGATAACCACGATGTCTTGGGGCAGATAGTTAGGCAGGTGATCGTCTCGAACGAGGCGGTCGTTGCACAGTACAAAAAAGGTAAAGAATCCTCTCTCCAGTTCTTGGTGGGGCAGGGGATGAAGCTCTCGAAAGGTTCCGCGAATCCAAAAATATTGGCGGACATGATCAAAAAAGAAATTCTCGGTTGAGAGTAATCTCTCCATAGTTGTTTTACAGATCGGCCAATGACCGGTTTTTTTTAAATGAACTCATCGCAGATTTTGACCACTCGTGCCGTTACAAGTTAATTTTCACCACTTCATACTGTAAAAAACGACAGTGACTTAAAGTTTTTGATAGTATGGTTTAACTTGTAACGGTACTCGTTTAAATTGAACCGTAGAACGATGACTCGTTTCGCCGCTACGCCGACGCTACGGCAAGGCGAGGGCGTGAGCGATCGCGACCAAGCTGTGTAGTTGACCTTCCGCGCAGGAGCAAACGAGCGAAACCAGAGAGTCACGCGCCAAACGCGTAAGCCCTATTTAAGCGTAAGATGAAAATCAATGTAATCATTTTGGCACACGTAATATTTCTAGCCGGTACACTACGTTAAATTATTTATGATACATAAATCACAGAATGTAAATTCAGTAGGATATTAATACGATATCGAAGCAGTCTTGATAACAAACGCGAATTATTGCGATATGGATTGGATGTCGGACAGGATGTTCGCCCGGCAATTCTGGGCTTTGACGATTATAACGCGCGATAGATCATCACGCACCGGATGGTTATATTCAAGTTAAGTCGCGAACATAAAGACGTGATTTAGAGTTGCTACAAAAGTGTTTCACAACAGAATATCCAGAAAGAGTTAGGGTTGGGAGACAACTTGGGGGGTATTATCCGAGATGGTGTATCAGATATACGTTTAGCTGTAAGGGTCAGTGAAGATCGTAGCCACGAAAGTATACGGGCATGTGTGTGAAGATCGCTATTGCGGACAGGTCGAGAGTCATGAAACGATTTCAATAATCAAGATTTGTAAATCATTATTATACCATCTCTAACAAACCTCTGAACATTTACCACTCCTGAGCGCATTGTTTTGAGCCGTGGAATGCCTGACTTGTGTAGGGGAGTTATCGAGAAATGGTATTACTGTCGGATGACTCCATTCGAGATTTCATCCGAGATATGTTTATGTTTATTAATATCCACAGTTTTCCGTATAAATAAGATTATCCGAGATGGTCTAAGGTATAATTTAACCATAGTTTAGTTGCTCTATGGTAAAGACAGAAATATTTTTTAGGGGGAAGAAATTTATTTCGTCCGCGACTGCGGCGAGCATCTTTGGGTACACTCATGATTATATGGGGCAGCTTTGTCGCCTAAATAAAATAAGCGCAAGGAAGTACGGTAGAAACTGGTTTGTTTTGGAAGAGTCTGTGAAGAAGCATAAAGAAGCAACGGATGAATTGGCCAGATTAACTAGGTTGGGAACACTTAGCGCCGCATCTAAGGTGAGCGAGTCGGATGGAAGTATACTAGCGGTTAACTCAATTCCAGAACCAGAGTCAATAATTTCTCCGTACAAACCGCTCCGTATTAAATCTGAAGTTCTAAATTCGGTTACAATACCGTCTAAAAAAATCGAAACTTTTAAGAGAGAATTACCGTTGATTGGACATTCGGTTGCGCTTGGCAGAGCGAAGTCAGTCATGTCTTCAATGCGCGAGGAGTATCGAACGGCCATCTCACGCATGTCGAGAATAGCGAGAGGAGACTGGGGGAAGAAAATCGTTTCTTTAGCGATTGCTATTGGAATTGTCGCCACTAGCTTCGCGGCTTATTCAACTATCGTCAACGCAGACAGCAATGATTTTTTGGTTAGGATTTTTAAGTCGGCCGGCGGGTATGTTTCAAAAACAATTGCGTCTGCTACGCATATTTTAGAAACTGGCGCGGGGGAGTCCTACCTTGGGATTACGAAGGCGGCAGATGAAATTGTTTCCAAGAAATCTGTTGTGGCCATCGTTGCGTTACCTTCAGAATTTTTTTCAAAATTCAAAGAAGAGGTTTTGAATTTTAGCGATGATGTCGGGAATATAGCCGGTAAGATCTTTGGATCGGGCGATAAGAAAAACCTGTTGGTCGCATTGGTGCCGGGCGATACGGTTTCAAATATCGCGACTGGAATAGGTGACACGGTTGCTTCCGGTTATGAAGCTGTGAAGGACACACTTTCTCAAAGTTTCAATTCTGTGCGGGGCAAGATGGCCGGGCTGTTCGGACTTTTTGGTCCGGCGGAGACAAAAATTTTTATTAAGAGAAAACCGCCAGTAGTTGTTAAGCAACCACAGTTTGTGGAACCCGTAACGACAGTGTCGTCAGCGCCGAGACCGATTATTGTTACAGCCCCGACAAATATCGTTGAAAAAGTGACGGAGAGAATTGTTTCTGTTTCGGGTATTGCCAGAGAAGAGGTTGAAAAACTACTGGAGCAGCTCAATAACAGTTTGTCGGCGAAGATCTATTCCATTTCCGCCGCCGGTGATGCTAATACTACTTACATTAACAATGTTTATAACACCGTAGCGCAGACAAACAAAATAGACAAACTTGGGAGCATTGATATAGAAGATTCAACATTTACCGACGGCGATATCTCCAATTCGAGGATAACGGGCGGATCTATTTTGGGGGCGGATATATCTGGGTCTTCGTCGTTCTCTGGCACAACCGGTAACTTCAGCGGCAATGTTAGCGCGGGCGGCACTCTTACCATAACGGGGCTGTCGACTTTCGCGACTGCTAATTTTTCCGGAGCAGCGAATTTTTATGGGGGTCTAACTGTTTTAGGTATTACAGCAACAGGTACGGTAGCGTTTACGAATATTGGGCGCGATATGATCGTTGCGGTTGACTCTGCGGGGAATATTTCTGCCACATCTTCTCCCCAAGTCGCCGCGATTTTCGCGACATCCACCTCGGCGACTTCGACTCTCGCCGGTGGTCTAAATGTTGGAAGTGGAAAGTTGGTGGTGGATTATTCTTCGGGGAATGTCGGTATTGGAACCAGCGTGCCTCAAGATGTGTTGTCAGTAGACGGTCCAATATATCTATCGGCAATTTCCGCGCCCTTGATATTGGACAATCGCCTTTATAACTCCGGTGGCACACTTTATTGGTCTGGCTCTGTTGCGGTGGGAGGAGGGGTCACCGTTGCCAGTACTACTCCCAATATGGTTGTTGTCGCTGATGACGCGGGCAATCTTGTCGGGTCTTCCACTCCTCAAGTTGCTTCTATAAACGCCACCTCTTCCTCGGCCACTTCAAACTTCGCGGGCAACCTCTCGGTGGGCGGAACGCTTGCCGTCACGGGGGCTTCCACCTTCACAGGCCTTTCATCTTTCCTAAACACTGGCACCACCACCTTTGGCGGCGGCTTGAGATTGACTGGGGGATTGGCGGCCAGTAACTTCGTGGAGACAGGAGTCGTGAGAGCAACCTCGACAACCGCCTCCTCAACCTTCGCATGGGGTGTGGACACCGCCGGTCTTTCAACTTCAAACGGTCTCTCCATTTCCGGAGGAGCCTTTGCCCTCGGTGGCAACTCCTTCACCTCTCTCTTGGGCAGCGGCCTCTTAAACACCGGCGGCATTCTCACCCTCGACAGGACAGGCGACTGGACGGGAACGCTGGACGGTTACAACGCCGGCGACTTGCTTGGCCAGGGTTTCTCCACCACCTCGGCCGATTACTACCTTAGAGCCACCACCACCAACCCCTTCACCATGACGGCCTTCAGAGCCACGAGCACCACGGCTACGAGTACGTTTGCGGGGGGGCTGACCGTGGATGGGACGACCTTGGTGGTGGACTATTCAAGCGGCAAGGTGGGGATTGGGACGACGAATCCGGGACAACTTCTCAATGTAAAATCTTCATCAGCAGCCGATTCAATTATTAGAACAGATACTTATAGTGGAAATTACAAAACAGGCTATGCAACATTTTCAATCTATGAGTCTACATCACCATTAGGCGGGTTGTATCTTTACCCGTCCGTTTATACTGGCAACAATGTTTTTAGTGAAGCCGTTTCTACTGCCGAGCAGATATTATGGACATCTACGACGGCAAATACTAACCTCAAAATGGGTACAGTGGGAACAGGTAATACGCAGTTATACTCAAATAGTTTACCGAGATTAACCGTTTTGGGTAGCGGCGGCAACGTCGGCATCGGCAACACATCTCCCTCTACAAAACTCGACGTGGCGGGGGATATTTCCGCTTCGGGCGCGGATTTTAATCTTGGCACTGGCTCCGCGACTAGCACCCTTACGGCGGCCTTGAACAATTTAACTTTTAGCGGACAACCGACAACCACTTTTTCAGGCACTGGTCTTAACGGCCAAATAAGAATAAAGAACACAGGTAGCCCGCAAATATATCTGTACGGATCAAATGACCCGGATACCGAAAGGTCAGGGACATATATTTCTGTGGTCAATGAGGGAACCGACACCAACGAATCCTTTTGGGCTTCGGGCGTGGAGGCGCATTATACTGGCGGGGCTATTTCAGAATGGATAGCCCGCTCGACGGCTCCGACCATTTTTTATCAGGACAATGGAGAATTTACGGTTTATGGCAATACGGGATTGACCGATGATACCGCTTATACGCCGACGCAAAGGTTTGCCGTTTCGCCGAGCGCCGGGGTACAAGTGGGCTTAAGCGCCGCCTTGATACCTTTGACCGTCTGGGGTAACATTGGTATCGCTTCTTCAACTAACAACTCCAAAATCGCCATAACCGGTTACGACAACGATGCTGAAATTTATCTAGTAAACGCCATTGACGAAAATGATAATCTGGATTGGTTTATCAGAACGGCGGGCGGAGGGACGGCATCGAGACTACAACAATACTTCAGAGGATTCACAGGTTTAGGCACCACCACCCCCTACGCTCGCCTCTCTGTGGAGGGGAGCTCGGCTTTGGGTGACTCTGCTCTGGCTGGATACTTCATTGCCACGAGCACGACGGCGACGAGTACGTTTGCGGGTATTCTTTCATCCGGCTCGGGCATGGAAATAAGGGGCGAGCATGCTCTGCAATTTTCCGGTGGTAATTTTTCCTCCCCTCTTTTTATTCGTCCGGATAAAGACCTTGCCGATGATTTTACTGTTTTCACTTTCGGTTCCGATGAAGGCGGTTCATTGACCAACGCTCCTTTAAGAATGCGCTGGACTACCAGCGGCCCGTTGTCAAACACGAACGCTATAGTTTTTGACAGCGCGCTATCGTCGACCGGATTCAATCTTGACTTTAACGGGGTTATTTATGCTAACAATTTTGCGTCTGGATTGGGTTCCGCCGTCTATCCTGCGGTTACAAATTATACGTCCGTTAATACCGGCATGTATTTCCCCGATTCAACCTCGCTGGGTTTTTCAACTAACGCCGGTGAAAAGATGAGAATATTGCAAGGTGGCAACCTCGGCATCGGCAACACTTCTCCTTCCACTAAGCTGGATGTGGCGGGGGATATTTCACTTTCCGGCGGAGATTTCTTTTTTGGCACAGGGAGCGCGACGACGACATTGACCACCGCCAGCGGTAACTTTGGAATCTCCACAACTTCCCCCTACGCCCGCCTCTCTGTGGAAGGGAGCTCGGCTTTGGGGAACTCCGCTCTGGCTGGATACTTCATTGCCACGAGCACGACCGCGACCTCGACTTTTTACGGCAATCTGGATGTCTCCGGCACCGCCGCGCTCGATACGCTCCAGCTTGGCGCTCTGACGTTCGAAACAAACGCGGGACAGGTGACCCTGGCTGAACTGCCGCTAAATTCTGATGCAATTCTCAACACCCCTCAGAGCATGGCTATGACGATAGGAGGCAATCAGTTGTTCACGGTTTACGCTCAGGCCGGAACATCAACCATCGGAGTCGGACCAATCCGCAACGCGCGCGCGATCATTGGCACATCGACCGCCACCGTTCTTACATCGTCAAATATTCCGTATGGATCATTGTTGATCTCGGACGGAGCTCTCTGTGTTGACAACGGCGCGGGCAACACTTGCGCGACGACCGCGAGAACGAGAGGTTATGTGTATGCCGAGGGAAGCTCTCTTGCCGGATTGGACCTCGCCGAAATTTACATTACCGAGGATCTGGGTTTGGAGGCCGGAGATTTGATTATGGCGTCAAGCACGAGTAACCGTTTGGTATCCAAATATGAAGATGGAGGAGTTCTTCTGGGTGTTGTCTCCAGCCGACCGGGTCTTCTCCTCGGAGGATACGATTTGTCATACAGCGTCGGCACGGAAGGCCGGGCGACCACAACCGTCCCGGTCGCTCTCTCAGGCCGCGTCCCGGTCAGAGTGACTTTGGAAGGAGGAGTGATTTCCGCCGGAGATTGGATTGTGCCGTCTTTGTCAAATCCCGGGTTCGGTATGAAGGCAACGACTTCCGGAATGGCAATCGGTACAGCATTATCGTCTTGGAGCGGTGGCGAGGAAGGAGAGACGGAGGGTGCGGTAGATGTGTTTTTGAACGTTCAATATCACTTTGAAAAAAGAGACTTTCTAGTGAGCCCCTTGGGCGACATCGCTCTGGCTTTGGGCGCCGGCAGTGTGGGCATCGGCACCACCACCCCTTCATACAAACTGCAGGTTGTAGGAGAAGCGGCGGCCGAGGCCTTCATCAACATCTCCACCCGTGGCGCCAAGAAAGACATTGAGGCCTTGGGCGCCGAAGAGCAGACGGGAATTATGGACAAACTACGCAATCTTGGCTTGTCCAAGTATCGCTACAATAACGAGAGCGCGGACGCGCCCCTTAGAATCGGTCTCATTGCGGAGGACTCTCCGGCGGAGATCCTGTCGGGAGACGGCAAAGGGGTTGATCTTTACAAACTGGCCGCTTTCTTGCTGGCCGGTGTTAAAGAGCAGGATCGTAGGTTGAGCGATCTCGAATCCCGCGTTGTTTCGCTCGAGAACGTTTTGGGTGTCGGCGGGGTTGAGAGAGGGTCGGCGCAGACGATTGGAGGAGTCACGGGATTTTTGGAGTCGCTGGGATTGAAATTGACTAATGGCATAGCGAGTATCAAGAACTTGGCCGTTAGCGCGTTTTCGGTCGGAAGCCGTGAGAAGCCAGCCGGAATTACGATGTATGACGAGGAGACGGGTGTTCCTTACTGCGTGAAGATAAAGAATGGAGTTCTGGTTTCGGTTTCAGGAGAGTGCGATGGCGCTGGCGCGTCCGCAGAGAGCGCGGACAGTACGCAGACAGACACAGACACAGACACAACGTCGGCGACGGATACTGGTGCGGATATAACTGCCCCGACAATTACGGTGATCGGGTCTAATCCGGCGCAAATAGAAATCGGCACGTCGTATGCCGATCCGGGCGCGACTGTGTCGGACACCGGAAGCCCGAACATCGGTCTGCGATACTTCGTAGACGGAGTGAGAGTAAATCAGATAACACTGAACACGGCGTCTTCAACGGAGTATTTTATTGAATATTCAGCTATGGACAATGCCGGAAATAACGCAACGTCTTCTCGAAGGGTAATGATTGGGGGGCCGATATCGGATCCTGTTGTAGAATCTTCTCTACCATCGGCAACGACGACTGCGTCTGTGATTACCGAACCCGCCATGGAACCCGCGACGGTTGAGATGACAACGGTCGAAGAATCGAGTTTCTCTGAAGAAGTCGCGTCAGCGCCGTTGCAAGTGGACGTTGCGAACACCACAGTCACCACGACGGGGATTTAGATATTTAAACTTTTAAAAATTTAAATATGTAAAAATGGCGACGATAAGTAGATTTGAAGATATATTGGTCTGGCAAAAGGCGCGTGTTCTCACGCATGAGGTGTATAAGAATTTATCTTTATGTCGTGATATAGGTTTCCGCGATCAAATACAACGCGCGAGTGTGTCTGTGATGTCTAATATAGCCGAAGGGTTTGAGAGGGGAACTAAAGAAGAATTTTTGAATTACCTTTACCCCGTTAGATATCCGACATCTGGAGATGTCGGCAGTTGCTTTCAGCAATTTATATCTAACGGGGTGTATATAGCTAAAGGATCAGCTGGGGAGGTGAGGCGCCAGCTGTATGCGGCGTTTGATATCGGATATTTAAATATTTACCCCGTTAGAGACTAAGATGGTTTACACATATGTACTGAAAAGCAAGAAGGACGGTCTTTTATACACAGGATGTACGAGTGATTTACGAAAACGCTTTAGAGATCATCAAAATGGAAATGTCATTAGCACAAAAGGTCGAGGGTTGTTTGAATTAATATATTACGAAGCATGTATAAATCAACAAGATGCTTACAAGCGAGAGAAATATTTGAAGTCAGGATATGGCAAGAGGTACATTCGGGGCAGGCTAAAGCGTTTTCTGTCTCTAACGGGGTGAAATCATTTAAAGATTTAAAGAATTTAGCCGAGGAATGTTCAAGGTTGCTGTCCACATTTATTAGCAGTGTAAAAAAGAATGAAACGCGCGGTCTGCAGAGAAAAATGGAAAAACCAGCCGACTGGCTCGACGAAGAAATGGCACGGCAGGATATGGTGATGACCCCAAGCGGTCTGAAAAGTCGCAGTGACGCCGAAGCGAAGGGTCTTGCCATTATCAAAGATTTCAAAGAAATTGTCAGTCGTAACAAAAGGACCAAAATATAAATATGCCAAAAAGCGATCTACATAACGCGAAAGGTGGTGTGAAAATTTCGCTACTCGTCGTAGTCATTTTTGCCGGGGGGGTTTGGTATGGCGCTGAACACGGTTGGTTTAATGAGGTAGGGAGTGATTATACTCTTGACGTGATCGTGCAACAGCGGCAAGAAGAGGAACAAAAAATACGCACTCACACCTCCGAAAAAATCGCCGCGGCGGAGTACAGTGAAGTTTTCAAAAACGATAAATATAAATTCAGTTTGTTTTACCCTGCTGGTCTTACGGCGGTAAATTTTCAGGACGGGAACGGGGAGACTTTTCTTTTCCAGGATTCCTCCACGAAGGTCGGTTTCCAGATCTACGTTACACCCGTGGAGGATGCTTCGATTCAGGTAATTACCAAAGAGCTCATACTTAAGGATATACCGGATATGCAGATTAGTGATGACCAACCGGTGTTGCTTGGCGAAAATGGCAAAGGACTTGCATTTATCGAAACGACAGGTGGGGAGAAAAGAAGACAGGTTTGGTTCGCGGTCGGGGGATATTTATACCAGATCACGGCGCCAATTGAGTCTGATGGATTGCTGCAAAAAACGCTCAACACAATGAAGTTTAATTAAACCAATCATCAACGTCGCCATATATCGAGAGTATTAATCAAGCAGGTTATGCCAAAGCTAAATGAAAACAATCAAAGAATGAAAGACCCTAAGCATGGATTTTGCGGATTCCTCATACCCACACTGACATCCTGCGCTTTGATTGTTGCGATTTATTTCATTAGCCCGTCGTTATCAGAAGCGGTTGGCACAATAAATAAGCCCCCGTATTATCTTTCTTTGCAGACAAATTTAGCCGCTCATTATACTTTCGATAGCCCGGATATGTTATCAAACATTCGTGACAGGGGGTTGGGAAACACGGGCTACTTGGTTCACGGTGGAAGCGGCACCACTACGGCAATTGGAGTATTGGGACAAGCCGGATACTTTGACGGCGTGGACGATTATGTTACTGTGCCAAACAATACCGCCTTTGATCTGTCAGGTTCAGTTGTAACAGTATCCGCGTGGGTTAAACTGAAGAGCGATACCGGTAACGCGCAGATGTTTGTGGTTAAGCCGGCTTCCGGATCAATACATACGGCCCCATATTTTTCATATTCTATCCATTCTCTAGATAGTGAATCGATTCGGTTTTGTATCGCCACGGCTGGACAAGTGACTTTCTCGGAAGCCGCGGATTGTGCGTTTAGCGCCAATGAATCTGACAATTTAAAATACGACGAATGGACTCACGTTGTAGGCATTTACGATGGGACTAAATCATATTTATATGTTAACGGCGCGTTTGTTGATGACTTAACCAAGAGTGGCAACCTAAATTCATACGACACTCCATTACGGATTGGGACCAACGGAGGATTTAGCGAGTTGCTGAATGGAGCCATTGATGATGTGCGCGTATATAGTCGGGCGCTTGACGCGTCCGAAGTTGCGGCTTTATATACATTCGGGAAGGTAAGAATGAATTCAAGGCCGCACGCGGGCGCGGCATTTACCAATGGACTTGTGGGACATTGGACGCTGGACGGGGCCGACACTATAAATAATATCGTGGATCAAAGCGGACAAGGAAATACTGGGTATTTAGTAATGGGGGCAACTCTGAATCTTTCAACCACGACTGTCCCCGGCGTTTTAGGGCAGGCGCTTTATTTTGACGGTTCGTCGGATTACATAACCATTCCGCATAACTCCTCATTGAAGCCTTCCGCCCAAATTACAATTAGCGCGTGGGTCAAACCGGATGTCGGTTCATTGGACAGTCTGCTTGAGATTTACAGAAAAGAAGACGGCACGGACAGACATCTTTTCAGTTTTCAAAATTCCGCAAACTGTTCCGGCGGAGGTGGGACAGGAGGTTGTCTTTCTTTCGGTATTTCCACTGGAGGTTCGTATGCGGAACTCGATGTAAATATTGATAAGGATAATTACGAGGGAAAGTGGAGCCATCTGACGGCGACGTATGACAGCTTGAATAAGATTATCTATAGAAATGGGGCGCAGATCGGTAGTGTCGGCGCGACGGGCGCAATCGGGACGACAGGGACGGCCGCCTCCAGAATAGGGGCGTACCCGGAAGACGTGGAATATTTCAAAGGATCGATAGACGATATCCGCGTTTATTCTCGGGCATTGATTGCTCCCGAGATTTATCAGCTCTACAGTTTCGGAAAAACCAAAATTGCCACGACTAATTCCAGCAAAATAAGCGGTCTCGTGGGCCACTGGACATTTGACGGTCCGGACTTGTTGCAAAATGTGCGCGATCGAAGTCTTCAGGGGAATAGGGGTCTGTTTATACCCGGCGCGTCTGGAAATACTTCCACTACCACCGCACCCGGCAAGATCGGGCAGGCGTTTTCTTTTGACGGGGTGGACGACAAGGTCGCTGTGGATGATTCAAGTAGTTTAGACCTTACGGATTTTACTATATCGATGTGGTTTAAAAGGAAAGGCACAGGTACGGTTGGAGGATTCGCCGGATGTTTTAGCAACGGCGTAGAGTTCTTGACTTCGAAAGGATTGGGTGGAGGAGACAACACCGGGATAGATAGTAATTGGGCATTGGGTGTCGTTCAAAGTACAGCCAAGCTTGCCGCTTGTTTTGAGGGGACAACGGGGACTGATTATATTCTATCTGCGGGCGCGACGACTATTTTGAGCGATAGGTGGTATCATGTCGTTTTAACTCACACTGCCGCGAGTACGGTAGTTTATTTAGATGCGGTTGTTGATGCTTCGAGGGGTACAACCGCCAATCCTGCGAATAATAATATAAAAGTCGGTATAGGTTATGGCACCGAAGGGGCTTCTTCAGCCGCGGACGGT
>Ga0209541_10014944_pt1 | contig 11659 bp, 18 predicted proteins | sample RifCSPlowO2_01_FD_184027 | JGI IMG/M metagenome (GOLD analysis project Ga0209541, IMG submission 184027) | Groundwater microbial communities from Rifle, Colorado - Rifle CSP2_plank lowO2_0.1 (SPAdes) (version 2) | ecosystem: Environmental > Aquatic > Deep subsurface > Groundwater | place...
GACGATACAAAAGAAAAGGAAGTTAAACTTAAATACAAGCAAACCCTCACTCTTTCATGAATAGAACATTTCTTACCTTTCTCCTTTTCTTACTCATTCTTCCACTAGGCGTCAGTCATCCAGAAACAACGACTGAGATTTTTACAACACTTCAACACGTTCAAGGAAGCGAGATTCCAGCGCCGTTCAAATCCCTCTTCAGAAACGATATTATTGACGCGCAGATCACGCATGAAGATGGAACCCTTTCTTACTTCACCCTCACCACAAGACAAGGAAGATTCACTGCTGCCTCCCACGCAAGAGCAGCCTCTCCCACAGTAAGAGTCGTTGTTAAAGAAGGCGTCATCGACACCGTGAAACAGGCTGAAGACAAGGCCGCGGCACTCAGAGAAGCATACGAAGATGGAGACATTCAGGTTCGAGGCATTGGATACAGAAGAAGAATCACCCTTAGACTTGCAATCCTCCTCAGCATGCTCTGATTAAAAAAATTTGTGCGGAATTACACTCACCAAAAATTTTCTAGAATAGAAGCTTTTAAAAGAGGTATCATTTCCTTTCTCCCGAGCCTCTTTGGTCATAGCCCCGTCGAGAGATACTCTTTCGGGAGTTCTTGCGGAATCTAGCGGCCAAGGATAGTGGCCTTTGGAGTTATGGAGAAAGCCATTGACGGAGGTTCAAATCCTCCCGGGGCTATCTTTATATATCCCTAAAAGAAGAAGGTTTCTGAAATGCTCAGCACAGAAGCAAATGAAGCGTTTGAACGTTATATGCTGATCGTAAAAATGTTAACAGAAGCTCAGGATGAAAAAGGCCTTTCCTTAGTAAGAGGATTAACAAGCAAGTGTGCCGAATACTTCAAGATCATCGTTGAACAAGTCTCCTTGAAAGAGAAGAGAAAAAAATTTCCCTCGAAGACAGGATTCCTAAAAGATTTTAACCAGCTGGAAGAACTCAGAAACACGCTCCACATCTATCTCCTCCAAGAGATAAGAGTTGTGAACAAATATTTAGCGACAAAGTCCTTGCTTGAGAAGTCACAGATTCCTGAAGGAGGCATCTACAGCCTTGACCCTAAGACTATTGGGAAAAGACAGTTTGTTGGAGAATGGGCGTTTTGTCTTGCTGAGGCGCTCTTCGCACACCATCTCCTTGAAAATGAATAATCATCTTAAAATAGTGAGCTGTAAAGTTAGCGACACCTATTTTTGTGCAAAAAAGTCAATCGGGCACCGGCGTTAGTCAAACCCTCTGCAAAAGAAGAAAATAGAATTCTAGATTTTTAGGATAAAATTCCTTCTGCCTTTAATCTACCTCTTAAATGGAGGGTTTTAGCAACCTCCTTTTCCTTTGGAATACGACCTGTTGAAGCATTATAAGACCTCATTGATGAGGGTTTGACTATGACCAAAAAAACGAAAAGTTTATATATTTGTTGTTATATACACTTATACAACATGACGCAGGCAATGTTAAAACCAATTTTGCACTATCCCCAATTAGATACAGTCTTAATGGTAGAAGAATTTATCAAAGAAAACGGCGGAGAATACAAAAAAAGAAGTCTATGGGAGCATCTCCCAAAAAAGATGATGTATCAAACTTTTCAAGTAATTTTTGATTATCTATTAGATTCACATAAAATTGCTGTAGATAAAGAGGGAAAGATCTGCTGGATCTGGAACCCAGAATTAGTGAGAAAATATTTAGCGAGACCAGAACTCTCAAGATGAAATCACATATCAAATTTGCGGAAGAGAAATTAAGAGAAGATTTAGCTAATCTGAAAATATCTAGGACAGAAGACCAAAAATTATACAAATGGATTAACCGTGCTTTAGATGATATTGAAGAAGACGCTTTTTGTGCCACTCAAATCCCTAAGAAACTGATACCTAAAGTTTACATAGAAAAGTATGGAATTGATAACTTATGGAAATATGATTTGCCAAGCGGATGGAGACTTCTTTACTCTGTAGCAAATAGTGACGTGATTGTTCTTGCCATAATTATTGAATGGTTTTCTCACAAAGAATATGAAAGAAGATTCAACTATTGAGATTGCCCCTTTCTTCTTTAACTATAGCGACGAGAGAGCCCCTAAACGAAAATCTAAACTGAGATGTTTTTGCCCTTAACGACTGTTTAACTGTAAATGTTAGTGCCCCTTAAATTCTAGTCTGCTAACGCAGTTATTTATTACCAGCAAAGTACCAGAAAACTACGGCTACCCCTAAAGCGCTCAGAAACCAAAGTTTCTGGCGTGCAAGAAAAGTAGTTGCTTTTCTCAGTAGCGCAAAAACTCGCTTCGCGCCTGGTTCGTTTTCTGGCTGTGAAACCATAGGGAGCGGGGAAAGTGAGTTTTATAAATTTACCGACTTCTGTTCTCAAAACTCGCCTAAGAAAAAGTGTTCAAACCGCAAGATAGGTGACGTTAACTTAACAGCTCATAAAATAGTAATTTTTATAAAGATGTTCAGCGTTCTTGATTTATGGACTTTGATGAGTTTTACCAAAGCCTGAGAAACGTCGATCCTCATTTTGAGCTCTATGAACAATTTGCTGGCGCAGCGATAGCTTATTATATAGAGCAGGTAAAACTAACCACAGCAGAAACGACCCGTGATCCTCGCACCTTACAATTAAGGGAGCAAGTTCATGGCAGACTTTGCGATTTTCGTTCTACAATAAAAAAAATAAATGATGCTTTTCAAGCCCACCAACCCCCCTTACAATGCGTTCCGCTCACTCAAGAAGGATTAGACAAGCTGGTTACAGGACTCGCAGAGAAAATAAAAATTGAACGATAAAAACTAATTTTGCCTCAATTTTAAAATTTCAACGCTTCCCTATAAACATCTTTGCTTATCTGTAGGATTTCTGCCTTGATTTTCGCGCCTTCGAATCATTCGGTTTACGCTTTTCCTTCACCCTTATATCAGAAATCAACAAACGCCTGTCATACCCCAAGAACACACTCTTCAACTTCTTGTCAAACGCAGCCAACACAGCACCAACAGCAACCCTCGCAGCCTCAGCCTGCCCCTGCCAACCCCCACCACGAACAAGCACATCGATATCCACCTTCGAAGCAACATCCCCAGCAAGCGCCAATGGCTCGCGAATACTCTGCCTCGCAAACTCAGAGCTATACGTCTCCAAGAGCATCTTGTTAATTCTCACTATCCCTTTTCCGGGAGTCAAGACCGCACGCGCAATCGCCCGCTTCCTCCTTCCAGACGCCTGAACCGGAGCCTTCACTTTAGGTTTCACCTGCCTCTTCGGCTTCGACTTTGGCTCTTCAGGTTTCACCTCAACGTTTTCAGGTTTCGCTTGAGATTCTTCTTGTTTTAGTTCTTCCATCTTACACTTTCTTCCCTAAAAACGCAGACACCCGCCTCAGCTCCAAGAAGTTCGACGTCTTCAACTTGCTTCCACTCGCACCATCCACCATAACCATCGCTTGATCTTTCAAGCTATGAGGAACACCAACATAACACATCACGCGCTTGTACGCGCTCCTTCCTCGCTCCTGCTTGTATGGAAGCATCCCTCGAATCGTTCTCCGCACAATCCTGTCAGGCATCTTCGGATAAAAAGGGCCATCATACGGATGACCGCGATCCTTTCTCTCGCGAAAATGCTGCTCCAAAAACTTCTTCCTTCCCGTGATCAACATCTTCTCACAATTCACAATATCCACCTTCTCACCAAGAAGCGCCCTCTTCGCAGCAACACTCGCGACTCTGCCTAAAATATGACCTGTTCCATCAATGATCATCCTAAAATCCTCGCGTTCTTTGGTTTTGGATTCTCTTTCAAAAACTCCTTTAACAACAACGCTTTGCCTGACTTGTTAATTTTTTCCTCAGCTTGCCTCGAGTACTTAAACGCGGCAACCGTCACCTTCTTTGTCAACATTCCAGAAGCCAACACCTTTCCAGGAACAATCGCAGTTTCGCCCTCTCTCAGATACGTATTAATTGTTTTTAGAGAAACCTCACGCCTCTTTCTTGTCGGCTTTTTAATCTCATTCGCCACAACCTTCCAAAGACCAAACTTGTGCAAGACCGCCGCCTTCCTCAACATCGTTACCAGCTGCCTCGTCCCAAGACTTGTCGGACCTGTCGGTTTCATACGACATGGATTTCAGGTTTCTTTATAAACATTTCTGATGGTTGTAATTGTTCAGCTTTCTGAAGTTGATTTTTTGTAAAATGTGTTTTTGAGGCGTATAACTATTAAATTTGTGAGGTCACTCTTTTTTCTAGAGGAAGTACTAGCTGTCGTGGATGAGAAGTTTTTGTTTCATGAAAGAGGACTTAGAAGAGGTTTTTTAAATGTTGTTTTTTATGTTCCAGAAGCTCTTCCATGCATTCAGCGGTTTTTTGTATTCTTTGTAGAGTTCAGGATAGTGTTTTTGCAGTTCTTGAAGTTGGAATTCTCGAAATTCTTTTTGTTCTGCTGATCCTTTAGGCTTGGAGCGCATGGAAGCGATCTCTCCAAGGTGGCTGGAGCTGTGCGGTCCAGCCCACCATCCTTTTTTTTCGCAGAGTTTGTTCCACCAGCGTGTAACGTCCCATGAGCCACCCCACGCCCACATTCCTCCTTCAGTCACTTTGAATCCAAGCTTATAGGTGATAATAAAATTTATTCTTTCAACAAAGGCTTCCCAAGTTTCTCCCTGGTTTCTGTCGATGATTCTTGTTGTGTTCGGAAGTTTGACATAGCCGACAAAGAAAAAGTCGACAGTAATACCCCCATAGGTTGTTTGTTTGTTGATGGCGAGGAGGTCTTTCAGTGGGATGAGAACAACTCTGTCTGTTTTTTCCCAGTTCCCGTAGAGATGGGAGGTTACAATGTGGTTGAGGGAGAAGTGAATTGAGGGTTTGTAGGGAGAGCCGTACATGACTCTTGGTCCGAATGTTTTTTTCTCGACGAATTTTGAATAGTCTGATTGCATTATTGCTGAGACTGCTATGAGGTTGTTCTCGTCCCATTGGTGGTAGTCTGAAAAGTATTTGTTGATCAGCAAGCCTTTTGGTATGATAAGATCGAATGGTTTTGAGATGGTTCCTTGGGCGGTTTGGAGAGTGAGTGTTCCCTGGATTTTGTCTATGTGAAGGAGTTGATGGAAGTCGTCAAGAGTATAGGGTTTTAGTACTGTGGCTGCTAGGGGAATTTTTGTGAGGATGCTGTAGGTCATTCCTGCGGTAAGGTTTTTTCGAGAGAGGTATTCTGCTACATCATTTCGAAAAGCCGGTTCTGTTGCTGCTTGTGTGAGGATTGTTTTTTTGAGAGGGACGTCTTTTTCGAAAGTGAAGATGAGGAGAAAGTTTTGTTCGAAGGTTGTGAGGATGAGTGGCTGTGGGAAAAGAAGGGCAAGAGTTGGGTTTTCTGAAGTTCCGCTGAAGTCGAGGACTGGGTCTTTCAAGAAGAGATCTTCGTGGATAAAGGCACTGAGCTGTTCAACTAAGATGTTTGTGAAAACAGTAAGTGTTAGTATACATCGTGCGCCTACCTCATCTTCAATGCTGAGTGTGAAGACAATGGTTCTTGGTCCAGTTTTTAGGAGGGTTGTAACGACTTCTCTGATAGGAAGCCCTATTGCGATAGTTTCTAGGGTTTTTGAGGTGAAGGGCAGTCCTTCTTTGATGTGCGTTCCTGAAACAGTGAATGTTGGTGGCTGGGTGGAGTAGTAAGGGCCTGACGGACTGAGATAGAGTTTGTAGGGTTCTTGTCCGTTAACTATTCGTAAGAGTTCTGTATCTGCGAGGAGAATGCAGGGAATTGTTTGAATGTTTTCTGGATCAAATCTGTTTCTGTCGAGAACGAGGTCAATTCTTTCTGTCTTAAGAACGTAAGTAAGGTTCTCTTTTTTCTTTTTAAAAAAACCCATCACTCTTTCTTCCGCATATCCCTATTTAAAGAAACCGCTTTCTCAACAATCAAAAAACAATTTAAACAGAAAAAATCACTATCAAAAGAAATTTTACTTCTCCTTCCACAACGCATAAAGAAACAACTCCTCAAAGAACAAGTTTTTCTGATCAATCCTCTGATACTGAAAGCGATATTTTCTAAAAAGAAACTCAACGTCACCGGTTAAAGAAGAAGTAACCATTAAAATCTTTCCCCCAGAAGCAAGATGTTTTTTCACATCCTTAAGAAACCTTTCAATAATCTCTGTCCCTAGCTTTCCGCCAGTTGTGAGCTGCCTCGTCCCTTCATCCTCAAGAGGTTCTTCTGGCAAGTAAGGGGGATTAAAGAGAATCACCTCAAATTCCCCCTTAACATTTGAAAACAAATCTGAAACAACAGCTTTGATCCCTTTCCTTCTCACCTGAAGAACAGCCTCCTCGTTAATGTCCGCAGCCAAGACTTCTTTCGCGCATTTCTGCGCTTCTTCCGCAAGAATCCCAGAACCAGTACCAAGATCCAAGACCATTTTTCCAGCACAGCACTCTTTCACACGCTTCAAGATAAGAACGCTGTCCTCTGCAGGCTCGTAAATCATACTTTGTTAAGCGACAAAATGTTTATAACGCTTTTCTCAGAAAAATTAAGACTTCACAGGTCGATAGTATACGCTTTTAAATTTTTTTTGATATTAATTGTCATATCTCGTTGGTAGAATTCATCCTATTTAATCATTATTATAAAAAAATATACTTGTAAAAATCCATATTTTATTTTACAATCATATGCTTATCTGATTTAAAAGTTATTCCACCCTTTCAAGAGGCAACTGCTCCACCTGCGCCTTCGGCAGCTGACTGTTCCACACCTGATTCATATTCACCCTCAACAAATTATACAACTTCATCAACTCCTTCTGATCACCCATCTTCAACGCGTCAAGCTCAGGCGCAAACATCTCGGAATAACGATCCCTCCTCCTTACAAGCTTCGTCGAACCATCCTCTTTGATCATGATAATAGGAGGCCTCTTCAACGTGTTAAAATTCGAAGCCATCACATTTGAATAAGCACCGCAATCCATAATCGCAATAAGATCACCTTCCTGCAGGCGCGGCATCATCCTATTCGTCCCAAATTTGTCAATACAATCACACGTGCAGCCACAAATATCAAACACGCGCACCCGCGGCTGCGTTAATTTTGTCGCAGGCAACAAATCATAATACTGCTTGTACACCATCGTGTCAGGAAGCATACAATACGTAGCGCCATCAGTCACCACAAGCTTCTTCTTCCCAAGATATTTCTTGCTCACAATCTTCATCAAGCCAATACCAGCGTTCCCGACAATAAACTTTCCTGGCTCAAAAATCAGCCTCAACTTTCCAAGATCATGCTCCTCCAAGAGCGCCTCAAACGTTTTCACAAAACTTTCACCCATCTCCTCAGGCGCGTAAAACGTTTTTGAGCCATACTCATAAGGAAAACCACCCCCCAAATCCAAAGCCTCCAAAGGCGCACCCTTTCCAACAGCATATCTCCCAAGGCTTGCAAGCTTTCTCGCAGCAAGAGCGTACAACTCGCTGTGCTTCATGTAACCACCATGAAAATGAAAACCAACAAGATGCACATTCAGAGATGATGTCGCAAGATCAACACTCTTCTTCGCGATAGTAAGAGGAATCCCATACTGCTGATTTCTCGTGCTATACTCTTTATAGGTGATAAGCGGATTGATCCTCAAAAAAACACGCAATGATCCCGCCATCTTTCCAGCAACCTGAACAACCCTCTTCAACTCCTCATATGAATCAACAGTAACCGCGTACACGCCAACCTTTGAAGCAAAGAGCAAGTCCTGCTCAGACTTGTACAAGTTCGTGAACGTAATCTGCTCAGGCCTAAAGCCAGCAAGCATGCCAAGAATGATCTCACCAACAGACGAAGCATCCAAGTCAAAACCCTCTTCCTTCACAATCTTCAAAATCTCCAAATTCGAATTCACCTTGACCGCGTACTGCGGCCTTAAGTTCGCGTAAGGAAACGCAGCCTTAAACCTCCGCAACTTTCTCCTGATGTCGCTCTCAATAAGAAGCTGCAATGGCGTCCCATACTTCGCAGCCAAGAGCTTCACCGAAACACCCTCAATGTACAACGTCCCATGGTCGTTTTGGGAGAGAAACGGCCAGCGCTTTCGCAAATAGCGCTTAGAAATCCTACAAGTACTGTTCATCTCCGCTTTTTTTACGACCTCTAAAGATCATCTTTTCACGTGATTAGAACTTACTTAAAAACTTTTTCATTTTTTCCCCGAAAAAACTCACTTCAACGCCTTGAAGTACTCCTCAACCCTTGTTAAAATAGAATTCAAATAAAATTTTTTAATCTTCTCCTCAAACAACGTATGCAAATCCTCATTCTCAGCGATCCTGTACTGATTGTTCACCTTCTCAACAAGAAACAAGTCCCTCAACCTCCGCACCTGCCTCCTGATGTTTGACGCTGCAATCCCCTGAAGCGCGAGCTTCCTTCTCTTTCTGCACTCAATCACCTCCCGCTGAAGCATCTCAGCGTTCATCGGACCCTTCGCCTCCAACAACACCTGAAAAATATCAACAATAATATCCCTAGAATCGCCAGGCTGCAACAATCCCACAGACAAACACACCTTCCTAATCAAATCACGCTTCGACTCTGGATTTGGCCGCTCATACTTCCTCAAGGTCAACTCAGCCAAAGGCGTATCCCTCGCCACAGTCTTTTGCATGAGCCATCACAGCAAGCATTGTTTAAATATTTATGTTTTCAGCAACAGCAACTCTCCTTATGCCCACAATTCACACAACGCGCCTGTTGCCCTCCCAACAAGAATCATCTGATGTTACAACCCAGACAACTTCCTCATCTTTCATCTGAAGGTTGATCCATAAAAAACCTTCTTGCATGATTCTTTAAGCATCTTTCTCTGGAGCAACAACCTTACCGCTCATCATATCCCTGTAAGCTCCAAACACCTCAACCAGCCTAAAGACATAACTTCCATCTTTCTCAAACGTGCCAACCTGAGCAAGCACGCTGTCAAGATTATAATCCTTAATTTCTGGAGAAAGAATTATTGTAGGAACGCTCGTAATGTTATACGTCAAAATAAGAGCATCAGCCTCCTTCAGATCAAGCACCCTCTCAGCAACAAGCACAATCCCAAACCTCCCTTCCAAGACCTCCTTGTGCAACGTCACATTATAACACTCCCCACATCCCCTATCAGTTATATACGTAATACCCACTAACCCCCTTGTCTTTCCAGTAAGAACCTCTCTATACGGAGGATTTTGCTCTGTCAATACAAAACTCCCATCATCCGCAATCACACCAAAACTCTTCCACGCTTCCGCAAAATCCTTATACACCTTGGCTTCACTACTCAACACCAATGTTGGAAGCTTCACCAAGCCATACTTCTGAATCAACCCTTCAGCTTCCTCCTGCCTTAACGTTGTCACTTTGCTCAGCACAAGCTCCATTCCCAACGCGTCCACGACCTTCCCAAGATCAAAACATTTTGGACAACTCGCAGCCTGAATAAGAGTCGCCTCAACAAGCCCTCTTACCCTCCGCTCTTGAAGATCGAAGTACGGAGGCCTTGCCCTTGCCGCAAGCAAGGCATCTTCTCTCTGCTCAAGATTCAACTTCGTCTTTTCCAACTCTCCAAAGATCAGAAGCACCGGCAACTGCGTCAGCTTGTATTTTGTGATAAACTCCCCAGCATCAGCAGCTTCCACCATCCTTTCCTCAGTCACATTAAACGACTGAACAAGCGACAACAACTCTTCATGACTGCACTTCTCACAACTGTCTGGAGCCCTTATCAACACTGTTTGCAAGACAGCAGGCCTCGCCTCCTCTCTCGCCTTCGCAGCCTGCTGCTCCATCTCATTCGTGATGCTCAACATAGAAAACAGATTAAAGACAAATAAAAGAAGCAGCAAAAAAAGCAGCACCATAAACAACGGCTTTACATGCTTCTCAAAAAAAGGTTTCTTACGCTCACCTTCCATCTCAAAAACACCAGTCTAACACCCGCCCACCATCTCTGGAAGGCTCTCCAAACTTGTCGGACCTGACCCTTGCCCAACACTCACATGACCTTGCGCTATCCCGGTTTTCAAATTTCCGCTGCTGATCTTTTCCTTCAACGAGGTTAACTGCACCGCCTGCACAGCAGAAATAACCACAAGCACCGCAAGCACCACGACAATAATAAGATTCTTGTTCATTGTTCCTCCTCCTTTCACTCCTTTCACGCTTTCTCTCAATGTATTTAAAGATTATGATAGAAAACTCCCTACTTTCACGGAAGTCTTAAAAAGTTTTACACGCCACTTCCATGCATGAAAACCCTCATTTTAGGAATAATCCTCCTCCTTACAAGCTGCGTACCACAATATGTTACAGATATCGGAGAGCAGAAATGTGACCTCCCTTACAGACAAGTAAACGGCGCCTGCTGTCTCGACAAGAATGCAAACCGCGTGTGCGACCTCGACGAAACACAACGCAGCCAAACAATCGTGCGCGAAAAACCACTCGTCCTCGTCCAAGAACTCTGCCACTTCCCAAGATTTGAATGCAAAGAAAAAACCATAACAAAAGACTTTGTGCAAATCACGCTCAAACTCGAACGCGACGAAATCATAACTGTAAAAAAACTCATCCTACCAGTCCTCCACTGCCAAGAAGAGTTTGACATCCTCATGAACCGTGGAGACGTTCACACTTTTACCGTTCCCTGCATCATTGACCAAGAAGTCGCAAGCAGCGAAGCTTCAGTTGAGGTTATCATCAAACCCATCTTAAGATACAGCAACGGCCAGATTTATAATTATGGAATACTAACGCCCGCAACACTCAGAGGCGAGATCGGCGGCCTCGTTCAACAATAAGTTTTATTAAGTAGGGTTCCTCAACTTCATCATGCCAGTCTTTTTTTGCACCCACTGCAAATTCAAATATACGCCAAAGAGCGAACGCAAAGACACGCCATCCACCTGCGGAAACTGCGGCAACAGGAATACCCTTATCCTTGAACCAGACGCAGAACAAATCCTCAAAGAATCACAACTTCTCTGAAACAGAAAGACTTAAATGACTCTTTTATTAGGAATCCTTCATGAGAAAAAAAAGAGCAGTCTCACCACTAATCGCAACAGTCTTACTCATCGGCTTCGCCATCACCCTCGGCGCAATCGTCTCCACATTTGTCATCAAGCAGACAAAAGATTTCAAACCTGAAAGCTTCTTAGAAGAAAGCCCTTACTGCGACGGCGCGACGCTTGAACCTTTCGCAGTAAATAGTAGAAATCCTGTGCGGGCAACATCTGCTGGACCAACGCGCACTCTCGAAAACTTCGGCCTGAAAAATAAAGGATCCTTCAACGTGCTTTCGGTCATTGTAAAAGCTCCTGGAAACCCAGCGGCCACCTCTATCATTTTTAACCCACCCCTTCGTCCACAGACAAACTCGCCAGCGCTAACCATCCAATACAACTCTAATGCGGCAAGAAACGATCCCTTCATCAGGTTCATTCCTGTCGTTGAAGACAGAGAGGAAACTGAAAGGCGGAGAAGTCAAGCTCTTGTCGCATGCGCAAAACGAGAAATAACCTTTAACCTCGCTGATCCTAACCAATGCAACGGATGCATCTAGATTCGTAAAAACAAACTATGCTAAACC
>Ga0209541_10014945_pt1 | contig 11658 bp, 10 predicted proteins | sample RifCSPlowO2_01_FD_184027 | JGI IMG/M metagenome (GOLD analysis project Ga0209541, IMG submission 184027) | Groundwater microbial communities from Rifle, Colorado - Rifle CSP2_plank lowO2_0.1 (SPAdes) (version 2) | ecosystem: Environmental > Aquatic > Deep subsurface > Groundwater | place...
TTTGGCACCGGAAACAGTGATACCGGCCAACGGTTGGCGTAGGGGTAGGCCGAGGGATTTGCGCTGACTGTGGCCGATGGCGACTATGTGCCTTAACGTATTCATGTGCCGTTCCAAGGCTTTATTTTGATAACTTGAAGGTAATACCGGCCAGGAGCTTAGATGCACCGAGAGTTGGCCGGTTAAGTTGGTATAAATGGCATCACTCATAAAAGGAATGAAAGGGGATAAAACTACGGCTAGATTGGTGAAAACAGTATGGAGGGTGGCATAAGTCGCTGGTTTCCGATCGCGGGAGCGGCGGATGTACCAAGTAGATAAATCCTGGACGAAAGTTTCCAGTGTTTCGGCAGCGTGCCAGGCATCAAAGGCGTTTAAGAATTTAGCCGTGGCAGTAACGGCGTGATGCAATCGGGAAAGGATCCAGTGATCTAAAGGAGAAGGAGTTTTGGCCGCAGCGTCTTTTTGCCATTGGTCTAAAGCGGCGTAGTTGGCAAAGAAACGGTAAGAGTTCCACAGCAGCAGATGAAAGGAGCGTTTGACTTGGGCGGCGGCAGTAAAGCCGAAGAGTAAGTTTTGGCCGGGGTTTTGGCGGCAGTAGAGCCAACGCATGATATCCACGCCAATCTGCCCGGCTCCCTGATTGAATTCGATGGCATTACCCCAACTTTTATGCATGGGCCGGCCGTCTTCGGCCAAAAGCGAGGCAAATCCAAGAACTGTTTTGAAAGGCGGGGTGTTCTCCAATACCGTAGCCATGGCAATGAGCGAGTAAAACCAGTTTTTAAATTGGCCGGGGAAGGATTCTGTAATGAAGTCGGCGGGATACCACTGGCCCGTGGAAAAGGGAATGATGCCGGCGTCAAGCCAGGGGTTGCCTACCGGTTCGATCCGGGAAACAATTTGGCCGCATTGAGGGCATTTGATTTTAACTTGGTCAAGCTGGGGTTTATGGGGAGATTTGCCTTCAAATTCATTCCAGCCGGATACGGCTTTGGTTTCAAGTTCCTCGCGGCTGCCGATAACTTCAAAGTGGCCGCATTTAGAGCATTCCCAAATGGGTAAACATAGTCCCCAATAGCGATTCTTTTTGCTGATGAGCCAGTCATGCATGTTTTTGAGCCAATCCAGTTCTCGATCCAGGCCAAATTCAGGGATCCAGCTGATTTTTTTAGCAATTCTGATCATGCGTTGGCGGAGCGTGAGATTACCGGACTTGCCGGCCGAAGCTCTACGCGAAGGCCGGTCCATGGCGATGTACCATTCGTCGGTGACTTTCCAGACCAATTCGGTCTTGCAGCGCCAGCAAGTGGGGTAGCGGTGAGAATAATTTTCAGTTTTCAGTAACCAGTTACCAGTTTTTAGATAATTGATAACTACTTCGGGGTGGGTTTTGGCGTTTTGGCCGGAGAGAAAGCCTAAACCGGGCAGGTAGTCAGCATTGTCGGCGATGACCGGAATCATGGGCAAACCCAATTTTTGGCCTAATTTAAAGTCTTCACTGCCGGCGGAAACGGCAGTGTGGACCAAACCGGTGCCTTCATCGGTGACGATGGGCAAAATTCGGGAGTCGGTGGGGACAACCGTGTGGAATTGATTGTGACTGGCAACTTGGCTTACTGCCGGTAAGTTGTCAAACGGGCCGATATATTTGAGGCCCGCCAATTTCCGGCCGGAAACGACGCGAATAACTGGGGCGGTCTTTGGAAAAATGCGGGCGATGGCAGCTTGAGCTGTCCAGTAGTTCTTGCCCCGGTGAGCGACAAGGGCGTACTTGAGGTTGGGATCCACGGCCACGGCGATGTTGGCGGGAATGGTCCAAGGGGTGGTAGTCCAAATTAAGAGATATTCATTGGTCTGCCGGACGGGCAGGGCTAAATAGACAGACTCATGAGCAACTTCCTGGTAGTCTTCGGTTAACATCTCGTGCTGGGAAATGGCGGTTTCGCACCGGGGGCACCAGGGAACGGAATCTTTACCCTTATAAATCCAACCGCTTTGGTGGCAAACTTGCAAAAAATGCCAAATCATGTAATTGTTGGCATCGGACATAGTAAAGTAAGAATTGTCCCAATCCATGAAATAGCCTAAACGCTTCGATTGTTCGGTTTGGATAGCGGCATACTTTAAGACCCGGTCTTTGCATTTTTGGACAAATTTAGCCACGCCGTACTGGGCAATATCCTTCTTTGTTTTAAAGCCAAGTTCTTTTTCGACTTCGACTTCGACCCACAGGCCTTGGCAGTCAAAGCCGTTTTGGAACCGCTGTTTGTACCCCTTGAGGTTATAGTAACGCTGCCACAAGTCTTTGTAAGTGCGGCCCCAGCCGTGGTGCACGCCCATGGGGTTGTTGGCGGTGATGGGGCCATCTAAGAAGGAAAACCGTTTCTTGGAAGTGTCGTTTTTGTGGAGGTATTGATCAACTATGCCCGAGGCGTACCAGTGTTTGAGTAACGTCTCTTCCTGAGCGGCAAAATCAGTCAGCGCCGCCACGGGCTGGATTTGGTGCTTGGCCATGATAGAAGTATTTTAACCTTTTATGTGGAAGATGTCAGCGGCCTTGGCGGAGGAAGGCGGGGATGTCGAATTCGTCTTCGGGTTCGTCTTTTTGGTGGCCGTTGCCGACAACGGGAGGGGGGGGGGCGTTGCCCGTGTCGTCTGCGGGCGGGGGCTGTGGTTGAGCGGCAGGAGCAGTAGCAGCCTGGAAGGGCCGGGTGGGGCGGGTGAGCTGCTGGAGTTTCATCCGGGCTTCGTCAAAGCCGGTGGCGATGACGGAGATTTTGACTTGGTCGATCATGTCTTCGTCGATGGTGGCGCCAAAAATAATATTGGCGTCGGGGTCAGCAGCTTGAGAAATAATTTGAGCCGCGTCGTTGACTTCAGACATGGTCAAATCTGGGCCGCCGGTGATGTTGAACAAAATGCCTTTGGCGCCTTCGATAGAAATCTCCAACAATGGCGAGGCTGTGGCGGTGCGGGCGGCGGTGGTAGCCCGATTCTCTCCTACCCCAGTACCGATGCCCATGAGGGCCGAACCGGCGGAGGTCATGATGGTACGGACGTCGGCAAAATCGACGTTGATTAAACCGGGAACGGTGATCAGGTCGGAAATACCCTGGACTCCTTGACCTAAAACCGAATCGGCGATGCGGAAAGCTTCGATCAGGGAAACTTTTTTGTCCACTACGTCTAAAATCCGCTGATTGGGAATGACGATCAGGGTATCAACCTGACTTTTGAGCTTGTCGATGCCTTCTTCTGCTACTACCATGCGGCGGGTACCTTCAAAAGTGAAAGGCTTGGTAACGACGGCTACCGTCAAAGCGCCGGCTTCTTTGGCAATTTCGGCCACTGTGGGCGAAGCGCCGGTGCCGGTACCCCCGCCCATGCCGCAGGTGATAAATACCATATCGGTATCCAGTAGCAGTTCCTTAATTTTTTCTTTGGATTCTTCGGCGGCCTGAAAACCAACATTAGGATCGGCCCCGGAACCCAAGCCTTGGGTGAGATTGGTGCCGATTTGGAGTTTGGTGTCAGCGTGACAAGTGAGCAGGGCCTGGGCGTCGGTGTTGACGGCGACGAATTCGACGCCGCGGATTTGCTGCACGGCGATCATGGAATTTAAGGCGTTGCCGCCGCCACCGCCCAAGCCTAAGACTTTAATTTTGGCAAAAGTATTGATGTCTGGTTTGACTAATCCCATGGCTCGTAGCCTACACTATTTATTCGGCAAGAGCAAGCATTTTTTACGGCAGCCCTTCGATTTACTCAGGGTAAAAATGATTTGATAAAATCAATGGCTTTATTAACGGCGCCTCTAACCGGTAATTTATCGATGAGGCGGCTGACTTTATTCAAGGGAGTAGCGCTACCCGGAGCGGCGGTTGAGGCGGCATATAAAATCAGGCCAGTAGCAGAAGCAAAAGCGGGCGAGCCGATTTCTTCCACCAAGCCGGATAGGCCTTGGGGGTGGCCGATACGCGTCGGTAAAGATAGGGTGCGCTTGCAGGCAGTTTCGATACCCACGGTCAAGGCACCGCCGCCCACGAGTACCACGCCGGCGGGAGTTTGGCCGCCCAAATTAGATTGTTTCAGTTCCAATCCCGCGAGAGTGAAAATTTCGTTGAGCCGAGGCCGGATAATGCCTTCGATCAAAGTTTTTTTAGAGGTAGCACTGACTTCTTCTTTTAAATTAAGTTGGCTTAAGTCAAACGCGTCATCATCACTTTTAGGAGAATCGGTTTTATCCGGCAAGGCAGCGGTGGCTTTGGGGGTAGATAAGGCCAGCTTGACGATTTCGGCGGTTTCTAAACTTACCCGCATGCCAATGGCCAAATCATTGGTAATGTTTTTGGCACCGATGGGGATAACGGCTGAGTAGCTTAGGGCCGAGTCGACGAAGACGGACATAGAGGTGCTGCCGCCGCCAATATCGAGAAGGACAACGCCTAATTCTTTTTCGGTGTCAGACAGGGCTGACTCGGAAGCTGCTAGGCCGGAAAAAACCACGCCGGCGACGGCGACGCCGATGTCATTGACGCAGCGGACTAGATTTTTGATGGCGGTGGAAGAAGCGGTAATTAGGTGAGCTTCGGTTTCCAGGCGCACGCCGGTCATGCCGATGGGGTCTTTGATGCCGGCTTGAGAATCGACGACAAAATCCCGAGGGATGACGTGCAAGATTTCCCGGGCGGAGGGCAAGGATACGGCCCGGGCGGCTTCGATAACCCGATCCACGTCGGTAGCGGTAATTTCGGATTCAGGTTGAGCTACGGCGACTACGCCTTTGGAGTTTTGGGATTGGATGTGAGCGCCGCCAATGGACACAAAGGCGTGGGAAATGCTGTAGCCGGCCATGCGTTCGGCGGCTTCCACGCTCTCGGTGATGGCATCAGTAGCTTCTTCGATGTCGACGATTTGGCTTTTGCGTAAACCGCGACTTTCGACCGCAGCCACGCCGACACAATTGATTTTGCCCAAATTTTCGGCTTGAGAAGCAATCAAAGTCACTACTTTGGAACTGCCGATGTCAATGCCGGCTAAAATACGACCTTTGGCCATAAGTTAGTTTCCTAATACCGGTTTGTCAAAGCGAACGTCGATAACGCTAGCCGGTGGCACTATTGTACTTTTATGTAAAATCACTTGTAAAGAGCTAACCTGAGGCTGAAAATTTTTGAGCAGAGAGAAACGGGCCAACTGGCCTGAAGATAGCTTCACGTCCAAGACGCCGGACTGGCTGGAAAACATAGCCGCGGCAGTGATAAAAGCCTGGTTGAGACGGGTAAGGAGATCGAGTGAGGCGGTAACTAGTTCGCTGCTGGGGGTACTTAAGTTAATCATGGGAAGTTGGGGCAATTGATCTGCCGGCGTTAATAAGGCGCCGGTGCTGTCGATAGGTACAAGGCTATCGGCGGTAACTAATATAGCTACCGGAGTCCGGCTGGTGATGACGACTCGCAACGTTTTGGGTAAGCTAATCAACGTTTTGGTAGCGGCGGAGTCGGGATAAAGCGCTTTAATGTCTTTGGCTAAGCGGGAGCGGTTAATGAAGAGGAGGTTACGGTGTTTAAGCTGCGACAGATAGGCGATTAATTCCGGAGAACAAGGGTCAACGTCAACCTGGCATAAAATAGTTTGGAGCTTAAATAGGGGCGAACCCAAAATCGCAACCGCAATGATGATTAACACACCCAAGCTAATCAGGGAGAATTTTTTGGTCATAAATCAGATCGGCCAAGAGGCCGGCAGCACGAGCGTGGACCAAGCGGCGAGCGGCGGCGGCGTGGCGGCGAAAGCGAGACTGATGGGAGAGGATAAAATCAATTTCCCGGTTTAATTTGAGGGGGGTTAGCTCCGCTTGAAACAGGATGCGGGCAGTACCGGCGGCGGTTAAGAGATTAGCGTTGTGCCATTGTTCGTTTTGTTGGCTTTTTGGCAAAGGGATCAAAATAGCCGGAGTGCCGGTGAAAGCTAGTTCGGTGACGGTATTGGCCCCGGCCCGGGAAATGATTAAGCTGGCGTGATGGAAGCACCAACTAACCTGTTCGTCATCTAACCAGCTAAAAGGGAAATAATGGCGCAGCTTGAGGGCAGAGAACTGGTTAAAATCGGCACTGCCGGTTTGATGCACGATCACATAGGCCTTGGTAAGCTGGGGTAACAGTGCCAATAAAGTCTGATTGATAACCCTGGAACCTTGATTGCCGCCGGTAACGTAAATCAAAGGGCGATTCGCCAACTGGCGCAAGGGCCGGTCGATGGGACTCTCGGTGCGTCGATAGACAATGGCGGAGCGGAGCAGATTACCGGTGAGCAAAGTTTTGCGGGCCGGAAAGGCAGAGCGGGTGGGAGTCCAGGAAATGGCGACGCGGCGGGCGATCCAGCCAATAATTCGATTAGCCAAGCCAACGCGAGTGCCCTGCTCGTGGGTAATAATCGGGATGTGTAAACTTCGGGCCGCCAGGCAGACGGGCAAAGCGATATAGCCGCCGAAAGAAACTATGAGCCGAGGGCGCAAGCGGCGCAAAATAACCCAAGATTGAACTAGGCCGACGGGAATGGTCAAAAAAGAAATGATGGCGGAAAACGAAAAGTGGCGATAGAGCTTACCGGCAGTCAGGGGAATAAAGCGGATGCCTTTAGCCGTGATCAAAGGTTCTTCCTGGCCTAGGTGGCGGCCAATAAAAACGATGTCGGTAAAATGGCGCCGGTGTAATTCGTCGATGAGGCTTAGGGCTGGGGTGAGATGACCGCCGGTAATAATGATCATGATTTTGAGGTTAATTTATGGCCGGAACGGGAAATATTGAGCAAAATGCCGATTCCGGCCAGGTGAGTAATGAGTGACGAGCCGCCGTAAGAAATTAAAGGCAGGGGGACGCCGGTAAGCGGCACCAGGGCCACCATGGCAGCCAGATTAATGCACACCTGTAAAGCCAGTGAACCTATGATACCACCGCTTAAGAGTTGGCCGAAACGGTCGGTAGCGGCTAAAGCCAGCGTGAACCCGCGATAGATAATTAATAGGAATAAGCCGATAATGACGGCCGCGCCGGCAAAGCCGATTTCTTCACTGATAATGGCAAAAATAGAGTCGGTGGTGGCTTCGGGCAAATAAGAGTATTTTTGGCGCGACTGGCCCAAGCCCAAACCGAATAAACCGCCGGAGCCTAAAGCGATGAGGATTTGGCGGATGTGGTAGGAAGCACCCAAGGGGTCGGTGGTGGGGTTAAAGAAAGTGAGTAAGCGGACCCGCCTGTAGCTTGAGGAAACAATCAGGACCAGGCCGATGATTAAGCCAAAGATGCCGATGCCGGCGATGGCGAGCAGGGGGGCGCCGGACAAAAAATAGACCAAGAAGCCGGTGCCGATAATGATGACGGCGGTGCCTAAATCCGGCTGCAGCATGATCAGGATGAGCAGGGTAGCAGATAAAAGCAAAAAGGGTAATAAGGGGGGGCGCTTGGTAAACCAAGAGGCCAGGTACATGACAAAAGTAAGCTTGACCAGTTCGCTGGGTTGGAGAGTCAGCCCTCCGAGATTGAGCCAGCGGCGGGCGCCTTGGATCTGTGACCCGACACCGGGGATAAGTACGGCTACCAATAATAATAGGCTGGCGATAAACAAGGGCAGGCTCAATTTTTGCCAAATTTTATAAGGGATAAAGGCGGTTGTTAGCATTACGGCCAGGCCTAAAACCGCCCAGCGCAGTTGTAATTTGGCAAAGTAAAATTTGTCGGAAAATTGGCTAAAGGCTTCGACTACCGAAGCTTCGTAAACCATGACCACGCCAAAGGCAACCAGGGCGAGAGTGAGCAAGAAGATAATGGGGTCGAGGCGGGTTTTGGTTTTAGTCACTGAAGCGATTTAACTAGGGTGTTGAATTGACGGCCGCGGTCAAATTCGTTGACGAACATGCCAAAAGAAGTGGCGGCAGGACTCAAGAGAATGACGTCTCCGGGTTGGGCCTGCTTAAAAGCAGCGGTAACCGCAGACTGGAGCTTGCCATACTGATCCTCAATCAGTTCTCCGCCTCCGGCAATCTTGATGGCTTGGATCAGTTTGGGAGTGGCAGAACCCTGGAGTAGAAACACGCCCTTGACGCGCTGGCTTACAACCTGGCCTAATTGGCTAAAATCCAGGTTTTTGTCGTTGCCGCCGGCAATGAGCCAAACTGGGCGATCAACAGCTTTCAGGGCGGCTATGGTGGCAGTGGGGGTGGTAGCAGTGGTGTCATTGATGAAACTAATCCCATTGATGGTGGCAACAGTTTCCAGCCGATAAGGCACGCCGGGGAAAGCGGCAATAATCTTTAAGGCTTGGTTATGATTTAGACCTAAGGCGTCGGTTACTGCCAAGGCGGCAGCAGCGTTGGCCCGATTGTGTGGCCCTGGAATAGCCAGCTTTATGTCAGCTGGCCAATCGGCAGTAGAAAACTGGCGGATTTGGGCGTGAGTGGTAATTGCTTTAAGTTGCTGATTAACCACGAGCCAGTCTGTCGGCTGTTGATATTGAGTAATGGCTAGCTTGTCTTGGAAATACTCCTCCATAGAAGCGTAACGATTGAGGTGATCCTCATAAAAATTGGTAAACACCGCTATATGGGGTGAAACTTTGGCATCATGCCAGCCCTGGAGCGCCCAGGAAGATAATTCCAGAACAACCAAGCCCTTGTTCTCCAATTGAGACAAGAGTTCTAGGGTAGCTGTCCCGGGAATATTGCCCGCCAGAAATACGGGTAGTCCGGAAAGCTGTTCTAAGATTTCGTAGATCATGGTGGCGGTGGTGGTTTTACCCCGAGTACCGGTAACACCAATGATGGGCAGAGAGCAATAGCGGGCGAATATACTTGCGTCCATGGCGATAGGAATGTGCTTGGATCGGGCTAACTTCAGAAGCGGATGATGATAATTTACGTCTGGATTGCGCAAGATTAAGTCGGTGGTAAGAAAATCCGGCTGGCGATGTTCACCTAAGACGAAATTGATGGCTAAACCTTTAAGTTGGTCTAGGGGGGACTGAAGTTGATCGGCTGATTTGAGGTCGGTGACGGTAACTTTGGCTTGGGCTTTGGCAAAAATTTTGGCGGCACCGACTCCCCCACCCTGCAAACCCAAACCCATGATTAGAACCCGCTTACCGGCCCAATCCAGCTTAAATTTGTGCCACGGAGTCATGAGCTAATTTTACCACTCGGGCGACGACGGCGGGGGTGGGGTCGTAAAATTGCACCTGCGGATAGAGTGAGCGCATCTGGTCAAGCAGATAGGGGTAGTGGGTACAAGCTAGGCCGACGACGTCCACCCCGGCGGCAATGGGTTGATCCAAGAATTGGTGTAAGAGGGCGGCTGTGGCTGGTCGGGGGTGATGGTTGGCTTCGATGGCTTCGGCTAAACCAGGGCAGGCGATGGCATGGAGAGAGGCGTCTTTACGGACGGTGGCAATAGTGGCCGAAGTACCCATGATGGCGATTTTACCTGTTTTAGTCAATTGAGTAATGGGTTTAATTGGCGGTTCGATGCCGACTAGGCTCAAGCGGGGAAATTTGGTTCGCAGTTGCTTAATGGCATTAGTGGTAGCCGAGTTGCAGGCGATGACGATTAAACTACAATTCTCGGCTATAAACGCTTGGGTGAAGTGAACCAACCGATCTAGAATAATTCGGGGTGATTTATTGCCGTAGGGAAAATATTCCGGGTCGGACTTGAAAATAATCTTGGCTTGGGGTAGAGCGTGGCTAATTTTATCGGCAATCAGCCTTCCCCCTTTTCCGCTATCAAACACGCCAATGGTCATTGTAAGATTCAAGTACACCCCGGGGGTGTACTTGGTTATAGAGTTAATGGCAGGGATTTGAGTTGGCGGTTGATGGGGTCGAGAATAAAACCCATGTTTTCCAGAGTCGTGGCGCCCAATAACCAAACGCCTTCTTCGCCAAAGACTACCGGGGAAACGCGGCTTTTGTCGCGGATGGTAAACCGGGCTTCGCCAATGGATTTTTCGATTTCTTCGCCGTTAGCCAATATAAATTTTTGACTATCAATAGGCTCAATGTGAAGTTGTTTAAGTGTAGAAATTGGCACTACGGAGTAAACCGCACCAGAATCCACCAGCATTTTTCTGGCAGTTTTCCGGCCATTGTTAGGATGACTGATCTGGCAGGTTAGGTAAGTCAAGGACATAAGCAGTTGAATTATATCACTGCTAACCAGACGCCGAAGAGAGCGAGGATGATGCCGGCGAGCCAGGCGCGCATGACGATTTTGGGTTCTTCCCAACCAATATGCTGCAGCCAGAGATGCAGAGGGGCGACGGGAAAGAGCTTTTTATGGCGGAAACGTTTGGACAGTAACTGCAGGAGGCTGACGAAAATTTCCACGGTAAAGATACCGCCGACGATCACCAGGGCCATGATTTTGCCAAAAAGCAGGCCGACCACTGCCAGGGTGGCGCCAAAAGACAGGGCGCCGACGTCACCCAGGAAAATCCGGGCCGGGTAAACATTAAAGTACAAGAAAGCGATTAGGCTGCCGAGCCAGAGAGCCAGAAAGACGGATAAGGGCGTGTCCAAAATGGCAGCGGACAAAAACCAAAAGGCAAACAGGGCGATCATGAGCAAGCCGGAAGCCATCCCGTCCAAGCCATCGGTGATGTTGAAGGCATTAGTAAAAGCTACAATGACAAAGGCGGCCACGGGAATATAAGCCCAAGACAGATGCAGGAAGCCGAAGAAGGGAATGTTGATCAGGTCAATTTTAAGATTAAAAAACAAGAGGGTGGCGACGATAAACGCCAAGGCCCATTGGATGATGAATTTATAACGCAAGGGCAGGCCGAATTGGCCGACTTTGCCATTGAACAGCTTTTTGATGTCGTCGTAAAGGCCTAACATCCCGAAGCTGATAAAAGTGAAAAAGATGACGTTGATTTCCTGGGTGACCGAATAAACTTCGGTAATAAACACACCCAAGAACTTAATCAGAGGGAAAAGCGCCGCAAACAGAAGGGACACCACCATAATAATCAGTAATCCCCCACCGATGGGAGTACCGACCTTTTTGGCATGAAATTTGTCAAAAATGGGAGTATGTTTACCGAAAGCATCTTTGGTAAATTGATCGAGGCGCTGGAATTTAAGTTGATAGAGAAGATTGATAAAGGGAACGATCAGGGCGGATGTAACAAAGAAGGAAAAAAGCAATAAGCCTAAAAGGAGGGCCATAGGTGGGGAATAAAAATAACCAAACCGATAATGACCGAAAATATGGCGGCGAGGAGGACCATGCCGGCGGCGACGTCTTTGGCGATTTTGGCTTGAGACTGGTACTCCGGTGCGAGCAGGTCAGTCGCAGCCTCGAGAGAGGTATTGATCATCTCGGCGATTAAAACGAGGGTGACGGCGACCAGAAGCACTAGCCACTCGAGGCGAGACAGTTTAAGGATGACTGCGGTAGTTAAAACGAGGGCGGCAATGAGACTGTGGACGCGGAAATTAGGCTGAGTCAGAAAAGCATATTTGAGACCGGAGAAGGCGACTTTAAAACTAATGCGGTGAGACATAGGTTTAAGGTGTATTGTAGCACGACTTAAGGTATAATTTAGGATGTGAAGCGATTAACGGTAGGCGTAGTATTTGGCGGTAAATCCGGAGAGCAT
>Ga0209541_10014947_pt1 | contig 11657 bp, 8 predicted proteins | sample RifCSPlowO2_01_FD_184027 | JGI IMG/M metagenome (GOLD analysis project Ga0209541, IMG submission 184027) | Groundwater microbial communities from Rifle, Colorado - Rifle CSP2_plank lowO2_0.1 (SPAdes) (version 2) | ecosystem: Environmental > Aquatic > Deep subsurface > Groundwater | place: Rifle...
CTCGCAGGTTAAAGTTGTAATCGCAAAAATAGACCGCGACACTTTAGGGGCCGAGATTTTAGGAGTTGGAAGCGCTGTTTCGAATGGCTTAAGGCGGGGCATGGTAGTTGATATGGAAGAAACCATTGATGATGTCCGCACGGCGGTCCAGAGAGCCGAAGCAATGGCCGGAGCCAATATCAAAAGAGCTTATCTTGCCGTAAACGGACTTCATATCAAAACCCAGACATCCAGGGGTGTGATTGCCGTATCTCGCGCTGACGGCGAAATATCGCAGAATGATGTTGACAGAGTACTGCAAGCGGCATCAGTCGTAAGTTTACCGGCCAACAGAGAGGTAATCCATGTCATACCGCGCAATTATATTGTAGATGGAACCGAATATGTTAAAAATCCATTAGGCATGAAAGGCGTTCGTCTTGAAGCGGAAGTATTTATAATTGACGGGCTTTCTCCTTATTTAAGAAATGTAGCCAAGTGTATAAACGAGAATAATATAGAAGTGGCCGGATTGGTTTTTGCGCCTTTGGCCTCATCTCTTGCGGTTCTGGATAAAAATCAAAAAGAATACGGAGTTCTGAATCTTGATTTTGGAGGAGGCACCTCCACCTTGGCTGTCTTTGAGGAGGCCGACCTGCTTCATAGTGTGGTTTTGCCAATTGGTTCAAAGCACATTACTTCCGATCTGGCGGTTGCCTTGAGGACCTCAATGGACGTAGCTGAAAGAGTAAAGATTGAACACGGAGCGACTTCGGAAGGAGAAGACCTGCGAAAGAGGGGAAACATAGATTTGTCTGAATTGATGTCAGAGAAGGATTTTGTTCTGCCCAGAAAACAATTAATAAGAGTTGTAGATGCGCGCGCTCAAGAGTTGTTGGAAATGGTGGCTAATGAACTGAAGAAGATTTCCAAAGGAATGCTTCCGGCTGGAGTGGTTTTATCTGGAGGCGGAGCAAATTTACCCGGTCTTGCGGCTATGGTAAAAGAAAGGTTGCGGCTGCCGGTTAGAGTTGCCAATCCTTTGAATTTGACTGGGGCAGCCGATAATTTGGACGACCCTTCTTTTGCGGTCGCGGCGGGATTAATAACCTGGGGGATAGATGAAGAATTTGGCAATGGCAAGAAAGGCGGAAGTGGTGGCCAATTTTCTAAAAATAGTTCACTTCAGAAAGTTGTGGGCTGGTTAAAGAACTTTTCGCCATAATAACGGAGGCGGGTTATTCACAGAGTTATCAACAGGGAAACTAGTGCTGCTTGCGTGGCTTTTTTATTTATGATAATACGCATATAACGTTTCCGTTTAGGTTGGCAAATTAATTAAGATTATTAGATTATATGGGACAAATAGTTAAACCTCCATTTGAAACATTTGCAAGGATAAAAGTTGTCGGTGTCGGTGGGGCGGGTTGCAATGCTTTGGCAAGAATGATTGAAGCCAGAATCCATGGCGTTGAATTTATTGCCATCAATACCGACGCGCAGGCCTTGCACAATAGCACTGCCACCACCAAGATACACATTGGTAAAAGTTTGACCCGGGGTCTTGGCGCTGGAATGAATCCCGAAACAGGAAAACAGGCCGCCGAAGATACCAAAGAAGAAATAATGAACGCCTTAAAGGGTGCTGATATGGTTTTTATAACAGCAGGAGAGGGGGGCGGAACAGGAACCGGAGCTTCGCCGGTAGTCGCAGATATTGCAAAAGATGTCGGGGCTCTCACAGTAGCCGTTGTAACCAAGCCCTTTAGTTTTGAAGGACCCCAGAGGGCAAGAATCGCCGAAGACGGGTGGAATATCTTGAGAGACAAAGTAGACGCTTTGATTACTATTCCTAACGACCGGCTCTTGTCAGTTATAGACAGGAAAACTCCTTTGCTGGAATCATTTGGTATAGTAGACGATGTTTTGAGACAGGGCGTTCAGGGTATTTCCGATTTGATAACTATTCCGGGAATAATTAATGTTGACTTTGCTGATGTTAAAACGATTATGGCCAATTCCGGTTCGGCGCTGATGGGCATAGGCAAGTCAATCGGCGAAGACAGGGCAGTAGAAGCCGCCAAGATGGCAATTAACTCTCCTTTACTTGAGGTTTCAATAGATGGAGCCCGCGGGGTATTATTTAATGTATCCGGAGGAGCAGACATGGCGATGGCCGAGATAAATGAAGCTGCCAGAATAATCACAGAACACATTGATCCTGACGCGAAAGTTATTTTTGGAGCCGTTCTAGATAATAATCTCAAGAAAGGAGAATTAAAAGTCACAGTCGTAGCCACGGGATTTAATAATGGCTATCCAAGCGCTACTAAGCTACCAATGAATGGAAGGCAAAATATGTTCGAAAGCGTAGCTAAAAAGCAGATTAATCAATTTAATGGCACACCCGTAGTTAAGGAACTCGTAGATTCTTCGGTGAATGACGAAGAATTCGACATCCCCGCGTTCATCCGCAGGAAGATGAATAAGTAAGATAAAAAAATCTACTTATCAACTTTTTTGGGGCTTGAAATAAATAAAACAAATCCCTATAGTTAAGCACACACATGGGTGTATGTTTTAAAATAATTTCCCGCCTTTAAGCGGGATTAAATCTTCTTTAATGGACGATAATTTATTTACTAATGATGGTTTAACGGGCAGAGGTCTTAATTGGCCTCGGATTTTTGGTACCAGGCATCCGTATGAAGAAATTATTTGGGAAAATAGAACCGCCAAGATTACCAAAGGAGACGGAACGGTTGTTTTTGAGCAGAAAGATGTTGAGGTTCCTAATTTTTGGAGCCAGACAGCGACAGATATTGTTGCCTCTAAATATTTCAGAGGCCAGCTTGGCGCCGAAGATAGAGAATACAGCGCAAAGCAAATGATAGACAGAGTAGCGAAGACGATTGGTTATTGGGGACTCAAGGACGGATATTTTACCACGCCTGAAGATTGCGAAAATTTTACTTTGGATCTGACTTGGATACTGATAAATCAGTATGCGGCATTTAATAGCCCCGTTTGGTTCAATGTCGGCGTACATGAGAGGCCTCAATGTTCGGCCTGTTTTATTTTGGCAGTTGAAGATAACATGCAATCAATTTTGGATTGGTATCGCGATGAGGGCTGGATATTCAAATACGGTTCCGGCGCCGGCACAAATCTCTCCAAACTCCGTTCATCCAAAGAGCCGTTATCGAGGGGCGGTTATTCTTCTGGTCCGGTTTCGTTTATGAAGGGTGCCGATGGGGTGGCTAACTCTATTCGTTCTGGCGGCACCACCAGACGGGCGGCCAAGATGGTTATCATGAACGCCGACCATCCGGATATAAAGAATTTTATTTACTGCAAAAAGATAATTGAAGATATGACCAAAGCGCTTATCAGAAGCGGAATAAATGACTCTATTACAGCTGATATCTTTGATCCCTATACACTACTGCCATATCAGAATGCCAATAATTCGGTCAGAGTTAATGACGCGTTTATGAGAGCGGTGCAAGCGGATGGATATTGGAACTTAGTAGGCGTAACCACCGGCGAAGCTATAGAAACCATAAAGGCGAGAGAATTAATGGACTGGATTGCCGATGCCGCATGGCACAGCGCCGATCCGGGGATGCAATACGATACTACTATTAATGAATGGCACACATGTCCCAATACCGGAAGGATAAATGCTTCCAACCCTTGTTCAGAATACATGCATTTGGATAACAGCGCCTGCAATTTGGCCTCCCTGAATCTTATTAAATTTTTAAAGATGGGTGGAAAATTTGACGTGGAATTGTTTAGAAAAGCAGTTGATACGATGATTACTGCCCAGGATATAATAGTGGACAATGCCTCATATCCGACAGAAAAGATAGGCGAGAATGCAAGGAATTTTAGACAGCTTGGTCTTGGTTATGCTAATCTCGGAGCGACTTTGATGGTTTTAGGACTGCCTTATGATTCGGAGAAGGGAAGGATCTTGGCCGGTCAAATCACGTCTTTGATGTGCGGAGAGGCCTATAGAATGTCGGCCATGTTGTCAGATATCAAGGGACCATTTGTCGGATTTGAATTAAATCAGGAGCCGATGCTGGGAATTATAGCCAAACATCTTGGCGAGTCGGAAAAATTATTTGAAACATCAGAAATAATAGGAATTGAAGATGGAGATCTGCATCTGGCTTCCCGTCTTGTTTGGCGCGACGCTTTGGATTTCGGAAAAAAATACGGTATCAGAAATTCTCAAATGACAGTATTGGCGCCGACTGGAACGATTGCTTTTCTTATGGACTGCGACACTACCGGGATTGAACCGGAACTTGCCCTTGTTAAATACAAGAAATTAGTTGGCGGAGGAACTTTGAAGTTGGTCAACAGTCATATTCCTTTGGCCTTGAGAAGATTAGGTTATTCCAATGAACAGATAGAAGATGTATCCAAATATTTGCTGGACAGAGAAACAATAGAAGGTGCTCCGCATTTGAAAGAAGAACATGTACCTGTCTTTGACTGCTCGTTCAAGGCCCAAAACGGCAATAGGAGTATTCAATATATGGGCCACATTAAGATGATGTCAGCTGCTCAGCCATTTATTTCCGGAGCGATATCAAAGACGGTAAATTTGCCGGCCGAAGCAACTGTAGACGATATTAAAAATGTTTTTATGGAAGGTTGGCGTTTGGGACTAAAGGCAATTGCTATCTATCGCGATGGTTCAAAATCCATTCAACCGCTTAATACCAAAAAAGAAGAGAACAATCAATTTATTGAAAAGGTAAACGGCTATACAAGAATAAAACTTCCGGATGAGAGGCCGTCCATCACACACAAATTCAATGTCGGCGGATTTGAGAGTTATCTCACAGTCGGATTTTATCCCGATACCATGAAACCCGGAGAAACATTTCTGATTACGGCAAAAGAGGGGAGTACGGTATCTGGTTTATTCAACACTATAGCAACTTTAATATCGATATGTCTCCAATCAGGGGTTCCGTTAAAGACGTTGGTTAGGAAATTCAAAGATGTAAGATTTGATCCCGCCGGATTTACCAACAATCCAGATATTCCAGTAGCGAAATCGGTAACGGATTATGTTTTTAGATATTTGGGAATGAAATATTTAAAGCCGGAAGATAAAGAAGAATTATTCGGCCCCGATCACGCTAATGTGTCCGCAATTGAGGTGAAAGCACCGATTATTGAATCAAAAACCGATTCGCTGTTGGCGGAGCTTGTTTCAAAGCAGGCAATTCCGTCCGTCGGAAATGAAAAAGTGGTCGGCCATACGTTGATTACCGATGCCCCGGCTTGCGTCCAGTGCGGGACGCTGATGGTCCGCGCCGGCTCCTGCTATTCTTGCCCTAATTGCTTCGCAACGACAGGGGTTTGTAATTAGCCGTGCTCTGTGGTAAAAGTAGTATAGATTTTTTGAAAATTAGGAGCAGATTACCATGGATATGCGGGACGATGGATTATTTAGACGCACTGTACTGGAGGGCTTATTCTACTTGGCTTCTGACAAAGGATCTGCCCCTATTCCATCACAAGAAGATTTTTTAATTTCAGAACTTATCTGCGGGACTTATGAATATGTTACTGGCGAAGAAGTTAAAGATATGCACCCGGTAACCCTGGATAGGCATTTGTGGACCCGTAGAGCTAATAAATATTTGGAGGTCTTAGAGCATCAGAATTTCAATTCCTTACTTGCTGATGCAATAAAACATTGGGCCCACATTACTTGGCAGCATAATCATGGCGAAAGCTGGTGGGAGAGTCCTATTAGGTATTGGCTAATGTTCGGTAGTCATAACAGGATGCAGTCCACTCTAGAATTTACTGTCCCAAGGTCGCGAGAGATAGAAAAGACGCTGAAGTTAATTGATCCCGATACACTTCAGCATATGGAGAATATTGCCAATATGATGAAGAAATATATTAGACAACATACTGAATATATTCAGCAGCATTACAGGTGGTAACTGGGATAATTTATAGAGGGTGTAGCCCTCTTTTTTGTTTGTAAAATTATTGCTACATTCTAAGACATGCATAAGTCGCAGGTATTATTTTATCTTTTACTGGCCTTTATTTACGGGGTCTTTGTTGCATCTTTTTTACCAGTATCCCAGACATGGATATTGGTTTTTTTAATTATCGCAATTGGTTTGATTGCGGTTTCCGGCTATCAGAAAACATACTCGAAAAAAGGATTACTTACGGGAGCGCTATTCCTTGTTTTTATTTTCGGCATTATCAGATTTAACTCTTTTAATTTTACTAATAGTATTCTAAATCAGTTTGCCGACGTTGAAATTGGAGGAAAAGGCATGGCGGTTACACTAGTAGGATATATTGATGAGGAGCCGGATATAAATGGCGATAAGACCCAATTAGTTTTTAGAGCCAAAGAATTAATTGTTCCAGACAAAACATTGGTGGTTGATGAACGAACACTCATTTATACCAACACTTTTCCAAAATACAAATTCGGCGATGAGCTTGTGGTGGTCGGTGCTTTAAAAATCCCTCAAAATTTTGTGGAAGATTTTGATTACATCACTTATTTAAAGAAGCAAAACATCAGAACGGTCATGTCTTTCCCCAAGATAAATAAAGAAGGGGATTTGCGGTTAGGATTTTTTGAGAAGGCGAAGGTGGAACTATATAAAAAAATATTCAGATTAAAAAATAAGTTTGAATTAACGATAAACAAGTCCGTATCAGAGCCGAATGCATCTTTTATTAACGGGATTTTATTGGGAAGCAGACAGAATATTCCTGAGGAAACAAAAGAGGCTTTCAATAAGACAGGCACGACTCATATTCTTGCCATCTCCGGCTATAATATAATGATAATTTCCTGGGCGGTGCTTGCGGGGCTGGTGTATTTTTTCAAAAGACGGACAGCGTTTTGGCTTTCAGTTGCGATAATAATTTTGTTCACTATTCTTACTGGAGCCTCGGCATCGGTCGTCCGTGCATCCATTATGGGTCTTCTGCTTTTGTTCGCCAACGGCTACGGCCGTCTTTATGATGCCAAGAACTCCATCATTTTAGCCGGAACGGCAATGGTATATATCAATCCTTTTGCTCTAGTTTTTGATATTGGTTTTCAGCTGTCATTTCTGGCGGTAATGGGTTTGCTTTATATTTATCCGTTTTTAAACAATAAATTTCACAAAATTCCGGAGCTTTGGAAGCTCAAAGAACTAACACTCATGACTATTTCTGCCCAAATAGCCGTAGCACCATTGCTAATCTATTATTTTAACCAGTTTTCGTTTTTTTCTTTGCCGGCAAATATTTTAATTCTTCCGTTTGTTCCCCTTGCAATGTTTATCGGTTTTACTGCCGGAATAGGGGGAATGATATTTTTGCCTCTTGGTAAAACAATCGGCATGGTTGCTTGGGCGATAACTACGTATCAAATACAGGCCATAAGTTTTTTTGCGGTTTTACAAAAGCTTGCATTTTAAAAAAATAAGGGCATAATAACCAAAACTAGTTCTTTACAAGGAATTGTGATGGCAAAAGAAAGAGTCGTCATTGTTCGGAGCTTTGAGTATGACTCCATTGATCTGGCCGTAACGTTTAACAATGCCGCTAAAGACATGTTTGGCCAGGATCCGTTTTACGGCACCAAGGATAGATTCTGGTTGTCAAGAAATCCTGTTGCTTTTTCAAGGGTTAAGGTCGGTTTAAATCAGGAAGAAAAAATAGCTGTGGGGCAGATGAGAATAAGGGGCATTGATGGAGACTTTCTTTTAGACGGTTCAGCGGTTCAGGTTCTTGTGTGTAAAAGCGAAGTTGCTAATGTAGAATCTTTTTTCGACAAAATCACAGCGAACCTGAAAACAGCCAGCTTATATAAAGGCAAGGCCATAACTTCTTCAAGAGGATTCATGGATTTGAGTAAAGTGAATCTTAGCCAGCTGGTGTATAACGACAGAGTGTTTCGTGAATTGTCAGATAATCTTTGGGTACTAATTGAAAAAACTGACCAAGTACGGCAAGTCGGTGCACGTATTAGACGCAAGCTTTTGTTTCAGGGCAAATTTGGAACAGGAAAGACAATGGCAGCTCTTGTAACTGCAAAGAAAGCCGTTGAAAACGGGTTTACTGTTTTTTATCTGGAGCCGACTAATCCTGACGTATCAGGAGCGATTGAATTCATGCTCCAGGTGGCCAAAAAATATCCTCCAGCACTTCTTATTGTTGAAGATTTTGACAGAGAACAACGGTCTGGTGATTTTTATGCAATGGGCAAACTGATGGCGGCAATTGACGGGATGACTTCCAAAGATTCTGAAATAATTGTTGTCTTCACTACCAACTTCAAGGACAAAATTGCGGGCGGATTCCAAAGACCGGGACGGATTGATAAAACAATCAGTTTCAATGCATTTACCCATCAAGATACTGAGCGACTTTTGAAAGTTGTTATTCCGCCGGAATATCTTGATTCCGATATTAACTGGGACAAGGTCAGCAGGGCCACTTCTCACATGACCCCGGCTTTTATCGGAGAAGGAGTTGGTGTCGGTGCTACCCTTGCTGCTATAAGCAGGGCAAACAATGGAGCAAAACCTGTTGTTACCGAAGAGATCTTGCTTCAGGTCTCCGAAGGATTACAAGATCAGCACAAAGCCTGCGAAGCCGCTGAACATCCGGGCTTTAGTCCTAATAAATAATTAAAATATGATACCGAGCTAATCTCGGTTTTATTTTTATTTAAATCTATGCTATTAAGGGTAATAACAGCTGTTTAATAATTGGGAATAAAATGAACTGGAACAGAATCCTGTACCCCCTTGATGTTCTTGGTTGTAATTTGTTGGGCAGGAGATTTGTCGGTGCGGAAAGCGTTGAAGGGGTTCTTCAAACCGGGGAGAAGTTAAAAAAACGGGGTTACAAGGTAACTTATAATCTTTTGGGCGAGCATGTGAAAGACGAAGAAACTATTAAGATGGCAGTTAAGACAACCCGAACTCTCATTGAAAAAATGAATATAAACAACTACGGCAATGTATCGTGCAAGCCGACTCTCTGCGGACTGTGTCTTTCCAAAGAATTATTTAGGGATGTTATGAGGGAATTGGTTAGCTGTGCTTACAAGAAAGGAATTGAGATAGAAATTGACGCTGAAAATTATGAGTATATTCCGGATACTTTTGAAGTTTTTTCCTATTTTGCATCCAATAAGTATTTTATAAAAACAGTTCGGCAAGCAGTTCAGGCTCACTTGGTAAATATAGAAAACCTGATGGATAAATATAAATTATGGGATAAAAATATCCGCATCGTAAAGGGTAGCGGTGTGTACCAAGAGAAAGAATCAATTGTTACAAAAAATAATTTTCTTGTGGCTGAAAGATATTTAGAAATCTTAAGACGCAATCTTAAAAATGGCAGAGTTCCATATGTTGCCACAGTCCGGGACGGGCAACTGGCTAATGAAGCAATCAGATTAGCTGATTCAGTAGATGGTTTGATGATTTTACAAACTCTTTATGGACCTGCAAGTTCGGGTTTTAGGAATAAATTAATTAGAGAGGGCCATTCGGTGAGTGTTTATATTCCATTTACTGATGAATGGTGTAAAGATGTCTGGAAGCCATATGGCCTGCGCAGAGCTAAGATGGTTCGACAGATATTGTGGCAAAGGTTAATAGGATAAGGCGTGAGTTATTCACGTCTTTTTGTTTTTATGCTATTAAACCTTAATGCGCAACAAACGACTTTCTATAATCCATCTGGTTGTTTTTCTTTGTCTCTCTGTCTTCGTCTTCTCTACCCACTCCGTTGCTTCCCAAAAAGACGGCCTACTCAAAATCTATTTCCTCGATATTGGCCAAGGTGATGCTATTTTTATCGAGGTACCCAACGGAAATCAGGTTTTGATTGACGGCGGGCCTGATAATAAAGTAATTCAGGAACTGGCCAAAGTAATGCCTTTTTATGACCATGATATTGATATGGTTATCGCGACCCATCCTCATGCCGATCACATCGCCGGGTTGATAGAAGTTTTGGAAAGATACAATGTGAAGAATGTTTTACAAGCCAAAGAGGACTACAATTCTCCTGTGGTACCTGCTTGGCGGGATGCGGTGAAAAACGAAAAGACAAATGAAATAGAAGCAATTGCCGGAAAAATAATTGAGTTGGGGAATGGCGTTGTGTTAAAAATAATTTATCCCGAAGAATCTTTGGAGGGTCAAACAGTCAAAAATCCCAATAATAGTTCCGTTGTGATGATGCTTGACTACAAAGAAACAGAAATCCTTCTCGTGGGCGACATTGAGGCCAAGGTTGAGAAAGAATTGTTGGATGACGATATTGACGCCGATATTTTGAAAGTGGGACACCATGGTTCCAAAACTTCTACAACAGCCGGCTTTTTGGAAAAAGTCAGTCCGCAGATTGCATTCATCGAGGTTGGTTCTAAGAATAAATTCGGACACCCCTCTCCCGAAGTTATCCAACGGCTTGAAAATTCTGGAATAAAGTATTATCGTACAGATTTAGATGGCCACATGGAGGTGCTTACCGATGGTGAAACATTCCAAGTTAAAAAATATTAATATGCATAAACCAAAAGAAAGAACGTTAGTTATATTAAAACCCGATGCGATGCACAGGGGATTATTGGGCGAAATCATATCGCGTTTTGAAAGAAAAGGTATCAGTCCAGTTGGTATGAAAATGATAAAGATGTCCAACCTGTTATTGGACAGGCATTATGCCCAGCATAAGGGTAAGCATTTTTTGCCTAAGCTTAAAAAATTTATGATGAAACTCCCTGTTGTGGTCATTGTGTTTGAGGGATTGCAAGTGGTACGTGTTGTTCGAGGAATCTGTGGTCCAACTGATGGTAAAAATGCCCCATCGGGAACAATAAGAGGTGATTTCAGCATGTCTACCTCTAACACCATTGTTCATTCTTCAGAAGACGTAAAAGCGGCTAAAAGAGAGATAGCTATATTTTTCAAGCCAAACGAACTGTTCAATTATAATAGGCCAGATCTGGATTTTTACTACGCAGAAGACGAGTTAAATTAGTTGAGGAGCGAAGGCGACGAAATACTGAGGCCAGTAGGCCGAATGTATTGTCCACTTCAAATCTTGTGTAGGGGGGGTTATACTTAAGATAGGCCCTTCTTTTGTTTCCAAGCTGGGGGAGCAGAACTCAAACTATTATCAAATTGAGAAACTCAAAAATGACTGATTTTTAGGCGCGACGACGAAGATGTATTTAATATACTTCGAGGAGGAGCAACAAAGAAATCAGTCATTTTTGAGTTTCCTTCAGAAGGCGGGCCAATTTTGCCCATCTTCTGCGTTGTTCGTCGCTTATGTGCCTAAAGGCACATATCACTCCTCACGCCTTGAATCTGGGTAAAATTTGCTCCGCTCAAATGATAATAGTTTGAGTTCTGCTCCCCTTGAACAAATAATTATCACGGGACTCTTATATGATGGCAACTCCTTGGAGTTGCCCTGCGGAGACCATTTTTGGTAAATAGCTGAAGACTTGAAAAATAAAAGACAAGGGTCTAACAAAAAACGCCATTTCTGGTGTTTTTTATTAGAAATTGTCGGGCCGCCGGGAATCGAACCCGGTCTAAACGCACCCCATGCGCTCGTACTACCGGCATACTCCGGCCCGGAAT
>Ga0209541_10014949_pt1 | contig 11656 bp, 7 predicted proteins | sample RifCSPlowO2_01_FD_184027 | JGI IMG/M metagenome (GOLD analysis project Ga0209541, IMG submission 184027) | Groundwater microbial communities from Rifle, Colorado - Rifle CSP2_plank lowO2_0.1 (SPAdes) (version 2) | ecosystem: Environmental > Aquatic > Deep subsurface > Groundwater | place: Rifle...
CCGAATTTTTTTGCTGCGAGCAGCAACTCAGGAGTGAGCGCTTCTTCTCTGATGCGTTTTTCCATCTCAACAAGGTATTGGATTTTGTAGAGGAAAAAAGGACCAACACCGCTGAGTTCATGGATGCGTTGGATGGATATGCCTTGTTTCATAGCCTCGACAATGGCAAAAATTCTTTTGTCAGTTGGATAGCGAAGTTCATGTTCAAGCTTGTCAAGGACTTGCCAAGAGGATGAAAGAAAAAGACCCGGTGGTTGAGAAACAAGTCCTGAAACACCAATACCCAGCATGCGCAATGCTTTTTGCAGGGCTTCTTCAAACTTTCTGCCAATGGCCATCACTTCCCCCACACTTTTCATTTCAGAACTAATGCGCGTATCAACCTCTTTAAATTTCTGCAGGTCCCAGCGTGGAATTTTCACAACCAGATAATCCAATGCAGGTTCAAAGCAGGCAGTCGTAATTTTCGTGATTGAATTGGGAACATCAAGCAGGTTATAGCCGAGCGCAAGCTTTGCTGCAACAAAAGCAAGAGGATATCCGGTTGCTTTGGAAGCTAGCGCACTGCTTCTCGAAAGTCGAGCATTGACTTCAATCACGCGATAATCTTCACTTTTGGGATGCAGAGCAAATTGGATGTTGCACTCTCCCACAATTCCAAGATGACGAATGGTTTTGATGGAGATCTCTCGTAATTTTTGATACTCGCTGTTGGTCAGCGTCTGGCTCGGAGCAACAACGATACTTTCTCCGGTGTGAATGCCCATGGGATCAAAATTTTCCATGTTGCAGACCGTGATGCAGTTATCTGCGCGGTCGCGCACCACTTCGTATTCAATTTCTTTCCAACCCCAAAGATATTCTTCAATGAGGACTTGTTTCACTGACGAGAAGGCTTTGGTAGCGAGATCACGAAGCTGCTGCCCATGATACGCAGCACCACTTCCTCTTCCCCCTAAATCAAATGCAACACGCAGCATGACGGGAAAACCAATGTCTCGCCCCGCTTGCAGAACCTCTTCAACATTGACACAGGCTTTGCTTTTTGCGGTTTTGACACCGATTTCATTGAGGCGGTCGATGAAACGCTGGCGGTCTTCAGTATCTTTGATCGTTTCGATGTTCGTTCCGAGCACATGCACGCCGTATTTTTCAAAAACTCCCTGATCGCTGAGTGCGATGCCGCAATTGAGTGCAGTCTGGCCCCCAAACGAAAGCAAAATCCCATCGGACTGCTCTTTTTTGATGACCTGCTCGACAAAATGGGGATTGATCGGAAGAAAATAGATCTGATCTGCCATGCCCTGCGACGTTTGGATGGTTGCAATATTGGGATTGATGAGAATCGTGGTGATCCCTTCTTCTTTCAGAGCCTTGATTGCCTGGCTTCCTGAGTAATCAAATTCCCCTGCTTGGCCAATGCATAAACCACCGGAACCAAGGATTAAAACTTTCTTCATCTTTTCATATTTCTGCATGATTACTTCACCTATCTTTCCATGCCATGACACGCCTGACAAATTCATCGAACAGCCATTCGGTGTCCGTAGGTCCTCCGGTTGCTTCAGGATGAAACTGAACCGAAGACCACAATCCATTTTCGTGGCAGATTCCCTCGACTGAATGATCATTGGCATTGCTGAACCACACATTCCATCCCGGTGTCAGGGTTTTCTCATTGATGGCAAAGCCATGATTTTGTGAGGTAATAAAACAACGCCGATCAGAACGCGGTTGGTTGGGATCTTCAAGCACACACGGCTGATTATGCGAACGATGCCCGTACTTGAGTTTATACGTATCTGCACCGCTTGCCAAGGCAAGAAGCTGATTTCCTAAACAAACGCCAAAAATAGGAAACGACTCGTTGGAGATCAGGGCTTTTTTGATTTGGTCAATTGTTGCTTTGAAGGTTTTGGGATCTCCGGGTCCATTCGTCAAAAAAACTGCATCAAACGCGAGTTCTTCACGACGGTCCATAAAAGAATAATCCCAAGGAACACGAATAATCGTGCATCCCCTTTTTGTTAAACAACGAATGATATTATTTTTGAGGCCGGTGTCAACCAGAAGAATGCGCGGCGACGTGTGAAAGAGGGGATACATCGAAAGATAGGTGATAACCTCTTTGCAAGAAACGAAATCACCAATGGTGATCTGATTGGGATCAAAGAAATGCACGCTTTCAGGAAGGGTATCTTCCTGCACGATTTTACCGAGCATCGTGCCTTTTTCACGAAGGCGTTTCGTTAAGGCGCGCGTATCGACTTCGCAGATCGCAGGAATGTTGTGGTGGTTGAGCCAAACTGCAAGCGAATGCGCAGCGTTCCAATGGTGGTGATCATACGCGTAGTCAGCGATAATCAATCCTGCAATTTGGATTTTGTGCGATTCGAAATGTTGTGCAATGCCTTCAAGGATGTGGGGAGGAGGAACACCATAATTGCCGACAAGAGGATAGGTCAGCACCAGAATCTGGCCGTAATAAGAAGGATCAGTTAAACTTTCAGGATATCCCACCATGCCGGTGTTGAAAACGACTTCTCCTGAAGCTGAGACAGGTGCGCCAAAAGAAACACCTTTGATCACGGTTCCATCTTCAAGATGGAGGGTTGCAAAGGTGGTTGTATGCGTTGTGATGGTATGCGCTGTTGTTGAAGAACGGGTACCAGGGAGTTGCATCTTAAAAAAGTGGAACAACCACAGGTCCTTTTTAAAATTTCTCATAGAAAGGTGTTAAAAGGATCAGTGGTAACAAAACAAGAAAATGAGGTGATGACGCTCTTGCTTCGGCACAATCTTTATAAAGCTCTTTGCCCCTTAAGGGAGGTATGCAAAGAGGTGTGAGAAGAGCCTTGAAGTACTTTCAAGTAGGTCTTAATATCTCCTTCACTTTTCTTATGGTTCTTGCCCTGGTTTTGACGACAACAACAAGTGTTCTTGCTAAACACAATCCCAAAGTGAGTATTGACCCCGCCAGCGCCTATGAAACCCTTGAACAGGAAATGAACATTACTATCAATAATTTTGGAAGCAAGGATCCTATTACTGTCTTGCTGATAAATGGAGATCTTACCGTTGTAAATGTTACGGAAATTCCTGGATGGGATGTGGCTATGACACCGACAGGAATCCGCTGGGAAAATGGTTCCGTAGAAGGCAATGTGGTCAATGCATTATTTCAGTTTCGGGCAAAAATGAATAAAGTTGATGCCAATCAGACAAAAACTGTCACCGTAAGCAGTTTGGACAAGAAAAATACCCAACAGAACAACACCAAGGATGTTGCGGTGATTAATGATGATATCCCACCGACGCTAACGAATGCAAGCCCCACGATCAACAACCTGCTCAAACCAACTGATTGGGTTAATATCTCGCTGGTTGCAGACGACCCACAAACAGGTATTGAGAATGTTACGTTTGCGTACCAAAATTGTGCGGGATTAAACGGCGCCAATGATGTCAATCTCCAGCCTGCTTCTGCTTCGACAGCCCTTCTGCAAAAACAAGGCAACACCAGCAACTACGCGAGTCTGGTGAATCTCTCAGCATTTAAAGACGGAGACAAACTCTGTTTTACCTACACTGCAACAGACAAAGGCGGAGGCACTTCAACCATTACAGGAAACGTTACGTTTGATGGACTTCCTCCAACCGTGACGCTCACTGCTCCAAGTGTTGGCGGTCTCATCAGCGGAAAAGAAACGTTGAGTTTTAACTTCTCAGACAATCTTGCAACAAGCGGAACGTGCACGATCTTTACCAACAATACGAATATAACGAGTATGGATGTAGGACTTGGAACCAGCACTATCAAAGCAGAAAATGCAACCGAGGGACTGCAAAACTGGAAAGTGGAATGCTCGGACAGCCCTGGAAACAAGGCAAGCAGTGTGACACGGTTATACAAGTTAGATAAGAGCGGGCCTGCTATCTCCTTTTTCAATCTTCCAAACCATATCATCCGGGGAAATCTCGTTTCACTGATCGCGAACATTACTGATCTCAGTTCAGTCAAAACTGCAAAAAGCAACTATACCTCCTTAACACTCGGCACAACAACCATCAATGTCAGCGCAACCAATGCAAGCAGCCTTTATACAGCAAGTTTGTCAACAAGTATCAATACGACACCCGAAATATACACCTTTGATTGGACTGCAAATGATCAGTTTGACTATCAATCAAATATTTCAGTAAACATCCCCTTGGTTTATGGCTACAAAATTGAAATTGATGAAAGTGCAACAAAAACAACATTCGGAAAAAATCCCACCTTGTCAGGAAAAATTACCTTTGATAATGGAAGCTTAATTCCTGAAAAAAATCTCAGTTTCTATTTCCCTGGCGGAGCTGCACTGGTGGGCATTAACAATCAAACAGGAGCATTCTCATATGATTACCCTGCACCCCCTAGCACCGGAACCTTTAATTTTAGCATAAATGTTACTGCACAGAATAATGTAACGTATAGCAAAACTGCCGAGCTGGTTGTTCAACCGGTGCACAATGACAACACTGATGGAACGAATTCAGGAAGTGGAAGAAGCAGCCGTGGATCTTCCAGCGGGGGAGCGGGGAGAGGCTCGAGTGGTGGTGCAGGGGGAGGAACAGGTAGCGGGGCGGGTGGTGCAGGTTCTGGATCATCTTCCTCAGGAGCTTCATCAGGTTCAAGTGGGTCAAGTTCAGGCTCATCCAGTTCAGGAAGTTCGACAGGAGCAAGTGGAGGAACAGGTGGAGCTGGAGCATCCGGCGGTACAGGAGTTGGTAAAGCTACGGGATTCTTAAGCCAGACACCCTTCAAATATTCACAACTAGTCTGGACGATGTTGGTCTTGCTTATTGTGATTGGATCACTCCTTTATGCATCACGAGATAAAAGTTTGAAGATTGTTATGAAAAAAAAAGGGGAAGGAAAAGAAGAGAAGAAGATAGAACACAAGTCAAGCCTCAGTTTAGAAGAATATCTCAAAAATAGACTGCGATAAGGGGGTGCGCATGGTTCTTGAAGAGATTAAAACCAACTGGATTATCAGACATCCAAGTCTTGCCTTGGCGCTGGGTTTTATCTACTCACTGCTGGGATATATCTTAGCAAATATGTTCTTTATTGACAAACAGGTTTCTATTGCCATGCTCTTTATCACAACACTTCTTGTTGTTCCAACAATGATTATTGCCCTCAGCGACCAGATGAAGCATGAAGCCACTCAGCATGAAAACTTTTTTCAAAGCCACCGAAGTATCTTTCTTGGGTATATTTATATGTTCGTCGGCGCATTTATGGGATATATGGTTCTTGGTATTTTTGCAGACCAGTACATTCTCAAGATTTTTGAGTACCAGCTTGATTTTTTGAAAAAACAGGAGGGCCTCAGCCTGCAAGTCTTGAATCAGTTCTTTGAAAACCGGCCTGCACCTCAGTTGGAAAGCGTGCTCTCCATCCTCCAGCACAATTTATCAGTAGTTTTAGTTTGTTTTATTATTTCCTTGTTTGTGGGAGCAGGCGGTGTGTTTCTGGTCCTTCTCAACGCAAGCGTCTTTTCGAGTTTTGCGATTGTTATGATCAAATATTTGACAGAAACATTACGACAGGCAGTGCTGGTCATCGGAATTTTTTCACTGCACGTGATTCCGGAAGCAGGAGCATTCATGGTTGCAGCAATTGCAGGGGGTATTCTTTCAAAAGCAGTTATTGCTGAGAAATGGGGAACAGCAAATTTTAACAAAGTCGTGAAAGACGCAGGAAAACTCTTGGCCTTTGCCTGCATCCTTATCATTCTTGCAGGGTTTATTGAAGTATATATCACAACGAATCTGTTTTACTATTTCTTTCCGGCTTAGCGCAGACTTATCGTAAGATCAGACAAAAGAAAGGATGAGCGCTGTCAGAATAGGAACTGCCAGATTATCGTCCACACCTACACTGAGTTGCTCTGCAAGTGCTGAAACAAAGGGTGCAAGAATAAAAAATTTTATTTCTAATGCTAAAAAGCTAACAAAAAGAAGGGAAATCAGCGAAGCAGAGATAAGATAGGCAATGCTTCCTTGCAAGGATCGCTTGCCGATGAGTTTGAGGGTTCCAAACTGTTTTCCATAGACTTCTGCATAACAGTCGGCAAAGAGAAAGATACTAATGGAAAGAATAGCAATCTCCTTTTGAAAAAAGAGCACGGTAATCAAGGAAGAAAGCAAAAACCAAGTAGATGCAGAAATTGCGTGCTTTTCTTTTTTCTTAAGAATAAGGCCAAGCTTGGAAAAGAGGAAGGTATTGAGCTTTCTTGAAAACAAGCGCAGAACATCTATCAGCAGATAACAGCCTGTCGCAATAACAAGCAAAAGTAAGGCAAGGGATCGTGTGGTGGTCAGATAAAGGATAGGAATCGCAAGACCGGAAAGACGATACATTCTGCGGTATCTCAGTTCTTTGCATGCAAGCGTAGCACGATAATACTGAATGATGATGGAAAAGAGGATGAGGATCGTTGTGGCAAATTTCATGAAGGGGACGCCTGGGGCAAAAAGAAACAAGGCGCCTGCCGCGCCCAGTGCTGTTGCAACTCCCTTTCCACCTTTGAAATGAAGATAGAATGGAAACAGGTGGCCCAGGATAACAAGAAGAATGGCAGGATAGAGTATGAAATAAGGAAGATTGAAAAGCGTGGCAAGATACACAACCAGACCTCCTTTGAAAACATCAAAAACTGCAACACCTGCTCCGCCACACTTACTGACATTGAGAAACACATTGCTTGCACCGAGGTTCTTGGTGCCTGTTCTTCGCAGATCTTTTTTGAAGAGGAGTTTGCTTAAGAAATAGGCAGAGCTGATGCTTCCGAGTAGATAAGAACTAATGAGAAAAACAAGGTTGAAAAGGAGATTGGCCATGATTCAACCTTTCCGTCGCTGGTATAAATAGTTGTTTACTGAAAAGAACACTAAAAAATATAAACGATTGCATCTTTCCAACACCCATGCAAACCAAACAAGAACTTCTGGATTATTGGAAACGAACAGGATATCATTTTGGCCAGGTATTACTTGATGCATTCAAGAACATTGAGAGAAAACAATTTGTCTTAACGGCGCTTCAAGACCAAGCCTATGAAGACCATGCATTGCCAATTGGATGCGGACAAACCATCTCGCAGCCCACCACCGTCATGCTCATGCTCCAAGCACTGGAAGTAAAGAAAAATCATATCGTGCTTGAAATTGGATCAGGTTCTGGCTACAATGCTGCGCTCCTTTCACAGCTCTGTAAAAAAGTGTACACGATTGAGATTGTCAAAGAAGTTGCATCCTTTGCTCAGAAAAATTTGTGTGATGCAGGCATCAAGAATGTGGACGTGATCGCAGGAGATGGGAGCAATGGTCTTCTAAGCAAAGCACCTTTTGATCGCATCGTGATGACTGCGGCAAGCCCTGAAGTTCCCCGTCATCTCCTTGACCAGTTAAAAGATCCAGGAATTCTTGTTGCACCGGTGGGAATTGGATTCACTCAAGAGATGATCAAGGTGGTTAAAAATAAAGGAGCGATCAGCGAAGAAAGACTGGGATTCTTTAGTTTTGTGCCGTTGACTGGAGCGTACGGATCTGACAAACAACAGTAAGACTATGATAGTGAGACTATAATAAATTATACTCATCGGGCCCAACAATCTTTATAATGAACGTCGAAACCCGGAGTTCTATGAAAAAGTTGGCTTTCCTGGTTGCACTGACCGTTCTGGTGATAGTTCTTCTTCTTTCAACAACAGCACCGAAAAAAGGCCACATTAAACTCCTTGCGGTGAATGATCTTCCAGGAGAAGAAGATCAAGGAAGCATTGCGGATTTGTATCTCGAAATAAAGCCAGGAGCTGGCAGAGTCTTTATTGACACGCTTCCTGCATCAAAACTTGATACGCAGATGTCAACGCGATTGGCAAAAAATATTGCATGTGAATTAACAGAAAAAGACTGCTCCCGTTATGATTTTTTTTATACGATTCGATCAGACTCGGTTATTGTAGGGGGTCCGAGTGCAAGCGCTGCAACAGCTATCCTTACTGCTTCGGTACTCGAGGGAAGAAAACTCAATGAAAAGATGGCAATCACAGGAACGCTCACTTCTGGAAATGTGATCGGTCCTGTTGGTGGGTTGCGCGGAAAAGTTGATATTGCTGCGCAAACTGGGATCGAAACCGTGCTGGTTCCCTTTGGTGAAGGAAGTTTGAATATTACGCTTGAACCAGCCAATGAAAAAGCCGTGCAGAGCGAACAGATTGAACGCCCGGCAATTCAGCAAGAAAACGCAAGTGAAGGAAAAAGTAAAGAAAAGAATCAAACGAATGAGACTCGGCAAAGAAAAACACGATCGCGCCACCTCCCTCGATTACCCCCTACACTACCACAACAACCACAACAACAACAACCACAGAATAAAACAAAACAGAAACAACCTGTTCCTCCTCCTGCTCTGCCGCTTCTCACGAGTCTGCCAACCGCCCTGCCCCTCGTGGAATACGGAAAACTCAAAGGCATCGAAGTGAAAGAAGTAACAACCATCGAAGAAGCACTCTTTACATTCACGGGAAGACCCTTTACAACAGAAACCTTAGAACTTGATGAAGGGTATACTGACACCATGCAGTTTGTTGCAACGAATCTGTGCGAACGGAGCATCGAACTGCAGATAACACTGAACAAATTGCTTTTGTATGGATCTGAGAAAATAAGGATCAATGAAACAGAACTCTTTCAAAAACAGGCGCTTGCCCATGATTTAGCACAGAAGGGCGAGGATGCATACAATGAACAAGCATACTATTCCAGCGCAAGCTTCTGTTTTGGATCAAATGTCCAGTATAAACAGCTCATCTTTCTGAACATGAACGCAAGCATCAGCGACATGGAGGGGATAGAACATGAAATCAGTGAGAACATTGTCGAGCTGAACAATAAAATTAATGGCTACGAAATTGAAACGATCACAGACTTGCAGGCATATATGATTGTCAAAGACCGGCTTATTGAAGCGAATGAAGTGATGCTTGATGTGAAAGAAATTCTTGCCCAGCAAAGCCTGCGCGAGAAACTGGAGCATGCTCAACAGCCAACGCAGCAGCCAGTAAGCATCAAGGAAACTACCCCTAAAACCGCCGGCGAAACTGCCAATGAAACCGCCTCAGCGGCCTCTGAACAAGCTCATCGAGAAGCGTATCGAGAAAAACAACAGCTCCTTAATAAGCTTGCTTTTTCTGCAGAACGCTTCCAGAGCGCCATTGCCTGGTCAAGCTTCTTTGGGAAAAAAGGAAAAACCTTTTTGATAGAAAAAGAAGACCTTAAGGAATCGTGCCAGAACAAATTGTCAGAGACTGAAGAATATTACCAGTATCTTGAACTGCTTGCACCCGGACTTCAGGAGAATACAAAAAAACAGATTGAAAAAGCGCGAGGCTTTGCAGTACAGGGAGATTATGAACTCTGCCTGTTTAAGGCCTCCCTGGCAAAAGCACAGATGAATATTCTTGCTTCCTCGCTGATTACCCGAGAAAGGGATTTTCCGCGCCTGCTCGAAAAAAAACTGGAGGTTGTAAAGGCCGTCATCGCGCATCAACAGGCAAAAAAGATCTTTCCTGTTTTGGGATATAGCTATTATGAGTATGCTCAAATGTTAAAAGAAGAACAAAAAAACGAACCTGAGGGGGGAGATGTATTTTCACCTCTCTTATATGGGGAGTATGCCCTTGAGTTGAGCAATCTCAATATCTATTTTAGAACCAACGGTCCATTTTCAAAGGCAAAACTTGCAAAATTTCCCCAGGAGATTGTTCTGCTCTTTCTCTCTGGCCTGTTGACGGGAATACTTCTGTATGAGATTGCTGTAATATGGAAAAGAGCTAGAAAGGACAAAGCAAAACGCGAAAATGAAGTAAAGGAAGTAAAAATGAAGAAGGAGAGGAAGGAGGAGTGGAAAAATAAACCCCATCAAAGCATTCCGAAGAACACTTTGAAGGGGAAAAAGAGGTGATCAGGAATAGATCGGAATACGTATGAAAAAGGAAGAGAGGAAAAAAACCCCTGCAGGAACCTGAGTGAACAAGCCCCTGCTGGGGAAAAGAGGTGATAGATCGTAAAAAATAGTTTAGATACACTACCGCCCCTTGCCCCTAGACACCCCAATTCACCACCCCATATATTCACTCCAAAGTAGTCTATCTCATATTTAAGCCTTTCGGAAAACCTATCTTCTGGAGGAGAGAAATCTTTTAAAAGTGGCTGATAACAGGTTATAAACGGTTTATAAGCAGTATAAACGTTCTTTGGCAAACAGAAAAATGGCTCGCTGTGGTGCAAGAAACAGCGCTTGAGACTGAGATTTTATAAAGAAATAACAATTTCTAGCAGAGCATGGAAACGCAGGAACACTGTCAAAAATGCCAGCAAAAGGACCGGGAAAAAGCCTTGTTTGAGGGCTTCTGCGAGCGCTGTTTTGGCGAGGTCATTGAGAAACGGGTGAGAAAGCATGTTCGCCTCAGTGGGCTCATCAAAAAAAACGATGTTTTGGTTGTAGATCATCCCTTGGTTGCTTACTTTGTGAAGAGTATTGTGCAAGATATGCCAGTTACTATTCTTGAGATGATGCCAAAAGACTGCGATGCAAAGCAGGTGGTTGCCTTGACCATGGATGATGAATTGGATGCATTTCTTGATCAGATCTTTGCAGGAAAAGACCTTGTGGTAGAAGCGAAAAGAGAACAGGAACAGCATACCCAACAAATTAAACTGCTGGTTACCTTGACTGATAAAGAGGCTGTAATGTTCGCACAGGCAAAACAGATTGAACCCTTACCGAAGAAAACAAGGAAGTATGAAGCGTTACTCCAACAATTAGAACAGAAGCATCAAGAAACACGGTACAGTTTGATGAAGAGTGTGGAAGAGCTGAAGAGGATTTTGAACAAAACTACACCTTTATAAAAACCAGGATTTCTTCTTCCAGTCATGGACAACAAGATCAAGAGAGGTCTCTTTGCTCTGCTCACTGCGATCATCATGTTGGTTATTGCTGCGTTCTTTATACAGGAAGGAATCCTTGTCCCACTCAACAAAATCACTGATATCACCGGTCTGATGATTGCAGATTCAGCTTCATCTGAGCAAATTCCCAGCGAAAAGACCCACACCACCCTTGTTGTTTTGTTCTGCCCGCGTGATAACTGCACAGAACAACTCGCTTTTCTGATCGAAAAGAGCAAAACAGTCAACTGCGCATTTTTTGACCTGAGCGAACCAACCATCGTGAATGCTTTGAAAACCATCAGCAAAAACACCAGCAAAAAAGTCCGCCTGATCATTGATAATGATACAAAAAAGAAAGTGCTCTTAAAAGATCTTGACATCGTTTATGACGAAAGCGATTTTTTTATGCATAATAAGTTCTGCATCTTTGATGACCGCATTGTTTGGACAGGTTCTTTTAATCCTACCAAAGGAGGGGGTGAAAAGAGTAATAACAATGTGATCGCAATTGCCTCAACCGTGCTTGCTGAAAATTATCATAAGGAATTTGAACAGCTCTGGAACAAGAAGTTTGGAAAGCAAAAGGAGGCGCAGGATATCAACCATAAAATGCAATACAATAATATCGTCATCGAGACCTATTTCT
>Ga0209541_10014952_pt1 | contig 11656 bp, 10 predicted proteins | sample RifCSPlowO2_01_FD_184027 | JGI IMG/M metagenome (GOLD analysis project Ga0209541, IMG submission 184027) | Groundwater microbial communities from Rifle, Colorado - Rifle CSP2_plank lowO2_0.1 (SPAdes) (version 2) | ecosystem: Environmental > Aquatic > Deep subsurface > Groundwater | place...
GACAAGCTCAGGTCGCCCATGATATTACATTCAATTTGCTATCTAAAAAGGTCGCCCTGAGTTAATCGAATGGGCGAGCAATTTAACAATTTAGCAATTTAACATTTGTTCGGGAATACAAGTAGAGAGATTTGGTAAACCTCTTGTTTCCAGAAAGTTCTTCATCAGCCTGTCCCCCTCCTCCGTCATAAATGATTCCGGATGAAATTGCACGCCGAAAACCGGATCTTTTTCATGACGGATGCCCATTATGAGATCCGGGTTGGTTTGGCTCCCCGTCCAGCACATAAGTTTAAATTTCTGGGGGACATCCTTCAGTATCAGCGAATGGTAGCGGGCGGCGCGAAAAGGCGACTTGAGCCCTGTCATAAGCCCAACGCCGCCGTGGTAAATTGGGCTGGTCTTGCCATGCATTACTTTGGGGGCATGATCCACGGCTGAAGTTCCTCTTCCGAAAACCAGGCCGAGACATTGATGACCGAGACAAACGCCTAGTATCGGTATGCGGCCCGCAAAAAAAGAAATTGCTGCCGGTGATATGCCGCTTTTTTCGGGACGCCCGGGTCCGGGTGATATGACCAACCGGTCCGGGTTGAGCCGCTTCAGTGCATCCAGATCCGTTTTGTGGCTCGGGACTACGACGCACCCGGCGCCGAGCGAACGTATCTGCTGTTCCAGATTGAAGGTGAACGAATCCCGGTTATCGAGGAGCACAACCTTCACGAGCAAAAGATTACAGCTAAGTCAAACTTGAACAATTGTTAAATTGTTAAATGGCTAAATTGTTATACCACTTCGCGTTTAAAACGTTCTTAATCAGACACGCTGGCGGTATGGAGTTCTTGGCTTGAGTAAACGCTACGCGGTACGAGATGATGCCGTTACGAATGACCGATTAGTTATGTTTTAAATGCAAAATGGTATTAGCAGGCAACAGCACATGTTTCGCTTGCGACCTTCGACAAGCTCAGGTCGCCCATGATATTACATTCAATTTGCTATCTAAAAAGGTCGCCCTGAGTTAATCGAATGGGCGAGCAATTTAACAGTTTAGCAATTTAACACTTTTTAAAGTGGTTGGTTCAGCCAGTTCCCGACTGGAATCGGAGCAGTCCTGCTCTTTATTTTCGACGCCGTCTTTGCCACCGCGCGGTCGAGCTCGGGCAGCATTTCTTTCGGGATCGAATTTTTCGCTTTTTCCATTCCTTCGGCGGCGCCATCGTAATACCGGTCCGCCGCGAGACGGAACCAGACATAAGCCTGAACCGGGTTACGTGTGACGCCTTCCCCGTTGAAGTACATCACTCCGAGATTGTACTGCGAGCCGGCATCGGCCTGGAGGGCTGATTTTTCGAACCACTCCGCGGCTTTGGCGTAATTTTTTTCCGTCCCCTGCGCCCGGATGTAAGACAAGCCGACGTTGTACTGGGCATCGCTTAAGCCCTGTTCGGCCGCTGCCAAAAAATTCTCAAACGCGCGCTTTAAATCTTTTTCAACCCCCCGGCCCTTCATGTAGCTGAATCCGAGCGCGAGCTTTGCATCGGCACTGCCTTCCTTCGCCGCGCGCATCAGGTACTCCGTACCTTTGGCCTGGTCCAGCGCGACGCCTTCGCCGCGAAGATATTTCACGGCCGTCTCATAATCCGCCCACGCTTTGGCAGGATCGTTGGAACAGGCCGAAAGGATGGCCAGAGCAGCTAAAATGGCGGAAATTTTTTTCATGGCAGGTGATCACGGTAAAGGCAAGAAGGCAATAGGGCAATAGGTTTTTCACCTAAGGAAGCTCTGAATAATTGTTAAATTGTTAAATTGTTAAGAATGTATAAAACGTGCGTTACGCTTGCGCCCTTCGACCAGCTCAGATCGCCCGGAATGACACAGATGATTGTGCCAGATAAGGTCGCCCTGAGTTAATCGAACGGGTGAACAATTTAGCCATTTAACAATTATGTCAGGGTAACAATAAAAAGCAGTTAATCAGAGGTTCCATAACATTTTGCCCTTTTTCCTTTTTGCCCTTTTGCCCTATTTATGTACCCTTCACTCGTTTATCCTGATTATCTTCACCTTCTCTTCTTTGGGAACAAGTATTTTCAAAATGCATTCCTTATTGAACGTGGCTTTCACTCTCCGCGGATCGACATTGAACGGCAGCGTTACCGACCGCTCAAATTCGCCCCAAAAACATTCTTTCACGTAATACTGGTTTTCGGGAATCTGATCGGCCTGGACACGGCGTCCGCGGATAGTCACCACATTGTCGGTGATTTCTATGTCCAGATCGCTCAATTTCACTCCCGCTATCGGGGCCTTCAAAATGAAATAATTGTCGAATTCGAATACGTCCAGAGCGACCTGCCCTTTGGTTCTCGCGGGATTCGGTGTATCCGAAAAATCGGATTTTTGAACCGGTTCGGTTTTATGCGCCGACTGACTCTGGGACTTCGTCTTTTTGGCATCACTTAGGGCATCTCCTCCGGCCTTCAGTGAGGAAGAAAAAATACCATGAAAAGGAGAAGGAATCATTTCAGATTAGCGTACACAATGTTTTCGTATTCTGGCAAAAAGACGGGATGGCGAAAGACGAGGTTTATGAGGTGATAACTTAAATAAGGTGACCGAAGGGACCGACGTTTCCGACGCGACCGAAGTAAGCAAGATAAACCACGACACCTCGGTCACTTTTTTTCCGAATCCCTTGCCCGATACAATCCAATGTGTAAAATCGCCAAGCTGGTTGGTTAAAGAGTTTTTATATTGCCAACCGTTCCACACTTCCTATGCCAGCCACATTGCACAACAATATCCGCCGCCTGCGTTTCGAGCGCGGGATGACGCAGGAAGAGCTGGCTCTGAGAGTCGGCGTCAGCCGGCAAACGATAATGTCCATCGAACGGGGGGCGACGAATCCGTCGATCCTGCTCGCCTTCAAAGTCAGCATGGCTCTGCAGACTCAAGTGACGGAAGTCTTTACCGTGGAGGGGAGCTTGGTTCCGGTATGAGAAAAACAGACGAAATGTAGAATGTAGAGTTATATTGGCATACATGAGCCACGATCCCGTTCTTTTTTTTAATTTTACATTCTACATTCTCAATTCTACATTTTTCGTAGGTCTTGAATTATATACTCCAACTCCTCCTTCCCGTTCCAGTTACTGATATTCACCTTACACGCAGCATCGACCGGGGTCCCGGAAGAGATCTGATCTGAATATTTTCCGAGACTGAAACCGATCGCCTTGGTGCCGTTTAACCGGCACTGCAGATGCCTGTTATCACGGCCGCATGTCCGGATATCGCCAGCCTGCAGGTTGCGTATCAGGAAAACCGGCTCTTCGTTGTGTTTGCCGAAGGGCTCCAGATTTTTCAGCCGCCGGACCATCCCGGTTTCCAGCGCTCCCGGAAAAAGTTCGCCGTCGATCAGGAGCGCCGGAATCAAAGTATCCGCGTTTATTCCCATATCTCTCACGGACTGACTGAGGCCGGTCGCCAGCGCGGAAAATGCGCTCTCCGTGATGGTGCAGCCGGCGGCCTGGGCATGGCCGCCGAAGCTCCAGAGATGCGGACGGACCTGCGGATGCTCCAGGCATTCCATGACGTCTATTTGCGGTGTGCTTCTGATCGACGCGACGCATTTCCCGTTTTCGATGGAAGCGACCAAAGCCGGCTTGCCGTAGAGATCGGCCAGACGACCGGCGATGAGGCCGACGACGCCCGGAGTGAAACTCTTGTGCCGGAGCGTCAAAAAAAGCTGAGTCGGATCGATGAGCTGCAAGGCGACTTCGGTAAGCTCGTCGACCAGCGCCCGGCGTTCGTTATTCAATTCATGCAGCCGTTCCATCGCCGCCCCGCCGGTCATCAGCGCGTTCAATGCGAGCGAAGGGTGTTCCATCCGGCCGGCGGCGTTTATCCGCGGAACGATCCGGAAAGCGATATCGCCGCTGGTCAGCGGAGCCGCTGAACTCCTGACCGACTCGATCATTTCTTTCAGCGGACCCGCCTGCAGTGAGTTCAAAAATTTAAGACCGTGAAAAACCAGTGTCCGGTTCTCGCCGGTCAGGGGCACCAGATCGCCGACCGTTCCGATGGCCGCCAGCGCCGCGTCTTCGGCTATACCTTCCCATATATTCAGATGTTCCAGCGCGCGCACGAACATGAAAGCGACTCCGGAACCGGAGAGATGCGCATTTGGAAATTTATCCGGAACCAGCGGATGCAACACGGCGAAGGCATCCGGCCTGCCTGTCCGCGGCTTGTGGTGATCGGTGACGATGACATCGATGCCCGCGGCGCGCGCTGCGGAGATTTCGGCGAGAGCGGAGATTCCCGTGTCCACGGTGATGATCAGGCCGACGCCGCGCTCTTTGAAATTATCGATGCTGCTGAGTTTCAATCCGTAGCCCTCGGTCAGACGGTCGGGCAGATAGACATAAGGTTCCACCCCCCGGCGGCGGAAATAATGAATCAGCTGCAAAGTCCCGGTAATGCCGTCGGCATCGTAATCCCCGAAGATCCCGATATTCTCGCCTTTTTTCAGCGCTTCTTCGACTCTTTCCACGGCCCGGCCCATTTCGGGAAAAAGAAACGGATCGGAGAGCTTGCCGGTTCCCGGCGCATCCAGATCCGAAATCCCCCGCTCACGGGCCAAAATTTCAGCGATTCCCTGTCCGGCGGAAAAAGGCTCCTGCCGCTTGAGGATCCACTGACGGCCGGAGAGGGAGAGGGGAGGCATGAGCTGGTAGCAGTATGCGACAGGGGATGAAAGAAACCAAAGAAAACAAGGAATCCAACCGATATTATCTCCCCGCAGCCGGGACGCCGCGTCCCGGGGATCGAGTATCAATTTCTTCCGTAGCCGAGGTTGGTTATCCCGGCGTGATCCCAAAGAGAACGGCGCGCGGGTAAGCGAACCAGCGCTGCGGGGATATCCGTATTATTTCACTCAAAACCGGGACGCGGCGTCCCGGCTGCGGAATTAAAAGACATTTATTTAAAATATTTTTCCCCGCGTATTTGCTTTTGACGCCTTTTCCTCTACAGCTCAACCTCCGCGTAGGTTCTCATATGTTCCATAACCTCTCGTTCAATTTCTTTCAGCTTCGCCTCCGACCGCGCTTCCATGCAGATCGAGAGGCACGGGCTGGTGTTCGAGAAACGGATGCCCGCCCAGGCGCCGTCTCCGAAGTCCACCCTCGCGCCGTCCAAAGTGTTTACCGGATATTTTTTCTGAAAATGAGCCGTGACTCGGGAGGTGACATCGGCTTTTTTGTCGTCCGGGCAATGGGGACGGAGCTCGGGGAGCTGGTAAACCTTGGGAAATTGCTCAACCAATGTCGAAATGCCCGCAACGCCGCGGCCGGGGACGGCCGCTGCTGATTTTCTTTTTTTAACTAACAGCAGCGGCTTTCCAAGCCGCGGCGTTTGGAGAATCGAAAGCACTCTCATCGCTGCGACCAGGGCATCATCGAACCCGTAATAATCCTCGCCGCAGAAAAAATGTCCGGACTGCTCGCCGCCGAGCTGTGCTCCGTATTCCCGCATCGCATGCTCCACATAAGAGTGTCCGACCTTGCACATCACCGGTTTGCCGCCCAATCTCCCGATTTCGGTCAGAAGCAACGAAGAATTGCTCACGGTGAATATCACCGGCGCGCCCGGAGATCTCCGAAGGTGATCCTGCGCGAGCAGGAGTAGGGTCTGATCCGCTGTGACGATGGAACCCCGCTCATCCACGAGCCCCATCCGGTCTCCGTCTCCGTCAAATCCGAATCCCAGATCCGCGTCCTGCCCGAGTACCGTCCGCTGAAGTTCCTGAAGCGTCGAAAACTTGCTCGGATCCGCCGGATGATTGGGAAAAGTCCCATCCGGTTCAGTATATAGCTGGGTGACTTCGCATCCCACAAGTTTCAGGGCTTTGCTATAAACCGGTCCGGCGATTCCATTTCCGGTATCTATGACGATCTTCTTTCCCTTCCCGGCACCGCGAAAAGTTTTTTCCAGAAAATCCAGATAAGGAGTGACCGCATCGATTTCCTCAACGGAACCGGATTCTTGATTCTTGATTCTTGACTTGTCCTGAGCGAAGTCGAAGGATTCTTGATTCTTTTTTTCGATTCGTTCTCTCAGCCTCTGCAAATCTTCCCCGGAAAACGCCTCCGCATTTCTGATCTGCAGCTTGATCCCGTTGTCCTCTTTCGGATTGTGACTGGCGGTGATCTGCACTCCGCCATCCAGCTTACGGGTGCAAATGGTGAAATAATTCAGCGGGCTGGGAGTCTCTCCCATCCTCAGAACCCTGCATCCGACCGAAGCCAGTCCCTCAACCAGCGCGTCCTCGAATTTCGGGCTGTGGGTCCTGGCATCCCGGCCGACCACGACCGACGGATGGGGGTGTTCCTTGCCGTATTTTTCAATCAGCACTTCGCCGAACGCGGCGCCTACCAGGCGGCAGGCTTCTACGGTCAGATTTTTGTCGGCCTTCCCGCGGATATCGTAAGCGCGGAAAATGTTTGGATCGATCACGGAAGCCATCGAGGTAATCATACTGATGAAGAAGACGGGATCGAAGGCGAATGGTGACAGATGACAACCTCATCCCCAGCCCTTCTCCTCTGATGAGGAGAAGGGAGCTGTTTGTTTTTTGTTGTTTTGTTTAAAAAAACGTAAACAAAAAAACAAACAAAACAACTCCCTTCTCCCCCGCACGCGCAAGCGCTGCGGGGGAGAAGGGTTGGGGATGAGGTTGAGCGAAAAAACAAACATAACCAACCCCCAGCACTTGCGTGCTGGGGGTGGTCTTTGGCGGGACGATACGCGCGAAACGTGCGCTACTTCTTGGCCGGCTCATCCTTGAACCGGAGAATCTTCACCACATAGCGAAGATTTGCGCTCCAGAGGCCTTCCTCGGCTTCGTGCTTCTCCTCCGCGGTTGCCGCGTAGGAGACAGCCGATTTCCAGAGGCGAACGGCCTGTGAATGGTCGGACTCGTCCTTGGCGTAGCGGTCGCGGTATTCCGCGTACCGCACGAGAGCGGTATAGTTGCCGCTCTGAACGAGCTTCTCCCAATCCGCGATCATCTTCGCGAATGTCGCCTTGTACTCGGCCGGGGCCTTTTTCACGCCCTTGTTGAACTCCAACCAGGGCGTGAAGACCTTGTCCAGCGCCTCCACTTCGGCGGCGCGGACGGCTTTCACCTTGTCCGGCTTCGGCACGACTTTGACATCGGCGAAAACCGGGGTGAGAGTGAAAGTCAGAACGACCAGAAACACCACGAACTGCGCGAAACGCTTCATGCTACTACTCCTTTGTTAGAGGAAAGACACCGGTCATAGAGACACGCTGGCAATCCAAGCCAGGCGTCTCTCACGGTGATCCGGCGATGCCGGAAAAGTCGTAGCACGCTGACCGCAAATTTACGGCCACCGTGCTACGACCTTTTATCCTTTGAAAAGGAGTCGTCCTGTTGCCAAAGATCAAATGCCTCGAATTTGACATTCGAAGCAATTGTTATTTTATAACATTTATGCTAAAATAGCAATGAAACCAAAATAAATGCCAAACCCCCTGACCGTCGCTTACTTCACGATGGAAATCGGCCTGGACGCCGATATCCCGACGTATGCCGGCGGACTCGGGATACTGGCCGCGGATCTGATGCTTTCGGCGCGCGATATGAAGATCCCCGCAGCCTGCGTCACGCTTTGCTGGCAACACGGTTATATGCATCAGGTGATCAATCCCGATGGGTCGCAGTCTTACTCGGAAACCAACTGGCGGCCGCATGACCGGCTGACGCTGTTGCCGCAAAAGGTTACGGTGGCGATCGGCGGCCACGAGGTCAATATAGCCGTCTGGGCGCTATCACTGAAAGACTCCGGTTTCGAAGTCCCGGTTTATTTTCTCGATACCAACATCCCGGAAAACAGTCCGGAGGACCGCGCCATCACCGGAAACCTTTACGGCGGAGACGGCTGGATGAGGCTCAGGCAGGAAGCGGTGCTGGGCATCGGCGGAGTCAGGATACTCCGGGCCCTAGGCTACGCCGAGATAAATAAATTTCACATGAACGAGGGACATGCGGCTTTTCTGACGCTGGAGCTTCTAAAGGAACGCGGTTTCCATGACGAAAACGTACGGCCGTCCTGCGTATTCACCACGCACACGCCGGTGAAAGCCGGGCACGACGTTTTCCCGTATGACATGGCCTGGAAGGTGATGGGGGACAACCTGCCATGGCATATAAAAAAACTGGCCGGCGAAGACGCGCTCTCGATGACGCATCTGGCGTTTCATCTGAGCGCGAAAAGTTTCGCGGTCTCGAGAGTCCACGGCATAGTAAGTAACCGGATGTTTCCAGGGGAACGCATCGAGTACGTGACCAACGGGGTTTATCTGCCACGCTGGATCACGCCGGAAATAAAGAACCTTTTCGACAAATATGCTTCGGGGTGGCCGAGTGACCCGGCCGCGCTGACCCGGCATTGCCGCGAGATACCGGACGAGGAACTGCTGGCCGCCCACCGCGCGGCCAAGCACCGGCTCATAGCCGAAGCGAACAAATACGCGGTTTCGCCGCTCTCGGAAAATATCCTTACTTTGGCCAGCGCACGGAGAGTCGTTTCATACAAACGTCCGGAGCTTCTTTATACAAATCTGGTACGGCTCAAAGAAGTCTCGCAGGGACACATCCAGATCATCCATGCCGGTAACGCGCACCCGGCCGACCGGTTCGGCCAGGACGTGATCCAGCGGATGATCCAGCGGTCGAAGGAACTCTTGGACTCGGTGAAGATCGTGTATCTGCCGAACTACAATCCGGAGCTAGCCAAGCTGCTCACATCCGGCGCGGACGTCTGGCTGAATACTCCGACACGCCTGCACGAAGCGTCCGGGACATCAGGGATGAAAGCCGTGGCCAACGGGACTTTGAATCTCTCGACTTTGGACGGCTGGTGGGTGGAGGGCTATGAGATGGATCCGCAGTCGGGATGGCGGATCGGGCCGCTGTCACAGGCGCTGGACGCCGACGACACGCGGCAGATCGACGCCGAAGATCTGTATACGCAACTGCAATATCAGGTGATCCCCGAATTTTATTACCGCGATCACGTCCGCTGGATCCGCCGGATGAAGCGCAGTATCGGCCTCGCCGGATATTTCAACACCCACCGCGCGGTGCAGGAATACGTGGAGAAGGCGTGGGGGCACGCAAAGTAGGGATTGGGGTTGGGATTGGGGACAGAGAATTGCTCGCTGGAGGGGGAATGTAGCAATATTGACATATTAATATCTTTTGTTATTATAATATCCTATGACAAATAGCCTTGGTCTGGCAAAAATTTCACCGGAGACACCAAGTCTCAGTTCAAACCTTATAGCGGCAGTAAGGCAGACACCGGAAGGAGTTTTCGAGGGAGAGAATTTTGCTCGCCTAATACCAATTCGATTGGCGACTGCGGCGCTGCGGGAACAGTATGTCGGGGTTGGGGGTTGGACCGAGGAATCGGAAGCAATCGAGGTTAGTAGAATTGATGCGGTGGGTGATGGCGCACTTTGGTTTCATCCGACATCAGGAAAACGATTGGGGAGATCGGACGAGGCGGCTGGAAGCGACGCCATGCAGACTCCCGAAAAAAGACTGGCAGATTTGGGGGTGAAGGAACACCTCGTTGCGGATAAGGCGGGACGATTGCGCGCTTCAAATACATTGCAGGAGTTGAAACAAAACGTGTGCAGTACATATCTGAGTGTCGAGCAGTTTCTCTCGCACCTCTTCAAGAACCTCTACCCACAAGTGCAGGAACGAGTCCTTTCAAGACTGCAACCCCTCGGCATGACGCCTACACTGGCCTCTTTCATATTCGTGACATCGGCAGGGGAGCCCTTCCTTCCTCTTGTTTTTGGTCACCCGAGTCTCTCGCCGGAGGATCAACGGATATACACGGAACTCAAACCGGAAGGCCGGGATGCATTCTGCCAGGAAGTGGCGGCTGTCATGTTCGAAGAGCTGAAAAGATATTTGTTCTCCTAAGGTTGAACTCCGAATCGGATCGAAATTGATCGGCCGCCGGTTTGCTATAGAATAAATCCGGTCCAAGGCATTTTTTTCCTCATCTTCCAATGCTAAAAAAAATCCTCCTGCTCGGCTCCGGTGAGCTGGGGAAAGAACTGGTGATCTCGCTTAAGCGGCTCGGGCAGACGGTCATCGCCGTGGACAGCTACGACGGCGCGCCGGCAATGCAGGTGGCCGACGGGCGGGAAATCATCAATATGTTGGACGGCGATGAGCTGGACCGGGTCATAAACAAGAATGGCCCGGACATCATAATCCCCGAGATCGAAGCCATCCGCACCGAGCGGCTGTATGAGCACGAGAAACGGGGGATCCACGTGGTGCCGAGCGCCAGAGCGGTGAACTACACCATGAATCGCAAAGCAATCCGCGAACTGGCGGCCAAAGAGCTTGGCGTCAAAACGGCAAAGTACGCCTATGCGACGACACCCGAGGAATTTCGCGCGGCGGTGAAAGGAATCGGCATACCGTGTGTGGTGAAGCCGATCATGTCTTCGTCCGGAAAAGGACAGTCGACCGTAAAATCCGAAACCGATATAGACAAGGCTTGGGATTACGCCATAACCAAAGGCCGTGGGGGACTGAATGAAGTGATCGTGGAAGAATTCATCCATTTTGAAACGGAAATCACCCTGCTTACCGTCACACAAAAAAACGGGGAAACGCTTTATTGCCCTCCGATCGGCCACCGTCAGGAACGGGGCGATTATCAGGAAAGCTGGCAGCCGGCAAAGATAAGCGAAGAGCATCTGAAGGAAGCTCAAATGATGGCCGACTTGATCACCCGATCGCTTACCGGAGCGGGCATCTGGGGCGTCGAGTTTTTCCTGTCGGATAAAAACGGCGTGTATTTCTCCGAGCTCTCGCCGCGCCCGCACGACACGGGGATGGTGACGCTTTCGGGCAGCCAGAATTTCTCGGAGTTCGAGCTGCATGCCAGGGCGGTACTGGGCCTGCCGATACCGGAAATCAGTCTGGAGAAAATGGGAACCAGCGCGGTCATCCTCGCGACGAAGGAAAGCCAAGTGATAAAAGATTACGCCGGACTGGAAGAAGCGCTGAAAATCCCCGGAAGCGATGTACGGATTTTCGGGAAACCGGTAACCCGGGTCCATCGACGGATGGGGGTCGCGCTCGCTCATGACGATCTGAAATCCGGCTCAATCGATCAGCTGCGGAAAAGAGCCAAGCAGATCGCGGACTGCGTGACGGTGGTGACGGGGTAGATGTGTTTTATAGCTTCTGTTTGGCTAAAGTGCTAAGATAAGGGTATGTCTTTTTTGTTTCAAATCGTTCTCCGGCCAGAACTCGAAGGTGGCTACACGGTTATAGTTCCTTCTTTGCCGGGATGCATAAGTTTTGGAGAAACATTGGAAGAAGCCAAAATCATGGCGAAGGAAGCCATTGAACTGTATATAGAGACTTTGAAAGAACGCAAAGAAGAGGTGATCGATGACACGCACACCCTCGAAACCAGGCTTCAAGTCATACCACTTCGCGTTTAAAACGTTCTTAATCAGACGCGCTGGCGGTAAGGAGTTCTTGGCTTGAGTAAACGCTACGCGGTACGAGATGATGCCGTTA
>Ga0209541_10014958_pt1 | contig 11654 bp, 13 predicted proteins | sample RifCSPlowO2_01_FD_184027 | JGI IMG/M metagenome (GOLD analysis project Ga0209541, IMG submission 184027) | Groundwater microbial communities from Rifle, Colorado - Rifle CSP2_plank lowO2_0.1 (SPAdes) (version 2) | ecosystem: Environmental > Aquatic > Deep subsurface > Groundwater | place...
GCATAAGAGAGCTTCTCCCCAAGAGAACCTAGTTCTTTAGAAAGGAACCCTGGACCAATATCAGAACAAGAAGTCTCTTCAAGCAGAGCAAACTGGGTCTCCGATGAGAGAATGTCTAGCGCTACACGATTCTCAATAACGCGTACATCTTCAAGTTTCTTCTGGCTCAAGATGTTTGACACGAAGATGGCCGTACCAAAGATAACGGCCGTAATAAGAAAAGCTACTATATATTTCTTTGAATCAATCATCTCCAGCTTATTGGTCTTTTAAAGAGAGTGCTAAACACTGCTTTGGTTAACCAGAGGGGCGCGAGGAAAAAGTAGAGTACTAGGTAATAGAAAACGCCTCTTGAAATTCTTGCCTTGCCGTCAGCGAGCTTGATTGATAGATATAGAATTATGAAAGTAAATATAATGGCACTCAGAGCAAGTATTGCCGTCACAGAGGTATTAAGAAAAAACCAGTCAAAAGACGGAAACTCCCAACTAAATCCTACCGTACGGTACCTGACTAAAGCATCGAGAACTCGGGTTAAGTTACTCCAGAGCACGTTACCGACAGTATAGAGAATAGAAAAGATTGAGATTGTCGCGATGGGGAGTATAAAGAAGCCGATATTGCCATATTTTCTATTAAAGAGCATTTCGCGATAATCTATGACATTGTTTAGAAAACCGTATGTCCAGCGCACTCTCTGCCTAAAGAGCCCGGGGAGTTGTGATGGGGTAGAGGTATAGACGTGTGCCCCGTGGGAATTGACAATTTTATAATGATTTTTTTGTAGACGGAGGGCTATTTCCAAGTCCTCGGTATGATGTCCGTGAGCATAACCACCAAGCTCTCGAAATACTTGCATACGGAAAATAGAGAATGGACCCGGTGTGACATAGAGTGCTCCTAGAGAAGAGAGCATGCGGCGCAAGAATATTCCCCAGCTATATTCAATCTTTTGAACGTATTGCAAGACGCTTCGAGGTTCAAATACTTTAATAGACGGTGTGACGGCCTTAATACTTGAATCATCAAAAAATGGCACAATCTTCTTAAGGGCATCATGGTTGACGAAAGAGTCAGCATCCAAACACCCGACTAAGTCACTTTTAACCCGTTCTAATGCGAGATTAAGCGCGGTGTGTTTGCCACCATTTTCTTTCAATAAAATACTGATTTGAGGGTGGTTTTTGAATTCATTAAGTTCGCGTAAGGTTTTGTCGGTTGAACCATCATCTACAGCAATAATAGAAAGTTTATCTTTAGGGTAATCCAGCTGGAGAAGCGAGAGTAGGGTGTTACGGACAGTTTGCTCCTCATTGAAACAGGGTACGATGATGGTTACTGTCGGAAACCATTTGATATTTTTGCCGAGATATTTTTCCTCGAGACTGAGCTCTTCTCGCACCTCAAGATAAGTGATTAGAAGAAAAACTTCAAAGAAAAGCGAGACGAAGAGTGAGCTGTATAAAATAAACGTTTGAATATCAATCATTTGCGATAAAGCTCACTATACCATACCATGTAATAGAATGTTGGAAAGTATAGTTATACAGTCAGACGAGGAACAAAAGTTACGGAAGATTTTGGAGGGCAGAAAAGACCCAGAGTCAGAACGTTTGAAGCGGTTTTTGGATATGCCTGATTTGGCGCGAACACTGGACAGTCCGCTTCATGAGATTGTGGAACGAACCCTCGGAACCAAGAGTCTTAAAGGTTTTGATGTAATTAAAATTCCTGAAATTATCTCCACCGAAATTTTATTTGACCTGTTTAATATGCCACCTGGCCACCCAGCGAGAAGCAGGTCGGACACATATTATATCAATGACAATTATGTGCTAAGAACTCATGACACTGTATTCTGGTACTACTATTTGAATCATCCGGAAATCAAAAAAAGAATTGCAAATGGTGATTCATTGGGAGTAGTTTGTTACGGCAAAGTCTATCGCAAGGATGAAATTGATCGGAAACACATGAATGTATTTCATCAGATAGGCGGCCTCCACCTCACACCTGACGCAAAGCAAATAGTCTCTCCCGAGACCCTTAAAAGTGTTTTAAGCGAAATTGCCCGAGGTATCTTTGGGGACAAAGTGGAGTTCCGGTTCTATGATCATAATTTTCCGTACACTGATCCAAGCTTTGAGATGGAGGCAAAAATTAATGATCAATGGATGGAAATGTTGGGTTCAGGTATGCCCCGGAAAAACGTATTGGCAAACTTCGGACTGAATAATTATAACGGCTGGGCTTTCGGCTTCGGTCTGGAACGCCTAGCCATTGCTTCAATGAATTTGCCGGACATTAGACTCTTGTGGTCAGAGGACGAAAGAGTGAGCAAGCAATTAAGACTTGGTAATAAATTTAAAGACGTCTCTAAATTCCCTCCGGTCGTGCGCGATATCTCCTTTGTGGTTGATAAAAATTTCATTCCAAACAATTATTTTGACTTAATTCGCGACCTTCTTGGCGATCTGGTAGAAGAAGTTGGGCTCTTAGACCGATTCGAGAATAGTAAAAAGTTCGGAGAAGGGAAGTTGAGTTACACTTTTCGCATCACTTATCGCAGTCTTGATCGCACCCTCACTAACGAAGAAGTAAACTCCCTCCATGCCAAACTCGAAGAGAAAACCGAACTAGATTTCAAAGCTTCAATCCGCCGGGTCTAATCCCCAAAATTCCCCAAAATCGCTTTCTTTTGAGCCTTATTTATGCTAGAATGAGGGGACAAAAAATATGGCAGAAAGCAAGAAATCCAGTAATTACAGCGCTGAATCCATCACGGTCTTAGAGGGTCTGGAGCCGGTGCGTAAGCGTCCCGGCATGTATATCGGTACCACCGGGCCAGATGGTCTTCATCATCTCGTAACGGAGATATTTGATAACTCTCGTGACGAAGCTATGGGCGGTTTCGCTGATGACATAGAAGTAACTCTTCTGCCGAATAACCGTGTGCGCGTGGTGGATAACGGTCGAGGTATTCCTGTTGACATCCACAAACAAACGAAAGTCTCCGCCCTTGAGACCATTATGACAACCTTACACGCCGGCGGTAAATTCGGCGGTGAAGGATATAAAATATCTGGCGGACTTCACGGCGTCGGCGGCTCTGTAGTCAACGCTCTTTCTATTTACTGCAAGGCGGAGGTGCATAGAGACGGCGGAATCTATCTCCAAGAGTACAGTCGGGGCAAAAGAAAAAGTGCGGTTAAAAAAATTGGAAGCTCAAAACTCCACGGCACCATCATCACCTTCCAACCCGACGGCGACATCTTTCCCGACACCAACTTTAGTTTCGAACGTATCGTGAACCACCTGCGCCAACAAGCTTATCTTGTGAAAGGAATGCGCATTAGTATTCTCGACGCCAGAACCGTTAATAAGGTGGACGATACCGAAGTGTTTTATGTACGAGAATTAGAACTTGAGATTCCCTCGATGTCTTTTTACTTCGAGGGTGGGCTTGTGTCTCTCGTGCGATTTGAAAACGAACATAGCAAACCAATACATAAAAATATTTTCTACATTGAAAAAAAAGCAAATGGTAATGATTTTGAGACTGTCGAGGTCTCGCTTCAGTATGTAGACGACATTTCTTCCCGCATCTTGCCTTTTGCCAACAATATTTACACCGCTGAAGGTGGTACTCACGTCACTGGCTTCAAAACCGCACTGACCAGAAGTCTAAATACTTATGCCCGCAAGAACAACCTGGTGGGTGAAAAAGAGGATAACTTCACCGGAGACGATGTGCTCGAGGGTCTAACCGCTATTATTTCTATCAAACTGCGCGAGATTCAATTCGAGGGACAAACAAAGGCAAAACTTGGTAGTGTAGAAGCTCAAAGTATGGTTTCGACTGTTTTCGGTGATGCCTTTTCTGCATATCTCGAAGAGAATCCTGATGATGCAAGAAGCATCATTCAAAAGGTAGTTCTCGCGCTGAAGGCGCGTAAAGCGGCCAAGGCGGCCAAAGATTCTGTTCTACGCAAGGGCGCACTTGAGGGAATGACTCTCCCGGGCAAACTCGCCGACTGCCAATCGCGCTCGGCGGAGGAATCAGAGCTCTTCATTGTCGAAGGGGATTCAGCGGGTGGTACTGCAAAGATGGGCCGAGACAGACGCATTCAGGCTATTCTGCCGCTCCGCGGTAAGATTCTCAATATCGAGCGCGCGAGACTTGACAAAATGTTGGCGAGCGAGCAAATCAAGAATCTGGTGGTCGCGTTCGGTACAGCAATAGGAGATACTTTTGATATTACCAAACTTCGTTATCACAAAATCATCATCGCCACCGATGCAGATGTTGATGGCGCGCATATCCGGACTCTCTTACTGACACTTCTATATAGATTTTTCCGTCCTCTTATTGATGCTGGGCGCGTTTACATCGCTCAACCACCACTTTACAAAATTAAGAAGGGAAAAGAAATTATTTACGCCTACTCTGACAAAGAGCGCAACGATAAAACAAGTGAAGGGGCTGACATTCAACGCTACAAAGGTCTCGGGGAAATGAATGCCGAAGAACTTTGGGAAACGACCATGGATCCGCAAGCAAGAGTTCTCAAACAGGTGACCGTTGAAGACGGCAGGGAAGCAGATCGCATTTTCGATATCCTCATGGGTACTGATGTGCCATCTCGCAAATCATTCATTCAATCCAACGCCAAAAAAGCTGTTTTGGACGTGTGAAGAGCTAAAAAAGTTGATAGTTCTCAGTTGCGGAGGGGTGTGGATAGAAAGTGGATAACTTTAGTAGTGTTGTGGATAGCAGTGGGATATACTTTCAACTGGGTGGGAAATAGTGGAATACGAATAACCGCGAATGAAATCGAATAATACAAATAAATTACATTCGGATCATTCGATCTAATTCGTAACATTCGTATATGTTTATCGGAGAGTACACGCATACAGTTGATGAGAAGAATCGCTTCTCTTTGCCAGCCAAATTTCGTAAGGAGCTCGGCGGGAAAGTAGTTGTTACTCGTGGTAAAGATCACTGTCTCTTTCTCTATCCCCACAAGACCTGGGTATCCATCTCGGAGGAGGTGAAAAAACTCGGTCACGTAGAAAGTGATCACCGCTACGCGCGATTCACCTTCTCTGGTGCATCTGAAATCGAGATTGACTCTATAGGCAGGATTCTTGTCCCCGAATTTTTGCGGGAGTTTGCGGATCTCAAGAATCTGATTGTCATCACCGGCGTTCATGACAGAGTGGAAATCTGGAATGAGAAGCGCTGGGCAGCCTACAGAAGAAAACTCGAATCGGAATATGCATAAACCCGTTCTTTTACACGAAAGTATTGGGGCTCTCGATCTCAAACCCGGCGAACTTTTCGTCGATGCTACGTATGGTGGCGGAGGGCATAGTCAAGAAGTGAGGAGGCAATTTCCGACGGTAGAGATTATCGCCATTGATCAAGATCCCGATGTAGATGCAATCCGAGCAAACTTCAGAAACCTAGACGAAGTTGTGACGCGAAAGGTTGATGCCATACTTTTCGACCTCGGTATTTCCTCTGATCAACTTGATCCGCCAGCTGGCGGAGGTAGGGGATTTTCTTTTCTCAAAGATGAACCTTTAGACATGCGCATGTCTGGCATTGGTCTCAAAGCTGCTGACATTTTAAACTCCTGGGATGAGCATGCCATTGAACTTATCCTCCGCGGCTTCGGGGAAGAGAGTAATTCAAGAAGAATCGCTCGCGAGATTGTAGAGAGAAGAAAGATCAAACCGTTTAGAACCACCTTTGACCTTGTAGAAGTGGTGGGGAAGAGAAGGGGCAAGATCCACCCTGCTACCAAGACTTTCCAGGCTCTCCGCATTGCGACGAATGATGAACTCACCAGCTTGGAGATTGGATTAGAGAAAGGCTTCAAGGCCCTCAGAGAGAAGGGAAGGTTTGTGGTTATATCCTTCCACAGTCTGGAAGACCGAATAGTAAAGAACTTCTTTCGAGACAAAATTAAAGAAAAAGTTGCTAAACAAGTGACTAAAAAACCAATTACACCGAGCGCCGAAGAGATTGAAATCAATCCGCGCTCACGGAGCGCCAAGTTACGAGTTATAGAAAAAATATGGTAAACAAGACAAAAACAATTTCATACGACCATCGAGTTCGCTTTTTCTGGATTTTGATGACTATTTCAGTGCTGTCTCTCTTTGTATACATCTATGCCATAAATGTCACTGCGAGAAACGTCGCTCTACGACAAAACTTAGAGAGACAGACAGCCGAAGTCTCGACAAATCTCGACTCACTTGAGTTCGCCTACATCGAGCTTAAGAACAATGTCACCATTGAGCTTGCCTACCAACACGGTTTTCGAGAAGCAAAGTCTCCACTCTACATCTCTCGCGCAGGTACTGCATCACTTTCATTCAACACTCTTGACTGATAAGAGCTATGCACGGGCTTCAGAACAGATTGCGTCTTCTCTCCCTTTTCGTACTTCTCTTTGCCATCTTGCTTGTAGGTAAACTTTATCTTGTACAAATTGTCTCGGGAGAAAATTTCAAAGTTAGAGCGGAACGCCAATATCTAGCTGGGATAAATTATTTTGATCGGGGATCTATCTTTTTCACCAATAAAGATGGCACTCTGGTACCGGCGGCCAGCATCAAGACCGGATTCATCCTTTACGTTAACCCAAATATTTTAGGGATACGCAGTGACTTGGAAAACATTTATGAAACTATTAACGCCATCACTCCAGTCGATAAAGAGGACTTCTTGGCTAAGGCGCAGAAGAAAAACGACCCCTACGAAGAGTTGACAGGACACCTGCCGACCGATGTGGCAGAGAAGATTCGAGTACTTAAAATTTCTGGCCTCTCTGTCGCCAGAGAACAATGGCGCATTTATTCTGGAGAAACCACCGCGGCGCATGCTATCGGCCTCATCGGTTACAGCGGTAATGAGCGTGCCGGGCGCTACGGACTTGAACGCTTCTACGAACCCGTGCTCGCAAGAAGTGGAAATGACATTTTCGTCAATTTCTTCGCCGAAATTTTTTCAAATATAAAAAAGGTGGTTAGTAAAGATGAAAGTCTTGAAGGAGATATCATCACCACTATTGAGCCGTCGGTTGAAGCGTTTCTGGAGAGCGAGATAGAGAAGGTTAGCAAGAAATATTCTTCAGATTTCACTGGCGGCGTAGTGATTAATCCGAGGACGGGAGAAATATACGCTCTTGCTCTTACCCCCACCTTCAACCCAAATTCTCCACAGAGCGAGCGAGACGCCACTGTCTTCAAAAATAGACTGGTGGAAGACCGATACGAAATGGGTTCAATATTGAAGGCTCTGACTCTGGCAATCGGTATCGACTTCGGCGCTATCACAGCAAAAACCACTTACAACGACCCCGGCTGCATGACCCTAAACACCAGAACTTTCTGCAATTATGATGGAAAGTCTCACGGTTCCGGTCTTTCAATGCAGACGGTGCTCAATAAATCGCTTAACACCGGCGCTGCTTTCGTAGTCTCCCGCATGGGAGGTCAGAACTTCAGTAACTCTATGCTTGCCTTCGGTCTTGGTACAACCACCGGCATTGATTTACCAAACGAGGGTAAATCCTTAGTTTCAAACCTAAAAACTAACCGCGACCTTGAGTTGGCTCAAGCCTCCTTCGGTCAAGGTATTGCCCTCACTCCAATCATAACCGTGCGCGCTCTCTCGGCTCTCGCCAATGGCGGCACCCTCATCACTCCTCATTTAGTCAAAGAGATTAGATATAAACTTGGGCCAACCAAGAATATCAGTTATCCCAAAGAGGAGGAAAGGCAGCGCGTACTGACACCCGAGACTTCGGTGGAAATATCACGCATGCTCACAGAAGTGGTGGACCGGTCTCTCCGTGATGGCCAGGTTCGACTTGAGCACTACAGCATTGCTGCCAAGACGGGCACCGCCCAGATCGCGAGGCCAGGCGGGGGAGGTTATTATGATGACCGCTACTTGCACTCCTTCTTCGGCTACTTCCCATCCTATGAGCCAGATTTCCTAGTCTTCCTCTTCACTTACTACCCGAAAAACGTTCAGTACGCATCAGAAACTTTGACCGAGAGCTTCATGGACATTACCAAGTTTCTCATCAATTACTACAACATCCCGCCGGATAGGGAATTGCCACCCCCACCACCGCGTCAATAAATAATTTTAAAAAAATTTGATTTGACAATTTTATATTTTGTGTAGTATAATCTCGAACAGAGAGAAGGAGGTAATTTCATGTTACTTTCACAGGAAGAGTGCGCCATCAAGACAGCTGGGGAGAGACACGGGGTTGTCATTGACCGGAGTCTTTTCGATCTTCTCGTTGAGAAAATTCGCGAGTACTATCCCAAGTTGGCGTTTGTTGATGCGCGCCGTTATGCGCTTAACGAATGCCACATCTGGAAAAAGGAGAAGCGCAGGGCTTATAACTCCGCGCTGGGAATGTACTTCGGCCAGCACGGCGGTCACCGTGCATCCAAGGGAACACCCACTCGGATTACTAAAGAGAAAAAAGTTCTCTTTGCGATCGAGAAGAGCGGTCAATACAGATTCGTGATTTGAGCGTGAACAGGAGGTGGTCTTCAGGACACCTCCTGTTTTTTGTTTCTAAATAATAAAAATTAGAAACCCCTCGCGAAATATTTATTTCGCGAGGGGTTGGCGTGCTACAGCACGCCCGAATATCGCCAGAAGTTGAGGAAGTCACTCTTCTCGGAATCTTCCGTATTCTCTTCGAAAGTTACTCGAGAAGAACTCTCTCCTTGAATCCCCAGCAGAAGCCGTGGGTCGCCTTGGAACGCTTCGAGTTGATCCAAGTCAACCTCCAGGCATTCATCAATCCCTCTTTTTCGCGGTGGCATCCCATTTCCCTTCTCTACAAAACAAAACCCTGCTTAAATATAGCATTTCCACAGAACTTGTCAAATTTAAAAAGATTCCTTGACCTAAATAGGGAATTCGGCTAGAGTGAATTTAGACACTTAGCAGGAAACCGAGGAGTAAAAAATGCTAGATGCTCATTTCGACGAACCGAATGTTTTTCGTGTTGGAGCTGATTTTGACGGTGTTATTTCCGACATGGCACGGCTCATACGTGTAGGGATGCGGGAACTCTATCACAGAGAAATTCCTTTTGGTCGCGAACGAAAAGACCTGATGATTGGAGACGGAATCGTCACCGATGAGGAATATCGAAACCTCATTGACACGATTAGCGTAACCGACAAGTACCTCGATCAAATGATTCCTGTGGCCGGAATGCTCACGCACATTTCGCAATTGCGTACTGTTGCGTCTGATGTCGAGATACGCATCATCACAGCGCGATACGAGAAGGGGACCGCCATCGCCCAAAAGTGGATTGACCAATGCTGTTTAGGGCTTACCGTAGAAAGCTCGAGTGGAGAAGAAAGTAAGGCACTAAAAGCACGAGGACTTCATGTGTTTTTGGACGACACATTGGAACGCCTTGAAGAATTGGATGGGTCAGTGCCACATCGGTTTTTGTTTAGTTGGCCGTACAATGAGAGTGACCGGGTAAAAGATCCGTCCATTATTCGCGTGAGCTCGTGGCGAGAGTTCACAACTCATGTTCGCGATATCGCACGTGCTCACCCCCCTGGGTGAGCACTTTTCTATATATTTGATTATTACGGGGAGTAAGAAGTGGTATAATAGGCTCCAGATAGTCGTTGAAGAGGGGTTGGATATGAAGATTTATCGTTCTCCACAACTTCCAGACATTGCAACTCAGATTAGAAAAGAACTCAGACGAGAACTTGGTTATCACAAAAATCACCGAGAAGCATCATTAAACGAAATCGACTTTGCGGAGAAGATACGTCAGGAAGAAAGAAAAGTGCGTACGCACCAAGCACAAATTAAGAGAAGGGGACCCCACCTCCAACAGGTCGTTGAAGAACTATTAAAAACCGTCTCTTAATCTTCCTGATGATTCATGAGCACCCATTTTGGTGCTCATGTTCTTTACAAAATAAAGGGTATAGGATATGATGTTTGCCGGTTGCAGATTCATTCAAACAAACCTTGGTGAAAGGAGGTGAGTACATTGTCAAACCAAGAGATGGAGCGAAAAATCCTTGCAATTGTGGGGAAATGCCCTGGAGTTGAAGGAAGCACGCTCTGGCAAACTCTCCGTCAGCCAGACAGGGAGCAATACCATAAAGTGATGGTTGCGCTTCTTGGTGCGAAAAGGATCCTTAAAAAAGTAGTACGCGACGAGGACGGGAACGTGGAACAAGTGGAGTTCGCACTCCCGAAGACAGGGGAAAGGTCATGCGCAACAAAGAAGGTCCAATAACAAGAGATGGTCAAGAAGTTGTGTTCCGTTTGCAGACGCCGTATGTGGCTACATATGGCGTCTCTTTTTTTCACCATAAGATTTTTTAAAAAGTTTTTCCTTAGAAACCGCCATGAACCACTTGGGGTGAAGACCGTCTTCACTCCTCCAGTTCGCAACAAAATCTGAAATTGGAAGATTTTTTTGTTTTTCATAATATGGGTCATTCAAAACGAGATGCTCGTCGCTAATATTTATGACAACAGCATAGTGTCCTTCTCCTCCTTCCTCGATAAAATTCACAATAACGGGAATATTTTCCTCAACATACTTCCTGATTTCTTCGATTGTCCCGCCGTTTTTTGCATAGACAAATAATCCCTCTCTCCTTGCCTCATTTTCAAGTTGTTCATTTTTTGTCCCTTCGCGCTCATTTACTTTCATTTGGTCTCTAAGCTCTTCTTCGCTTCGTGTGATGCCGTAATAAGCAAGTACCATACAAAGCACCGTAGGGCCACAAGTATAATCGGTGCTTTGTTTAAATAGTGGAACAGAGAGCATGTGTTTGATGGTAACATCTGGTACTTAGAGATTCAATAATAAAAAAGGCACCCATTTGTGGTGGGTGCCTGACGGGGTTTGATGATTATTTTTTTGTTTTTTGTTAGGAGGGAATTTAGCAGGCGCCGCAATCCTTGCGAAGACTCTCAATTGCTCGCACAAGACAACGAATGTTCCGCCGATTGAGACTTTCAAACATATCAACGTTGTACCGCAGTCGCTGTACCGTCTTCACGATGCAGTGCGTGAGGTCTTCGTGACCAGGCTCCGTGCAGTAGCCGATTCTCTTCAGCCATCTGGTAACCTCTTTTTCGGTTACCAGCGGTTTTTTGCTGTTCTCTGCGCTGAACTCTGGCGCTTCCTCCATGAACGCACTAAAGAGTCGTGCGGTTCTCGTGGTAATTTTCCCCGGATTCCTTTCAGTAGCTGGTTGTAGGAAAGCTTTTAGTTCACGTGGTAATACTCGTCTGAATGTTTCTTGTGCCTCGGAAAGAATTTCGGCAACACTTGTACTCATGTCCCTGTCCCCTAAAAATCAAAAGAAAAGATCAAATAACCCCTGTAGTAGATAAAGTACCACTACGGTTTATATTATACTACCAATAAATTTTTCTGTCAACGAAAAAGTTTCGATTGGTGATCTAATCATATCCTTTGCGCGAACCTTTTTCGAGAGCTAATCGCACGCTCCGCGTGCGTGGTGGCTTTAGACCAATGCGTACGCTCCGATTGCGTGGTGACTCTCACAATCCGACCAGCGCCTCGCGGACTCGGCGCTCCGCC
>Ga0209541_10014961_pt1 | contig 11653 bp, 8 predicted proteins | sample RifCSPlowO2_01_FD_184027 | JGI IMG/M metagenome (GOLD analysis project Ga0209541, IMG submission 184027) | Groundwater microbial communities from Rifle, Colorado - Rifle CSP2_plank lowO2_0.1 (SPAdes) (version 2) | ecosystem: Environmental > Aquatic > Deep subsurface > Groundwater | place: Rifle...
TGACTTGGATTAAAAAAGAGATGGAAGGGGGTTGTTTGATTTTGAGTTTATTTTATTTTTTTATTTTAAGAAAATATAGAATTTCTAGTTTATTAGAAAATTTACTTTAAAGGTAAAATTGATATCCCCTACAGAGGGATGTAATATTTTTTGCATATTCCTTTATAATATTCCTCTATGTTATCCCGAAACTACTAGACACCTCGAAACTACTAGACATTTTTTAGGTCATTCCAAACCTCTTGTGGAGTCCTATATCTAAGGCTCATATGTGGTCTACATTCGTTATAATGCTTGATAAATTCCTCAGCACCTTGAAATGTACCAGTTATGAATTCCCTTTTGTACGTTCCAAAGAATCGTTCAATTTTCCCATTTGTTTGTGGTCTATTGACTCTTGCTAAGCAGTGCTTAATTCCCAGCTCATTTAATGTAATTCTAAATTTTGTATTTTGCATTTCCTTAGGTGCTTTGTTCGCATAATAAGTACTCCCATGATCAGTCATAACCGCTTTTGGCTTTCCATATTCTGCAATACCTGCTTTTAGAAGTGCAAGGCTGTTGTCAGTGTTGGCACTTCTAAAAGCTCCAAATGCGGTAACTAATCGCGTCCTATCGTCAATATATGCACAGAATTCTTTGTCTGTAAAAGGACAATGCGTCCAATCAGTATGCCACAAATCATTGGGATGTGGCAACTCGTATCGTACCCACTTTCTGGCCTTTTGTTTTTTTACATTTGGTTCAACAAGGCCATTCCTGATAAGAATTTTCTCTATTTGTCTATGTGGTATTCCAAATCCTTTACTCCTCAATAGATGCTCTATTCTAGAAGGTCCATATTCAAAGCGTTTACGTAAATCAATTATCAGGATTTGCGCATTCTTATTTATCACAGCCTCTGGCCTACCTGTCTTATGATCTTGTAAGAAATCCCATCCTCCTTGCTGGTATTTCGATATAATTTGATACACAGCACTACGATGAATATTTTGTGTCCTTGCTAAATTGGATGCAGAAACACCTTTCAAATGTTGCTTGACAATCCAAGCTCGTTTTTTAAATGTTAATTTATACATGTATAACCACCAAAGGTGGTTATTACTTGTCTAGTTAAAACGGGATAGCACATTGGTTATTCGGCAGTCAAAAGCTTGCGTTTGTAGCGCTGACTGAGCCGAATGGCGGGCATGTTATCGGTCTGTGACCGATAATGTCAGTGAGCTTTTGATTGATTGGTTTTCAAAGAAGTAAAGTTAATTTTTCAGTATTTGACTTTTTACTTACAAGGAACACAAAACTTTAAATACCTTAAAACTAATTCTTATTAGATGGTCTGGAAAATAGAAAATATTAATCAAAATATTAAGATTTCTAATCCTATATTTATTGGTGGTTTACCTGGCATAGGCAATGTGGGTAAGATAACAATAGATTTTATGATAAGCGAATTGAAAGCTGATAAAGTTGCAGAATTCACATCTGATTATCTTCCGTATTCAGTTTTTGTAAATGAAGACAATTTAATTGAGATCCCTAAAATTGTATTATACCACAAAAAAATTAAAAATCAGGAATTTTTGTTTCTAACGGGAGATGCCCAACCAATTGATGAGCCTAGCACATACCAGCTATGTTATAAAATACTTGAATTCATAGAAAAGCACCACTGTAAAGAAATGATATGCCTGGGCGGGATTGGACTCCAAAGTGAACCCAAAAATCCTAAAGTGTATTGCACTGCAAACAATAAAAAAATAATTGCGCGATATAAAAAAGAAATAAAACTTAATAATAACATTTCTGGTTTAGTTGGACCAATTATAGGTTTGTCAGGACTGCTTCCGGGTTTAGCTGGCAGAAGAAATATTGACGCAATGATATTGTTAGCAGAAACTTTCGCGCATCCATTATATGTGGGAATAAAAGGGGCTAAAGAGATAGTAAAATTATTAAATCAAAAATTTAATTTTAAAATAGACATAAAAAAACTTGAAAAAGATATTAAAGATATTGAACAATCAGTAAAAAAAAGATCAGAAGACATTAATGCAGTAAGCAAAACATTAAAAGATATACGCACTAAAGAAATAAAATATATAGGGTGATTTTTCTGAAAAATCATATAAAAGTGGTAAAAGCTAGAGAGGTACTTGATTCTAGATTCAGGCCTACAATTGAAGTTAAAGTTTCAACTGAAAATTACAGTGCCAAGGCATCTGTGCCCTCCGGCGCATCAACCGGTAAATATGAAACAGTGGAATTAAGAGATAAAGATGGCAGTGTTAATACTGCAATAAAAAATGTAAATACAATTATTAAAAAAAATATTTTAAACAAAAACGTTACTGAACAGGAAAAACTTGATGATTTGATGTGTAAACTTGACGGGACTGAAAATAAAAAAAATTTAGGCGGAAACGCCATCCTTGGCACAAGCTTGGCGATTGCAAGAGTTAGGGCGCTTGAATTAGGGAAAACATTATATCATTCCATCGGTGAAAATCGTTTGATTCCTGTGCCTTTTATGAATATTATTAATGGCGGAAAACACGCAAAAAATAATCTTCAATTTCAAGAGTTCATGATTGTTCCGCGGTTTAAAACCTTCTCAGAAACTCTGGTAAAAAGTAAAGAGATCTTTAAAGAACTTGGGAAAGTTATAACTTTAAAATATGGTAAACCTACACTTGGTGATGAAGGAGGTTTTGCGCCAAATATATCATTACCGCAGGAAGCTCTTGATTTAATGCAAAAAGCAGTAGATAATTTAGGTTATGCAAAACAAGTCAAATTTGCAATTGATGTTGCGGCTTCAGAATTTTATAAATCTGAAATTTTTGGTCAAGAAGGACATTATTTGTATAATAATAAAAAGCTTGCTCATCATAAAATGATAGAGGTTTATGAAGAACTTATCAATAATTATCCAATCATATCAATTGAGGATCCTTTTGAACAAGAACAATTTGAGCATTTTGCAGAATTTACGAAGAATTTTGGCAGAAAGCTACAGATAATTGGCGATGATTTACTTGTTACAAATCTTGAAAGACTTGATACCGCATATCACAAAAAATCGTGCAACGCATTACTTTTAAAAGTTAATCAGATAGGAACTTTAACAGAAGCGATTGACGCTGGACGGTTTGCTTTAATGAATCATTGGAATGTGATGGTAAGCCATAGATCTGGTGAAACAATGGATACTTTCATATCAGATTTAGCTGTTGGTATAGGTTGTGGACAAATTAAGGCCGGTGCCCCGTCTAAACCTGAACGGCTTGCGAAATATGAAAGATTAGTTGAAATTGAAAAAGAATTAGGAAAAAACGGAGAGTTTGCTAAATTATGACCAGTGAAAAAGCGCCATTAAAACCAGTAATGTTAATTATATTAGATGGGTACGGAATTTCATGGAGCAAGAAAGGCAATGCTGTCAAGCAAGCTAAAAAACCCATACTTGACATGCTTGAAAAAGAAGCGCCGCAATCAGTGTTAAAAGCTTCTGGCAGTGCAGTTGGCTTACCTGAATATCAGATGGGGAGTTCAGAGGTCGGTCATTTAAACATTGGCGCAGGCAGAATCATCAAACAAGAACTTCTTTTGATAGATTCAAGAATTAATGATAAAAGTTTTTTTGAAAATCAAGCGTTGGCAGAGATCTTTTCTAAAAATGAATATGTGCACTTAATCGGATTAGTAAGCGATGGCGGTGTCCATTCTCACATTAATCATTTATATGCATTAATTGATTTTGCTAAAAAGCTTGGTTCAAAAGTTTATGTGCATGCTATCCTAGATGGCCGAGATACAAAACCGCAATCTGCTCAAAAATATATTAGAAGATTGGAAAGAAAACTTAAAGGTATTGGACAAATTGCAACAATTGCCGGAAGGTTTTATGCGATGGATAGAGATAAAAGGTGGGAAAGGACCAAAAAAGCATATGATAATATTGTAAATGCTTCAACATTTTACCATAAAAATGCAAAAGAAGCCATTAAAGCTGCATATAAGCAAGGTAAAACTGACGAATTTATACCTCCAATGGTAGTAGGCAATTATCATGGTGTAAAAGATAATGAGGCTATTATTTTTTTTAATTTTAGGCCAGATCGTGTTCGCCAACTAACCCATGCATTTGTCGATTTAGAATTTAAAGAATTTAAACGTAAATATGTAAAAACTACGTTTGTCACTTTCACTGAATATGACAGGGTATTAAAACATCTTAAAATTGCATTTCCAAAACATGTCCCGGATAAAGTATTGGGCGAGGTGTTAAGCCAAGAAAATTTAACCCAGTTAAGAATCGCTGAAACTGAAAAATATGCGCATGTAACTTATTTTTTAAATGGATTAAATGAAAAACCATTTAAGGGTGAAGACAGGGTTTTAATCCAGAGTCCTAAAGTTAGAACATATGACCTGAAACCGGAGATGTCTGCTCATGAAATAACTAAGGAATTGTTGATGAAAATGTCGTCTTATGATTTCATTGTATTAAATTTTGCAAATCCGGATATGGTCGGGCATACTGGCGTATTAAAAGCTGCAACAATAGCAGTTGAAACTGTTGACGAATGTTTAGGCGAAATTTTAAAAAGGTTAAAAGGTTTGGGGGGTTGCGCAATAATCACTGCTGATCATGGTAACTGCGAGCATATGATAGAAGGGTACAATAATTCAGACACTGCTCACACTTCTAATCCTGTTCCACTTTATTTATTTAATTATAATGCAAAATTAAAACGAAAAGGCATACTTGCTGATGTTGCGCCCACATTATTAGAAATTTTAAACATCAAAAAGCCTGAAGAAATGACTGGTGAAAGTTTGATTATCAAAGATTAGATGCGTTCAATAATTAATTTTCCTTTTTTAACTTCAAATATTAACTCTTCATCTTCTCTGAACGATGTTGCGTTGGTTAAAAATTCAGGCAGAATAATTTTACCGTTGCGAATTTTGATATTGACTGATAAATGTTTAGATTGGTTGCTTATTTTTAAATTGGGCAATAGTTTAGAATCAATTTTTTTTAGGTTTATTGTTTTTACAGCTAAAAATTTAGCAATTTTATCTGCAACGTTTATACCTGTTGCAGCAGTTATGCCTTGTAATCCGGGTGAAGAGTTAACTTCCAAAACAACCGGACCGTGCCCGCTTTCCATTAAATCCACTGCAATAATGTCAGCGTTTACAGCTCGTGCAGCTGCAATTGCCGAATGTTTAAATTTTGCAGGCAAATCAAAAGGCACGCAAGAACCTCCCGCATGAACATTGGAACGATTTTCACCTTTAGCGGCAATCCTTTTCATTGAAGCCACAACTTCATCACCGACAACAATTGCTCTGTAATCTGAACCATCGTTATCAATAAATTCCTGAATCAAGAAAGGCTGTTTTAAAGCAGTAAACGCATCAACTAATGCAGATGCGCTTGCATATGATTCGGCAAACATTACGCCTTTACCATGCGTACCCTCTGGAAATTTTAATACTATTGGATATTTAATGCGTTTCAACATATGTTTACCTGTTTCAAGGTTAGAAACAAGATAAGTGCATGGCATAGGTACACCTGCTTTTTGTAAATATAAATTGGTTAATAATTTATCATGCGCAATTGTAAATACTGATGACTTTAAAGGCAAATATATCCTTTCTTTTTGTTCTAAAATTGAAGAAATACATCTTAATAATTGCGCATATTTGCCTGAACCTCTCACATACACACAATCATAATCTCCTAATTCTTCGCCGTCATAAAAAATCTGAGACTCTTTGTGATCAATTGTAACTTCAAACTTTCTTAACTGTAAAAAGTCTACTTTATCAAAGTATTTTTTTAATTCGTTAGAAATCCACTGTGAACTTACACTTCCTAATGATATAATTGCAGCTTTCAAATATTTCACCAATCATGACAAAATCATTTAATATATTTATTAAAGAGGAATATTATTTGTAAAAATAATATTAGCCAATTATTCTTAACAATTATTTGAATTATTTCAGTCAGATTATTTTATAAATTTTCTATATCAATCTTATTTTAATGGATCAATCAAAAAATTTCCTTGCTTCAATACGTCATGTCCGATTAACAAAAGATATTTCATTTTGCTGCGGTCATAAACAGTAATCTGTGTTTTAATTACTTGATTCCCCATCTCAATAACAACATTTGCCAGGGGACGTTTAGTTAAACCATTAGCAGATCTAATTTTTTGTGTTTCCCCGCTTAGTTTAATACCCAATTCAACAGCCAATTCATCATGAATTGAACTGCGTTCTGCGCCAGTATCAATGCGGGCCATAACCTTTCGGCCCATTATTATCACTGGCTCAATTAAGCCAAGCTGAGCTCTATTAACCATTATATCATTAGAAACAAGTTTTTCATTTATAAGGATTGTGGTGTTCTATTCACCATTACTTTCTTCTTTCATAAACGGAAATAAAATAACGTCTCTTATACTGGCAGAATTAGTTAATATCATTACCATCCTGTCAATTCCAATACCAACTCCGCCAGTTGGCGGCATTCCATATTCAATTGCGCGCACAAAATCTTCATCGTAAGGATGCGCTTCTTCTGAACCATTTTGTAGCTGTTCTGCTTGTTGTTCAAGCAACATCTTTTGCATTATTGGATCGTTTAATTCAGAATAACCATTTGCAATTTCCATACCCGCAATGTAAGGTTCAAACCTTTCAACTGTAGTTTCGTCGCCATTACGAAGAGTTTTACATAAAGGTGTAGATTCAACTGGATGATGCATAATAAATACCGGCTGGATTAGTTTATCTTCGCATAATTCTTCAAAGATTTGTTGAATCATCATGCCGCGACTTAAATCGCCTTTAACTTCGATATTATAATTTCTAATTATTTCTTTTAATTCTTCATCTGATGCTTTAGAAATATCGGTAATTCCACTGTTTTGCAAACCCGCAAACTTGTTAACAGCTTCAATCATAGTCATACGTTTCCAGGGAGTTTTAACATCAATATTATGCTCTCCAAATTTAAATTTAGTAGAACCATGCAGTTCTTTTGCAGCCATTTCATATATTTTTTCGACATGTTTCATCATGTGTTCATAATCTACATAGGCTTCATACATCTCAATCTGAGTAAATTCAGGGTTATGTGTTTTATCAATACCTTCATTTCTAAAGTCGCGCGCAAATTCGTAAACTTTATCGAACCCGCCAACGATTAACCTTTTCAAATAAAGTTCATTTGAAATACGCAAATATATAGGCATATTCAAAGCATGTAAATGACTTTTGAAAGGTCTTGCAGCAGCTCCGCCATATATTGGCTGTAAACAGGGAGTATCAACTTCTAAAGCTCCATAGTCATCAAAATATTTTCTTATTAAACCAATTATTTTTGCCCTGCTTATAAAAACATCTTTAACTTCGGGGTTCATAATTAAATCTACATATCTCATTCTGTATCGAAGTTCAGGGTCCTTTAGCCCGTGAAATTTTTCAGGCAATGGGCGTAAAGTTTTTGTTAAAATTTGCAAATCTTGGACTTCAATAGTAACCTCACCCAATTTTGTCTTGAAAACTTTGCCAGATATACCTATAAAATCTCCAATATCTATATATTTTAATAAATCATATTTTTCTTTTAAGCCGTCCTCACGTAAATATATCTGCACTTTTCCATCTCGGTCTTGAATATGCGCAAATGCGGCTTTACCCATTTTACGCAATTGCAAAATTCTGCCTGCTACAACAACAACTTCTTCAGATTTATTTCCATGTTCAAGTTTGGAATACTTTTTATTTATATAACTAGACAAATGTTTTCTATCGAATTTGTATGGATAAGGATTTATACCCAATTCACGTAATTTACGTAATTTTTCTTTCCTCTCCTTGATTAAAACATTGTCTTCTTCCATTAGTCCAAATAAATACACCCACTATTATAAATGTTCCTATGGGGATATTGTCCATTTATTGGAACTTTGCCTTGCTTATTACTCATAACAATATCTCCCTAAGATTATAAGTTAAGTAGTGTCATTAATCGTAATACTTCAGCTTTGTGAAGCAATTGAACAAAGTTAGCGTCAGTTTGCACCTTAAACCGATTATATAAGGTAATAAAAATACCCCCTATAGCAAGTCATATTTGATTTTAAACTTCATGCGTTTAATTAATTGTTGTAGCAAGTTACTGGCTATTAAACCCATGAAGTAACCATAGGTTACTAATCTATTAAGTAGTAGTGTCTCATTGGAAGATGCTAACTTTTGTATTGAAGCTTCACTTTACTAAAGTATTACTATGGGGCGTTAGACAAATGGATAGTTATATAAACTTTAGAAATATATTAATTTTAATAGGTGGTAGAAATTAATATATACAAATTACACAAATCCAAAGTTGGCTTATTGTTTATGGTATTATCAGTTGTTGTTATCCATTTAACAGTTGTTGTTTCTGGTACGGTAAATCAACCATTGTTGGCTGATACAGTAAATGGTCAGTCAATAGATACACCTGATGCTCAATCTTTTTTAGATAGATATAGTGAAGTTTATGAAAAGGTTAATTTTGAACCTGTTGTAGACAGCTCAGCTTATCAAATGCTTATCGGCAATGAAATGGATAATATCAAAGGTTATGAATTATCTGGTAAGAATTATATTGTTCATTTATTAAATTGTGAGAAAAGTTCTAATAGTTGTATTTTTAGGATTAATGGTGTAAATACTAGACGTCTTTATTCATCTGAAGTTAAAGAGGATAATTTGGCTAAAGAGTTTAACATTGATGGGAAATATAAACTTAAAATTAATTCTGTAGAGTTTGATTATTGCGGAGATATTGTATATTGTAATCTGCAATATGAAGCGTTTGATAGGGTTAATATGATTGTGGAAGATACTCCTTGTGATCTTAAAGATTCTGATAATGGTATCAATTATAATGTATTTGGAAAAATTTTAAAAAATGGAACTTCAATTGGAGTTGATAACTGCAAAGATGGAGAATTTGGGCCTGCAATGGATAGCGCAAATGGCCTTTGGGAAAATTATGTAAATCGTAATTGCCAGCAACAGCATAAATTTTATATTTGTCCAAATGGTTGCAAAAACGGTGCATGTGTTTCAGATACTCCTTGTGATCTTAAAGATTCTGATAATGGTATCAATTATAATGTTTTTGGAAAAATTTTAAAAAATGGAACTTCAATTGGAGTTGATAACTGTAAAGAAGGAGAATTTGGGCCTGCAATGGATAGTGCAAATGGCCTTTGGGAAAATTATGTAAATCGTAATTGCCAGCAACAGCATAAATTTTATATTTGTCCAAATGGTTGCAAAAACGGTGCATGTGTTTCAGATACTCCTTGTGATCTTAAAGATTCTGATAATGGTATCAATTATAATGTTTTTGGAAAAATTTTAAAAAATGGAACTTCAATTGGAGTTGATAACTGTAAAGAAGGAGAATTTGGGCCTGCAATGGATAGTGCAAATGGCCTTTGGGAAAATTATGTAAATCGTAATTGCCAGCAACAGCATAAATTTTATATTTGTCCAAATGGTTGCAAAAACGGTGCATGTGTGCCTCCAGAACAAGAACTTAACTGTAATGTAATTGATGTACTGGATGAAGGAGAAACAAGGACATATGAAGCGTCGCTTAAAGAGTATGAGGTTTCAGCATTATTAGTTAATAGTGATGAAGTAAAATTAATTGTTAATGGCGAACTAACAGATTTACTTAGTGAATCAGAAGCATATCTTCTAAAAGACGATACTAAAATTTCAATCGTTGATATCAAAAGCCAAAATTTGGCAGGTGAAGTTGACAGGGTAGAGTTTTGTTTAAGAGTGTTCAACGAATGTTCAGATTCAGACAGCGGTAAAAATTTCTATGAAAGAGGAGTCACTGAATACAGAAAAGGAGAAAATCAATACTCAAATGTAGAAATTTGTACTTACACAAAAGCAGGACCAACAACGGGTGAAATTGGTGACTCTGTAATAGAATCATGGTGTGAGTATGGTGAATATAGAGTTGAAACAATCCCTTGCGAATTCGGCTGTAAATCAGGCGCTTGCCTAAAATCACCTATTGATTTAGGTGGACAATGTGGAGACAATATCTGTGAGGGGAATGAATGCAATACATGTGTACAAGACTGCGGACCTGCGCAATGTCTTCCACTGCCAAATGAATGTAGTGGCTGTGAAACTGAAACAACGTGTCTGCCTTTTGGAACAAGATTGCTTGATGCAAATGTCCCAAAATATTGTGATATTACTCAGATTCTGGAAGCGCAAAAAGAACTAGGAAAACTGTGTATGAACAATTATGAATGTTCATCAAACCAGTGCATTGATGAAGTTTGTAGCAGTTTAGCAGAAGAATTAGCTGAAACCAGAGGTTTGATTGAAAGATTGCTTGCGTGGATTAGAGATTTATTTGGGATTGAACCTCCGATAGAGCTACCATTAGATGAAACAAACACAGAAAATGATGAAATTTACTTAGAACCAAGTGGTACCTTCAACTATAAACTTATCTTTGATAACATTGAAAATACTGAACATTCACAACAAATAGTCTATTATAACCCTGATGAAAATAAATTTGGATTAGGTAGATTTACGGGCTCAGAATCAATTCCATTAATCAGTTCAGAAACAGAACCTATTAATGATGAAAATTATATATGTGTTGGTCAAGACAAAGATACTAGAATCTTACAATTAAAATACATAGTAACAAGTCAAAATGGGACAGATGGCACAGTAGTTTTTAGAGACATTAACACAGGAAATAGTTATGCTGGCAATTTTGATACAGAAACATTAAGTGGTTCAATTAGCGCACAGAATAAAAATTACAAATTTAAAATATCAGCAAATACCCCAAATGCACAAATAAGTTTAGACATGGATGGTGACAATGATTTTACTGATAACAAACAATATTGTGAATTCATTACTGAATCAGAAAAAACGATTAATGTTGGAGTTTTAAACAATGAACCATTTGTTAGTATTGTTAGTGGTTTTGATTACGTTGCTATTAAATTAAGAAATAATGAGAATGGTCAATTAGATCTAGCAGAATCAATAGATATTAACGGCGAAGAGATTCATTCTGAACCTGGAACAGTTATGAATAGAACCACTATTGATGAAGGTCAAATTTCATTGTACAATAATCCAAATGGGCAGGATTCATTAAAGATTGTTTATCCTTCTAATTAGAAGGAACATTTTTATTTTTTTCGTATGCGCTAGCTTTTGCCAGTTATGTTATGTTTCTAATTTTATAATGCCGTCATTTCCACTGATTTTTAATTAGTAGTGTATTCCGCAGTCAAGAATTAATTCTTGTCAGTAAGCCAAGCTTACATAAATTATAGTATAGATAACTTCACAAATTGGCAGTAGCTATGCACATACTTTTTTTCATTACATTTATATAATAAAATATCATACTAATATTACATGAAAAGAGGTATAGCCATACTTTTACTTATTGTTATTAATGTGATTTCTGTTAACGCGCAAAATTTTAGCGCATTTGATGAAATTAATCTTAATTTAAACATCAGTTCATCATTAAAAATAATACCGACAAGCAATAATTATG
>Ga0209541_10014962_pt1 | contig 11653 bp, 8 predicted proteins | sample RifCSPlowO2_01_FD_184027 | JGI IMG/M metagenome (GOLD analysis project Ga0209541, IMG submission 184027) | Groundwater microbial communities from Rifle, Colorado - Rifle CSP2_plank lowO2_0.1 (SPAdes) (version 2) | ecosystem: Environmental > Aquatic > Deep subsurface > Groundwater | place: Rifle...
ACTGCCTCGCAGCAAGCTGACGAGGTATAGCAAGGAAGATTTTATATTTTGAAAACCTACGGTTTTCAAACTTTCCCTGCAAGGAAACCTCGGAGCAAGCTCACGGAGGAATAGTATTATTTAATTTTTTATATAAAACTTAGTCCCCCGCCAAAAACAACCGCGCCAGCCGCAATTCGTCGTAAGAAAAAGAATCGCCCAGGATTTCCCGAACCGGCGACAAACTGACGCCGTCCGACTTGATAAACGCCGCTTTGATCTGGGCGAATCGTTCCTCCGGCAGCTTCAAATGGTCCAGATTCAGTTCTTCGCCGCGCTTGGCCAATTTTTCCAGGTGGCTGACAATCGTACCTTCGGTCAGGCCGCGGCGATTGGCCATTTCCCTGATTGACAGATTTTTTGACAATAAATTTTTAGTTTCTTCATAAGTGGCGCCGGGTATTTTTTTGGGCCGCGGCTTTGGCCGGCCGGCCGGGACAATGGACTGTAAAAAATATTCCTGGCGCTTGATTTTTTCCGGTTCCTCTAATTCTCCAAGCTCCCCGGCCGCCGCTTGCGACATTTCTTTCAACTTTTGGTCAAGCGCCGAGACTTCCTCATTGACCAAAAGCGCCATTTCGTTCAAACCCATCAATCTTAAACCCTCAAGCGAGCGGACGCGGGAAAGGGCGACATAGCCCATGCCTCTTTCAAATGATTTGCTTAAATCGATTTCCGCCCCGTCCAGGCTCATGCCCTGGCTTTTATGGACGGTAATCGCCCAGGCCAAGCGCAGCGGAATCTGGACGATTTCGGCAATAACCGCTTCGTCTTCTTCAATCACCCAGGCCACCGGCGCCGCGACGATTTTTCTTTTAGCCATGGTTTCCACGATCGGCAGGCCGTTTGGGTCAAAGTCAATCACCTTGCCCAAAGTGCCGTTGACATAGCCCTGCTCAAAATTATTCTTGACAAACATGACCAGGGCTTCTTTTTTTAAAAAAAGCTCTTGCGGCGCCAGACAGCTGTTTTTCAAGCCGGCCACCAGCGGCGGCCGGCCGCTTGACCGCATCTGGTAGCCGCATAGTCTCCCCGGCAAAGCCATAAGCTGCCGGGAGTTAATGGCATCCACGTCGAGATTGTGGGTATAGAGCTTGGTTATTTTTGAAAAACCCGGCACGTCTTTGTCGCGCCTGGCATTAAGGCAGGCCAAAGCTTCGCCGCCGAGATTATTAGCTCTGATTTGATTTAATATTTCAACCAGCCGGCTGTCCTGATGCCGGTGCTGTTCGTCCAAATAGCAAATTTTAAGATTCAAATTTGACCAGGCTTTGGCCCAAAAGGCGAACTTAGGATTTTGGCCGTTCCTGTTAACCGGCGGCAATTGAAAAAAATCGCCGCAAAGCACGACTTGCAGGCCGCCGAACGGCGAACTGCTTTGCTTGAAGACCCGGCAGACTTCATCAACCAAATCCAGATAAAAATCCGGCAGCATGGAAATTTCGTCTATAATTAAGACTTTGGCCTGGATCAATCTATTCGCCAAGTATCTCTTTTTTTTCAAATGGCGCAAATCTTCGGCTGACAATCGGTCTTTAATCCCCAGCCCGGACCAGGAATGGATGGTTATCCCCTTAAGGTGAGTGGCGGCAATACCGGTGGAAGCGGTTATGCCCACGGCCGCGCCTTTATCCTGCAAATGCTTGATATACTGATTCAATAAAAAAGTCTTGCCGCTGCCGGCCGAACCGGTGAGGTAAACATTGTGGCCAAGTTTTAAGATGTCTAAGGCTTCTTTTTGGTTCATAAAGTTGAGAGCGTTGATTGATTGCTTTTTATAGTCTGGACTGATTTCATGTTTATTCTAGATTTAGCATAGTAGAAGCAGATTTACGCCAGCCTCGACTAGACGTCCCACTTCGCCGCGAGGCGAGCGAGTCTAGGCGGGCGGATAAAAACGCGGATATACGCGGAATCCGGCCTAAAATCAAAAAGTAAAATAATAATTTCGCATATTAAATACTATGGTCAGTATACTGCGTAAGAATAAACTGTGTCAATCAAAAAAAATTAACAAATCATCTTTTCTAAGTATTGTTGGTCTCCAGAATCTAACACAACACCTTAAAGAAACAAATAATATAAGGATTATCAGGCATCCATGAGAAAAATTGAAATTTTTAGCTTAATTGAGCATAATCTCAATTATAATTTTCAAAAAATACCCCAATAATACTTTAATAAAAGACAAAAAGTGTTGCGTTAGATTCTGGACTCAAACTATAACATCAACCAATTGTTTAATATTTACGGGGACAGGATTAAAAAAAAGATAAATAAAACTATTAATTTTAATCTCTACCGATTTTCTTTCATTTTTTGTCCAGGTAGTACAGACTTTATTGCGAGGAGGTTTAAATTCAAAACAAACAATCCTACGCATATTTTGATGTAAAAAACACTCAACATAAATTTGTAGCAAGATGAACGTAAAAATTAATTCAGAATTGTTATTAGTTTTTAAATATTCTATATAATGGTGTGCAAATTCTTGACGATAAATATCAGCATCAACCTCAGTTTCTGCTTTATAATATTCGGAAATCTTGATATTCGCATTTATGTTAATAGAATGTTTCATTATATAAATTATAATACCAAAAGCCTATTTTGCGCAAAAAAATACCAGTTAAGGCAAAAGATATCGCGCCAAATACTGCTAACCAGATTTCATATCACTCTAGTTCCAAATATTAGATAAACAATTGTAGTTATCAAAACCAAAATAACAATATATAGACTCCCCACCAAACGATTAAAGTTAGCTGATAATTTATTACGCTTATCACACCGCAGCATTAAAATCTGTAATATGACGCCAGCAATTATAACCAAAAAAAATCCAACGATAAATGGCCAAAAATCTGTCCACATTATCATTGTAAGCATCCAAATTTTATCAATGGAAGCTCTTGTTACAAATCCCAATGTATCATCATTTATCATCACTTAACTTATTTTTTGAACTAAATGTTTATAAATCTCAACCATCGCCAATGTATCAAGTCTACAGTATACTAATAAGCTAATCCTAATTCTTTCTTTCTCTTCCATAGATATACCATCAAAAATAATCTTATGCCAATTTTCCATTGCTTCAGTGCCACCCTGTATATCTAAATCTGAATATGAGAAAGTAGGTATTAATGTTGGCAAAACCTTTTTAATTGATGTTTTCCCCTTAAAACCTGGGTGAATATAATCTTTTTTGAATATGGTTTCTAAATCAAATGTTCTTTCATTAATTGAATTTAAAAATGATTGATATGCAGGAAATATCTGACCAATTTCTTTATTTCTTGTCCCTTCAAACGAAGCGTGCCAAGAAATGACAGACCCCTCATCTGAAATAACTTCTTTCATTAAACCAATTACTCCCGGGATGGCTTCTTCAATCGTTGAAGCGAGGTACTCAAAATGTTTCAAATTGCCTTCGAAATCTAGAATATGAATTGAAACTTGAAAAGGCATGTGTTGGTGAGGACCAAACCCATCCAACAAAGGAATTGCTGATAGATAAGTTTCATAATCAATAAAATAAATAGGGGTTTTAATTTTACTAACGACCTCTCGGACATTATCCCGATTAATTTCGACTTCTCGGCTTTGAGAAAGTGATACCTGATTTCTTTGAATTTCGCTCAACTCAAAACTATCTGGAACATTTGTTATATTAAATATTCCTAAATCAATTAAATTTCTTAATTTAGTAGGATGAATCCTAGAAATATCATGAACTGAATACTCAGGGATGTTAGGATTTAAAACACTAAAGCTTGAACAATGATTAGTTCTTGTCAGATATAAGCAGCCACAAGATTGTAACTCAATATTTTCTGTTTGGATAAATGAAACGGCATCAGCCATTTCTTGTAATGTTTGGCTATAAATTTTTTTAATATCATCCGAAACATCGACTTTAATAAAAAGCCCACCGACATCTATCTTCCCTTTCTTCCTATAATCCTTATTTAAATGAATAATATAAGATTTTTCTATCGCAAGCCCGGTTTTGTCTCCTACAATTTTTTGAAAAGTAATATCTTTTAAATGATTATGATCCCTGTCAGTATTAATTTTACTGGAAGATTTTACTTCATAAATATTCCAACACTGATTTTCTTTATCAAATTCCAGAATATCAACCTTAGCGATAAAAGAATCTAGCATAAATGTCGCCTGAAATATTACGGATTTTTTCTCATTTATTAACCTTTTTGTTTCAGTTAACATTTTTTCAGCTGACCCTTCGACTAAAATTCCTCCTGGAAAGAAATCCCTAGCAAGTTCATCAACTTCCTGACCTTCGTCAAAATTCTTTAAATCAAAATCACTTAATTTGGGAGGTAGGTATAAATCAGGCCTATTCTTTTTTAGCCAAAGACATTTTGGACACTTGAGATATTCCAAAAAATCTGTTTTTGATAAAGTTATCGGCATATTAATATTATCCTTTAATTCTAATCTTTAATCCAGCCTTTATCAAGTCTTTTACCAATAACTACACGACCAACTAATTGATTATCGGCGATAGAATAAACTGCACCAGCTATACGTGTTTTTAAACCCAAAAAAGTTTTAATAATTATTGTAACCGCTAAATTCTGATTATTAGGAGATAACTCCGCGGCTTCAACTTGATAATAACCATTACCAAACATTTTTGATACTTTACCGGATACAATGTTCCACAAATCAGTCCTGTCCGATTTTTTAGTAAGTCCATCAAGAAGGTTTGCCAATGGCTCTAAATAATCCTTACCTTGCGAAACAATATATTCAAAATCAACATGCAAACCTGTTAAATTACAAGTTCTTAAATCGTCGGGATAGACTTTTCGACCACTCCAAAGACATGCCTTAGATTCCGATGGTGCACAAAATTTTCCTGTAACTGAATGTATAGCTTCTTCTTCAAGGAAGATCGCCCCAGAAATACTGCTTGAAACAAAAAATTTCTTAAGAGCTATTTTTCCAGTTACAAAACTTTTTTGTAATTCTGACGGTAACACTTTCTTTCCCGTTATCTCACATTGTCGTAATATTCCTGGTAAAACAACTTTGCCAGTGACTTCACATTTTTCAGCTTCTGCGGGCAATAAAGCCTGATTAGTTTCGGAACAGAATATAAACTCTTGTTTGTGACCAATCTTTCCCGAGACCACTGAACGAAGTTGATCGTCAATCCTATATTTTTTTCCTGAAATTTGACTAACCGCAGCCTCACTTTCTAAAACTTCTGAATGAGTAAATTCACATGTAGTAAAAAACTTTGGTTCAGCTCGTTTACCACTTACCGAAGACGTTTTTAAAAGTATTTTTGACACCATTTCATTTGTCATCGAGGACTTCTCCACCTCATCTTCTAAAACACGTTTTTTACTGAGAGAACACACAACCATATACTCGGGGAGTGCTAAGCGGTCACTAATTTCGGATTTTATCAATAAATGACTTAGGACAGTCAATCCACTAATTTCACATTTACTCAAACAATCAATCGGCACCATTTTATCTGTTTTCATGCACCTACTCATCTCGGGTGAAATAAGATTACCTGCAGATGGAGTTATGGTCAAAATACTCGTGTATTCACCTTTGGGTTTAAATTTGTAATGGATATTTACCTTTAATTCTCTGTGAACAACTCCTTCAAGAGCGACTAATGAAACTTCGAGTCTGGGAGTAAATTCATCCTCTAATTTTTTCCTTTTACGTAGATTATTACCAGCAGCTTCTATTTCCTGACCTCTCCTTTCAGTATAAAAACGGCAAAACTCTACAATATCTTGATCTTGTCTCGCCTTTTCAACTATCTTTTCAAGAACCGCCCCCACAGAGGTGGGATTTTCTATTGGGTCTCCAATCGGTTCAACCCCTGTACCAGTTAACCGACTAAAGTACTCCTCTGGTGCGCACTCAACTTCGACTAGACGTTCATAACTATCATGCGCTACTGTCGCTCGAACACGCACGGTAGCTTTACCCGTAAAGAGACGTAAAACTTCTTGAATATCCATTTTGTCATAAATCGCCCCAAAACTTTCAATCCATTCATGAATAATTCTTTCAACTATTAATAATATATTTTTGTCATTATCAGCGACGCGATGTAAACCATTGCTAGTAACTTTACCCACCAGTCGTTCAAACGCAGCAGAACCAGGCGTGTATAAAACACTACTATCCAAGATACTGGAACCATTATTTTCAAACCTAATGAGCTCACTTTTTCCATCTAATTCAGAGGTATATAAGCCATTTGACTTAAGACTCAGCTTTGCACCAAGTTTACGCAAAGCTGCTAATACGAAGCTGGGTGCATCCATTGAATGTGGTATTTGTGGTAGCTTTGGACATCGTGGCCCAGAATCTAATACATCACTCATACCCCCAATTAGCGCATTAATATTTTTCTCTTCACGCTCTAGTTCAATTTTAGCATCAGTAATACTCCTTTCTGCTTGAAGCATAGCTTTTTTAACATCTTTCCCGGCTAAGGATGCAATTACTAACCTTCGTATTTTTTCTTCAAAACTATTAGCGCCATTGTCATCTTCTTCATCGATACCAGATGCCTCTAGCAAAGCTTCTATATCTCCGATTGCATGAGAAGCCATCTGCAATTTTTCCATTAATCGACCAACAATATATTCTTCAAAAGTATTTTTTAAAACAATATTGAAGATTGAGACGTAGGCGTAATTAGAGGATAGACGCTGAATACGACCGATACGTTGCTCTACAATCATAGGATTCCAAGGCAAATCGTAATTCACCATAACATTAGCTGCCTGTAAATTTAAACCTTCCGAGCCAGCTTCAGTTGAAATAATTACATGAAGCTCCGCTTTATTAAATTTTGCAATAACTTCCTGATTAGCAGAGTGAGAGTCACCATTTATAAGACCACAGGACACACCTTGCTTCTCTAAAAATATCTGTATAGTGGTCTGAGTTTCTCGCCACCTTGTAAATACTACCACCCTCCAAGCATCGGGTTGTTCCGTTCTTAATTTATCTACCAATACACTAAGGCCTTGCAGCTTTGCAGTTATGGACATACTTCTTACCACAGTTTTAACATCTGCTGCCAAAGATTTAGGAGCAGTTCCTCGACTTGCCATGCCTTCTAGTACCTTTACTAAAGCTTCTGGGCTACTGACAAGTGCTTGCAAAATAATAATTTGCGCTAAGAAGTTAAGCTCTTGTATAGGCTCTGCTATAGTCTGAATAAGCTCCAACTCTCCGGGGGTTGGATCAACTATATGAAGCTGCACTTTTCTTTCAGGAAAATGAAGATTAGCGTCCCCTCGCCTTACACGTGACATGTACCCATATACAACTGAACGAAACTCATCTTTCGTTTCTTCTCGCAGTTGTCGTGCTTGAGTACGACTATCTGCAATAAACTTCCTAGCAAATATTCCTTGACTGCCAAATGGGTTCTCGTGGCCGCGTGCGACGGTCAATAAATCTACTAAAGAGTAAAGATCCCATAATCTATTTTGGATAGGGGTTGCGGTTAGCATCAACACATACTTAAATAAACGATTAGCCAAAGCTTCTCGAAATCTTAAGGCAACTTGAGGAGGAGAATCAACACCATAGAGATTACGTAATTTATGGGCTTCATCAAGTATCAACATGTCAAAAACTCCTTGTTCAATTCTATCTAAGTACAATCTTGCGGTATTATAGGTTGTGATAACCGCTCTAGTTTCTCCTGGTGGTAATGTTTTAATCAGTTCTCTACCCGTAACGACGACAGAAGGAATATTAAACTTAACATCTAATTCTTCTTTCCATTGTTCACGTAGTATCTTAGGACAAACAATAAGAATATTTGATATTCGGCCACGTGAAATCAATTCACTGGCAATCAAACCAGCACTGATTGTCTTTCCTAAACCAACGTCATCGGCCAACAGAGTCACTGGAAGTTTACGACAAAAATCAATCAGATTTTTAACTTGATGATGAAATGGTTTAACTCGGTCATGCCATCTAGTCTCTGAACGTATATCTTCCCTATCTTCAATAACAATAGGCTCGATGAGGTCCCACTCCAAGGCAGCTCGATATAAATCATACTCATCAGAATTGGTAGAGCGACATAAAACTTTTGTTTGAATTGATGGGGGAGGTAAATCCATAATAATTACCTTAATTTTCTCACCTTTTAGCCAAAAAGTCAACTTGCTTTAACGCCGTTATCCACCGCCAAAAACACCCTTAAATCCCCTGCCGTTAATAATTTTATTCCCTTTTAAGGCTAATGGTAAAAATTCAACAAAAAAATAATCGCTAAATCGCGATTATTTTTTATTGATAAGCCATCGACTCAGGGGGTGGGCGGGTCATTCGACCCGCCAAGGGCTTCCCGCGCCAAACCCGGACAGGCGTTATCAATATCCAATTTTATCTCACGGAAACGCCTGACTTTAGCCAGCGCGAATGGCGGCTTGCGTCTGTTAAAATCAAGCTTTTTCAAATGGCTTGGCGCGGGATAAACTCCCGCGCAACCAATTGGTTAACAGCCAACTGCTCTGCCGATTGAGTCCCGACGTTTTCGCGTCTTGGTTTTACTTTGGGCGAAAAGTCGGGATCCCGACTCCCCGCCTCCCTGGCCGTACTTTGTGCAGCTGCGGGCAGGCGGGCGGGGACGTCGGGACTACAATACAAAAAGTATTCAAAATGACTCCAAAACTCAGGGGGTGGGACTCGAACCCACAACCAATTGGTTAACAGCCAATTGCTCTGCCGATTGAGCTACCCCTGAGTTTTGGAGTCATTCAAAACTAATAATATTTTTACTTTATCTTTTTTATCGCCTTTTTTAATTTTGGAATATCTTGCTGGATTGTCTTCCAAAGTATTTCTAAATCAACATTAAAATATTCATGAACAATGATATTTCTCATCCCCGCTATTTTATTCCAGGGAATATCTTTGTATTCATCCTTAAATTTAACCGAAATATTTTTTGCCGCTTCGCCGATAACTTCCAGATTCCTGACGATGGCGTCAATAACTAAATTATTCTTGCTGAATTTATTAAAAGATAAATTTTTGCTGTATTTTTCAATTTTGCCGATAGCGTCTTTAATATCGTCTAGATAAAGCTTGATATTTCTTTTAGACATAAACCACTTCTTTTAATATATCTTTTTTAATCGCCGGCTTAAGCGCGTTTTTAGTGGCCAGATCAACTTTTCGCTTTAAGATCTTGCTTAAAAAATCTTCCACTTCAATAAATTCAAAAAAGCTGACCGGCTTTAAAAATTCAACCAAAATATCAATATCGCTGTTTTTCCCCGGCTTGCCGTTGACAAAAGAGCCGAAAACCCCGATTTTCTTCACGCCATAATCTTTCTTAAGCGAATCAAGGTTTTGGTTGATAATTTTAATGTTTTTTTTAAATTCTTCGCTCATAAATATAAATTGCCAATGTCAAACTAATAATCCTTCAATTTATCCACCAAGTGATGCTTGCCGATTTTCTCCAAAGCTTTGGCTTCAATCTGCCTGATTCTTTCGCGGGTGACGTCGAATTCCGCGCCGACTTCTTCCAGGGTATGGGCGACGCCGTCTTTTAAACCAAATCTCATTTCCAGAATCTTTTGCTCGCGCGGCGTCAGATCTTTAATCACGTCAACCACGTAATCGCGCAGAAGCTGCAAAGCGGCCGACCGGTCGGGCGTCATGGTCCTAACATCCTCGATGAAATCCTCCAAAGTGCTGTCTTCGTCGTCATCGCCCACCGAGGTTTCAATCGAGATGGTGTCCTGGCTTATTTTAATGATATGCAGAACTTTGTCAATCGGCTCCCCCATTTCCGCCGCGATTTCCTCGGGCAGGGGCTCGCGGCCCAAATCCTGAATCAGCTGGCGCTCGGCCTGCTTGAACTTATTGATCGTCTCGACCATATGGACCGGAATTCTGATGGTTCTGGACTGATCGGCCAAGGCGCGGGTAATCGCCTGCCTGATCCACCAGGTCGCGTAGGTGGAAAACTTATAGCCCCGGCGGTAATCAAATTTTTCCACCGCCCGAAATAAGCCGATGTTGCCTTCCTGAATCAGATCCAGAAGCGAAAGGCTTTTGCCGGTAAAGCGCTTGGCGATCGAAACCACTAGCCGCAAATTGGCTTCAATTAATTTTTTCTTGGCTTCTTTGTCGCCGCGTTCGGCTTTTTTAGCCAGAGCGATTTCTTCCTCGGCTTTAAGCAAAGACACTTTGCCGATTTCCCGCAGATACATCTGAATTGAGTCGGCCGAAATATCGGAAATGTCAATCTTCTTTTTTTTGTTGGCGCTCATGCCCGCTTTTTCCAAAGCCTCAAGCCGCTTTTCTTTGGGCGCCAAAAGGCCGGCATTGGATTCCACTAAAACCAGGCCCAGCCGGTCCAGCTGGCATAAAAACTTTTCGTATTCATCAAGGTATTCTTCCACTTCCGGAAAAATATACAAAACTTCAGTCTCGGTAATAAACCCCCGCGTCCGGCCCTTGGCAATCAGCTTGTCGGATAAAGCCGGATTATAAGAAATCGGCCGCCGGTTTCCCCGAGATTGTCGAGGGGCGGATTTTTTGTTTTTTTTCCGGATAATCTTTTTATTTTTTTTCGATTTTAAAATCTTTTTCTTTTTGGCCATAAGTTTATCGCGATGCCAATTTATGAATGCATCCGAATTCCCGAAAGTAATCGTCGGAAATTAGGATCGGCTATTCTAAAAGACTAACTTGCCCGACGACTTCGTTAAATTGCTCCAATAGCGTCTGCATTTCTTCAATCTGATTATTGTTTTCCGCGACTCTGATTTTTTCCTCAATTTCTTTTAGCCGCGTGTTGTAAAAATTTCTTTTGGCGGCATTGATTAATTTGCTCAATTCATCCCGGACCGCTTCGGCTTCAAAATCAAAAAAATCCTTCTGGCCTAAAAGCAAAAGCTTGCCGGCCAAGGCCTTGAAATCGTCATTAATTTTATTATGGAATTTTTGATAATCAAAATTATCAAGCTGGCTGCCGATATCTTCAGTATAATAAATAATCAGCTCTTTGTAAAGGCGCTGCAGGCCGGCCTCGGCGATGATTTTCGGCTCAAAATTGTCAATTAAATAAATAAGATTCTGGGGCTGATTTAAAACAATGGCTAAAATCAGCTCGGGAATCATGGCATTTCGGCCCTGATTCATTGGGGCGGGAGCGGCCGCGGTGATGGCGGCGCTGAAATTGGCCGGCCGGGGCAGGGCCTCGCGCAAAATTTGCTCGGAAACATTAAGCCGGGAAGCGAGCTTTTGCAGCCAATGGGACTGCTCGATTTTACTGCCGATTTTCCCGATGACCGGCAATAAAATCTTAGCGGCCTGTTTTTTGCCTTCAGCCGAACCCGAATCAACTCGAGAAAAAGTCTGGTCAAAATAATACTCCATGATTGACTTGGCGTTTTTGACGGCTTCAAACCAAAGCGCGGGATTATTTTTTATGCATTCGTCCGGATCCTTGCCCTCGGGCGTCAAAATCACTTTCACGTTCATTTCTTCGGCCAGAGCCAAATCAATCCCCCGCTTAGCCGCGTGGTCGCCGGCCAAATCGGCGTCAAAGGCAATGGCG
>Ga0209541_10014963_pt1 | contig 11652 bp, 14 predicted proteins | sample RifCSPlowO2_01_FD_184027 | JGI IMG/M metagenome (GOLD analysis project Ga0209541, IMG submission 184027) | Groundwater microbial communities from Rifle, Colorado - Rifle CSP2_plank lowO2_0.1 (SPAdes) (version 2) | ecosystem: Environmental > Aquatic > Deep subsurface > Groundwater | place...
ATAAGGAAGCCAACTATGGTTGTAACCATAAATCCATTAGACAGAGGAGCTACATTCTCAAACATGATATCACCTTCTTTTTTGTTTATTATTGCTGCACGGGTATATAAATTTTTCTTATTTGAATTTGACGAAGTTTAATTTGCCTACATCTTTTCTTGCTTTTTCCAGCTTCTTATTAAAATCACCCATAAATTTGGCCATCTTTTCACAAGCAAGCTCCTTAATTTCACCTGATGTTATCTTTCCGGATTTATAATCCAGGTAAATTTTCTCCAGTTCCCTGTCATCCTCAATTAAATGCTGTTTTAGCAACTCAAAAACCATGTCCTTTTCTATTACAGCGCCTAATCTTCTATGCTCTTCCAAAGTATCCCTGCCGCCTGTTACTGCTTTTTTTATTTTATTGCAGACTGATTTTATATCTTCCGGCAGCTCTATATAGGATTCAGGCATTGACTTTGACATTTTTATCTCTCCATTCAAGGCCGGAGTGAATTTGTGGTAAATTGAAGATGGCAGGAAGAATTTCTTTTCTTTTGTCCTCCGGACAATATCCCTTGTCAACCTTATATGGGGGTCTTGGTCAATGCCAACCGGGATTATGCCCGGCATCCTTTCTTTTAACTGAGGATATAAAATATCGCCTGCCTGCGTTAAAGCGCTTAATATTCTTCCGGGGTCTGCATCGCCGTATATTGCTCTAAACTCGTTTAATGTAATCTTTTTAGAGAATTCATAAGCTAAATGAACAACATCCTTGTTTTCTGACTGAAAATAGAATGTTGTTTTTTTAGGATTTAAGCCAAGAGCGATATAAGCCGGGATATGGAAGTTTAAAGCTCTCTTTTTTGCTTCTTCCAATGGAATGCCCCTTGCAGCTGCGCTTTCCAAGTCAGCAACCAATATGTAAGTTTCTGCCCCCTGCTCCTGGAAATACCTGATGTTTTCAATGACCATCTTATTTCCCAAATGGATTTTTTCTGCTGTCGGCATTATCCCGGAGAGAACATAAAATTTCTTTTTTTCCCTGATGCATTTTGAGATAACTTCCAGATCCCTGCCAGCAAAGACAACGCCCCTGCGCATCAGCCTGTTTGGGTTTGGAAACATGCCAGGGCTAAAGCTCTCCAAACCAAAATCCTTTATAATTTTTTCATAATCCTCCGGCAGGCCAGAGCCGTAAGGGTCAATTATTTTTTGTTGCATTTTTCATTATTCCTATATAATTTCCAATCTTTTTAAGCATTGCCTTTTTGTTTCTTAAATTCTTTTCAATTATCTTAACAACAGCAGATCCAACTATCGCTCCATTTGCTCCTGCTTTGTATACTGCTTTAACGTGCTCTGGCTTTGAAATCCCAAAGCCAACGCATAATGCCAGCTTTGTTTTTGGCCTTATCCTTCTTAATAATTTTAATGTTCCTTCCTGCAAATCTGCTTTTGCTCCGGTTACACCCAGCCTAGATACAACATAAACAAAGCCTTTGGTTTTTTTAGTTATCTTTTTTAACCTTTCATTTGATGTTAATGGGCTTAATATAAAAATAGTATCAACCTTGTGCTTTCTTGCTGCTTTTATGTATTCATCAGCTTCTTCTATTGGCAAATCTGCGACTAAAACTGAGTCTATTCCTGCTTTTGCTGCATCTGCGTAAAATTTGTTGATTCCTCTCTGGAATATTAAATTGGCATAGATTAAAATCCCGATTGGAATTTTATCATTGAATCTTCTTATCTGCTTTATAAAATTAAAATTCTTGTCAGTATTAACTCCTGATTTTAATGCCCTGATGCCTGCTGTTTGTATTGTCGGGCCGTCTGCAATTGGCTCGCTAAAGACAAAGCCGAGCTCTAAAATATCAGCCCCTGCGCTTATTATTGTTTTGGCTATCTCTAAACTGACTTTATAGTTTGGATCTCCAGCTACTACAAAGGGGATTAGCGCTTTTTCTTTGCTTTTCTTTAACTGATTGAATAATTTGGTGTATCTGCTCATAATTCCCTCTTCATAATATATGTTATTATACCCTATTATTTAACTTTTATCATTATTTCAGCATTTTCATGATTTCTACAAGGAAACTTTGCGCTCTTTCAATTGATGTCTTTGCCTTTGCCTCTATCCTTGTTCTCTCTAATTCATAAGTAAAAGCCTTTCTTTTTTCGCTTTCATAAGCCAAATCAATTATTAACTTTTTTGCTTTAATATCTGCTTCTTTTGCAATTTCCTCCCTGCCTAATAATTCCTCTGAATCTTTTTGCGCTTCCAAAAATTCCTCTATATATTTTTTTGTTATTTTGCCATTTAAATAAAAATAATAAGTAAATGCGTTAAATGTAATTTTATGAACTCCTGTTTCTGCCGCAATCTTAATGCCTTCAGAAGCCAATAAGGCATTTGCCATATAAAACATAGAATAATAAGAAGCATTAATTGCCCATAAATAGCCTTTAAAGTTTTTAAAGCCTGTTAACTCCATTAATTTATCATTTGTAGATACTTCAAATAATAATTTAGCAGAGTTTAATGAGTCCTTGGCATTTTCAACAAAAAATTGCGTTAGTTTCTTGTATTCATCATTCTTTTTTATTAAACCTTCGTCCAGTAACTTTGGGACTAATTTTTTAATTTTTTCAATCTTTTTTTCATCAAACATTTTTACCTTTCCTTTATCATCCTGTAATAATCATCAGCCCCAAAGAGGATAATATGCCTGTTAAGAGTTTCATTAATTACATTCAATTTATCCCTTTCCTTAACCATCTCTTTTACGCTTTCTTTTCCTATAATAATGCAATGGTGCTTTTTTAGGTATATGTCTGCTACCCTATTTAAGAATTTTTCCTCTTTATCAGCATCTTCTGTTTTTTCAATTACCATTAAAATGTCTATATCAGAACTTTTTGTTTCTTTCCCATCTGCATAGGAGCCAAAAATTAGTAGAGTGAAGAAACCTTCTATTTTTTTTAGAACTTCATCAAGAAAAAGCATAATATCTTTGTGTTTTTTTAGGAATTCCTCTGCTCTTAGCGATTCTATATAAGCCAGATCCTGAAAGTTTGACTTGTAGTTTAAACTCAGCAGCCTATGCTCGTCTTCTATAATAAATCCTTTTTTTATTAAATCCTTTGCTGAGTGATAGGTGAGCGGGTAACTTTGCCCTATAGCTCTGGAAATAGCCCTGATGCTGTAAGATTTAGTTATAGTTGAGCAAAGCAGTTTCAAGGTTTTTATTTGTGTTTTTGTGAATAGCATATTATATCTCTAAAGGTATCATATTATACACATAGAAGTAGATAGGTTATATTTATACTTTACGGTTCATGGGGAAACGTAAAGGTTTAGAAACTTGTTTCTAAAAGGTTTTGGTTATTTAGCTTAGTTAAAACCTTAATAATACTCTTGGTTAAAGCAATTATCACACATCCCATTATGCCAGTCTTTGTTGTGGGCTGAGATTTTCTTGCTGCACTTTTTGCAGTTAAAATTCATATCTTCGTTGTGCTTTTTGTGGAATGTTCCCATTCTTTCCTTTATGTCTTTTGGACCTAGGGTTTCAGTAAAACCACCTTCTTCCCATAAGTCGTTTTCTTCATTTTCAATATCCTTTTCCACCGGATTTTCATTCATTTTGTCACCTCCATTCCGTGCCTTTTCCGGATTTTTTCTCATAATCTATTATAAAATCCACCCCTTGCTGCGGTTTTTCTGCCTGGAGAAACAGGTTGCTCACCATGACAACTTTGCACTTTTTGCAAACACCATACACAATCCAAGCAACTGAATTTTTATTATCATCCTTGGCATCCACTATTCTCGTATCAAATTCTCTGCCGCAGTCGTGTTTTCCTGGAAGCAATTTAATTTCCTTCATCTTCTTTTTTCCAGTTTGTTAAACCCTTTTTTGTGATGGCTCATTTTAGTTTTTTATGCAGTACACCATCACATCCTTAAAACCTAATTTGTGCCATACTTTTTTTGCAATTTTGTTTTTATTTAAAAAATACCCATCAATGGCATCAACATTTTTTGATTTAAACCATCTTATTAGTTCATCTAACAATTTTTTTGCAATTCCTTTCTTTCTGTAAGCCCTTTCCACATAAACTGTTCCAACATGACCTATTGCGTCATAATCCCACAAATAATAAGGTTTTGATATCCATCCCTGAAATGAGGCTATTATCTTTCCTTTGTCTTCCGCAACAAAAATAATAAAATCTTTTTTGTTTATCTTCTTTTTAAGCTTATTTATAATTATTTTTTTGGCGTTTTTCTTTAGTCTATAAAATGATTCTAGTTTTTCGCTTAATCTTTCCTCCTTGTACCAAATATCTGCTATTGCTGCTAAATCTTTTTTAGTTGCTTTCCTTATCTTAATCATTTTAATCTTAACGCCTTAACAGCAGTATCCATATCCTTATCTCCTCTCCCACTTAAATTTATTATAATTAATTTGTTTTTTAATTTATCAGCATTCTTTACAACATAAGCAACTGCATGAGCTGATTCCAAAGCAGGTATTATTCCTTCTGTTTCGCTCAACAACCTAAACGCATCCAAACATTCTTTGTCAGTAGCATAGGTGTATTCTGCCCTTTTTGTGTCCCTTAGATAAACATGCTCTGGGCCAACTGCACAATAATCCAGTCCAGCTGAGATTGAATGTGTGTTTAATATCTGGCCGTATTTATCCTGCAATACCAATGTTTTCGTTCCGTGAATTATACCCAATCTTCCTGTTCTTCTGTCTGCAAACCTTGCTGCATGTTTTCCTGAAGCAATTCCTAAGCCAGCTGCCTCTACACCAATCAGCTTAACTTCTTTGTTAGGGATAAATTCTTTGAAAATACCAATTGAGTTGCTTCCACCGCCAACACACGCAACAACCACATCCGGCAGCCTTTTCTCTGCTGCTAAGATCTGTTTCTTCGTTTCCTTGCCAATTATTGACTGGAAATGAGCAATCATTGTTGGGTATGGATGTGGCCCTAATACACTTCCAAGTAAATAATGGGTATTTTGAACATTTGCAGTCCAATCTCTTAAAGCATCATTAATAGCGTCTTTTAGTGTTTTACTCCCTGTATTTACTGGGATTACCCTTGCTCCCAAAAGCTTCATTCTGTGGACATTCAGCTTTTGCCTTTCAATGTCTGTAGTTCCCATATAAATATCACAGATTAAGCCTAGCTTTGCTGCTGCTGTTGCAGTTGCCACACCATGCTGGCCAGCTCCTGTTTCGGCTATCAGCCTTGTTTTTCCCATGTATTTTGCAAGCAACGCCTGCCCTAAAGCATTATTTATTTTATGGGCACCTGTATGAGCTAAGTCCTCTCTTTTTAGATAAATCTTACATTTTAATTTTTTTGAAAGATTTTTACAATAAGTTAGAGGAGTTGGTCTTCCTGCATATTTTTCCAGCAAATCGTTAAACTCGTCATTAAATTTTTTATTATTCTTATAGCTAGCAAAAGCTTTTTGCAGTTCTATTACAGCAGGCATTAATGTTTCAGGAATGAAAATGCCGCCGTATTTGTCAAAATAGCCTGGTTTCATTTTTCTTTTGCTCTCTCAATAAATAATTTCATCTTTTCATAATCTTTAATTCTTGGCTTTGCCTTTACGCCATTATTAGTATCAACAGCAAATGGTTTTACTGTTTTTATTGCTTCTTTAACATTGTCTGGATTTAAGCCTCCTGCCAGGAAAACCGGCTTTTTTATTTCTTTAACAATTTTAGCACTTATTTTCCAGTTATGGATTTTCCCTGTTCCGCCTCTGCCGAATTTGCCTTTTGTATCAACTAAAATATAATCAACATATTTCTCGTATTTCTTTGCTTCTTTCAAAGCAGTTTCATCTGCCACAGGGATTGATTTTGTTATTTTTATTTTTGGCAATTCTTTTCTTATTTTGTCTATTTCTTCCAGTTCAATAATATTATGCAATTGGATAATTTGTGGGCAAATCTCTTTTGCTATTTCAATTATTGGCTCTGCTTTTTGCTCATAAGTTACAAAAACAGGTGTAACTTCCAAAGGCAGTTTTTTAATAATATTTTTTGCTTCCTCTCTTTTTGTTTTGTCTTCTGAAAAACTAATCTCAACCAAAAAGCCAACAAAATCCGCTCCTAGTGTTGCTGCATCCAAGGCATCTTTTTCATTTGTAATGCCGCATATCTTCACTTTGGTCATTTTAGTTCCTTAATCTTTTTCTCCAAATCCTTTGCCTTCATAAATGCAGAGCCTATTAAAACGCCATTAACCTTCTTTCTTATTTTATTGATATCTTTCTTAGTTCCATAACCCGATTCTGCAATTATTATTTTGTTTTTAGGTATCTTTTTTATTAATTTTGGTACAACATTCATATTAACACTCAACGTATCCAAGTCCCTATTATTTATGCCTATAATTACTGCTTTTGTTTTCAACGCTTTCTCCAGCTCTTTTTCATCATGTACTTCAACCAAACAATCCATATTTAGTATTTTAGCAATATCAATAAAATCGTCTATCTGTTCCTTAGTTAAAATTTTAGCTATCAGTAAGATAGCATCAGCATCATAATATCTGCTTTCGTAAATTTGGTATTCATCCATAATAAAATCTTTCCTAAGCAAAGGAATCCTTTTGATTTCCCTGCTTATTTTTTTCAAATAAGACAAATCCCCTTTGAAATATTTTTCATCTGTCAAAACTGAAATTACAGCTATACCTCCCTCTTTATATGTCCTTGCTATTTTTACAGGATCAAAATCCTTCATCTTCAAGCCAGAAGGCGACTCTCTTTTTATTTCCCCTATTATTGCTAACCCTTTTTTAGTTGTTATTGCTCTTCTAAAATTTCTTGAAGATAAGGATAAAAAAGGCTTAAAGCTGTCTAAAGGATGCCTCACTTTTGCTAATTCAATTTCTTTAATTTTATTTTTGATAATTTTGTCTAATATCATCTTATTTTTATAGAAAATAACTTTTTTATTTGTTTGTCCATTCTTTTAATTGTTCTAATTTCTTAAGCGCTTTGCCAGAATCAATTGAATTTTTAGCAATATCAATGCCTTTTTTAATGCTGTCTGCTTTCCCTGCTACAAAGATGGCTGTTCCAGCATTTAGCAGGACAACATCCCTTTTTGCTCCTTTTTCTTTTCCAGTTAATATAGCTATAATTATCTTAGCGCATTCCTCTGGAGAACCGCCCTTTATTTCATTCAAATCAGCTATTCTAATTCCAAAATCAGTTGGTTTTATTGTAAAATTTCTAACATGGCCATCTTTGTATTCAGAAACTCTTGTCTCTCCTTCTAAGGTTATTTCATCCAGGCCATTGCCATGGACAACGAAGGCATGCTTGCATCCCAATTTCCCAAGCACAGCTGCTAATGGCTCTGTTAAATCGGAAGAGAAAACACCCATAAGTTCGTAAGACGCTTCAGCTGGGTTTGTTAACGGGCCTAAAATATTAAAAACAGTTCTAATGCCAAGCTCTTTTCTCGGGCCAATTGCATATTTCATTGCTTCATGGAATTTAGGGGCAAACATATAGCCAAAGCCAATTTCATTTATGCACTGCTCCACTTTTTTTGGCTCTAGATCTATTTTAACACCTAAAGCTGTTAGAACATCCGCAGAGCCGCATTTAGAAGAAACAGATTTATTGCCGTGTTTTGCTACTGCAATTCCAGCTCCAGCTACAACTAATGCAGCGCAGGTTGAAATGTTAAAAGTTCCTGATTTATCCCCGCCAGTGCCGACAACATCTATCAATGGCTTTGCTTTTGGCTTTATTATCAAAGCTTTTTCCCTCATAACTTTAGCGCATGCTGTTATTTCGTCTATTGTTTCTCCTTTTATGCGTAAAGCTACTAAAAAACCAGCTATTTGTGCATCTGTTGCTTTGCCAGACATTATCTCATTCATAACCTGCTCTGCTTCTTGCTGTGTTAAATCCTGCTTCTCAATTAGCTTGGTTATAGATTCCTGGATCATTTTTTGCCAACCATTTTGATTAAATTTTCTATGATAAGTCCGCCTACTGGAGTAAGAATGCTTTCAGGATGAAATTGGACTCCTTCCAAAAAGGCCTCTTTATGCCTAACACCCATCACAATATCCTTGTCAATAGTTCTTGCTGATATTTCAAAAGAATAAGGAACATCAACAGCTGCTAACGAATGGTATCTGCCTGCCTGAAATGGATTTTCTATGCCTTTAAATATTGTCCCGCCATCATGGCTTATCTTAGACGGCTTCCCATGTATTGTCTCTGCTGCTTTTCCTACCCTGCCGCCAAATGCTTCTATCATGCATTGAAGGCCCAAACAAACGCCAAAAAAAGGAATTTGTTTATGGTATCTTCTTATTATTTCTATTGAATTTCCAGCATCTTGTGGCGTTCCTGGCCCTGGTGATATTACAACTAGGTGCGGCTTGAATTTTTGTATCACTTTATCCATCAGTTTAATGTCTGTATTATTCCTATAAACCAAGATTTCACAGTTTCTTTTTTCAAATTCATCCACTAGGTTATAAGTAAATGAGTCAAAATTATCAATGAAAAGCACCCTCATTTTAGACCACCTGCTTGTTTAATGGCTTTTAAACAGGCCTTTGCCTTTTTCTCGGTTTCCTCAAATTCATTTCTAGGTATGGAATCATAAACGATTCCAGCTCCAGCTCTTATGTATGCCTTGTTATTTTTCAGACGCATGCTTCTTATAACAATAGCAGAATCAAGATCGCCACTTGGTGTTATATAACCAACAGCGCCGCCATAAAAGCCCCTTTTGGTTTTTTCTACCTGCCTTATAAGCTTCATTGCCTCTACTTTTGGAGCACCGGTTAATGTGCCCATATTCATTGAAGCTAGATATGCGTGTAAAGCGTCCAAGTCGTCTTTTAAAATGCCCTTAACATTTGAAACCAAATGCTGAACGTGGGAATATTTCTCAACAACATATGGTTTATCAACATATCTTGTGCCTAATTTTGAGATTTTTGCGATATCATTTCTTGCTAAATCTATCAGCATTGTATGTTCTGCTAATTCTTTCTCATCTATTTTTAATTCAGTTTCATATCTTGAATCCAAGTCCTTATCAATTTCATTATTTATGATTCCCCTTGGCTTTGTGCCAGCTATTGGCCTTATTTCCACTACTTTCTCTTCTTCCCCCTGTACCCTTAGGAACATCTCAGGGCTAGAGCCTAACAATATCCCATTTTTGTTGTTAATAAAAAACATGTATGGTGAAGGGTTAAGTTCCTTTAATGTCTTATAAATGTCCAATGGTTCTGCACTATAGTCAGTTATTATTGTTCTTGACGGTACAGCTTGAAAGATATCCCCGGCAAGTATGTGGTTTTTCATATTATCTACAATAGTTATGTATTCTTCTTTGGAGGTGTCTGTTGTTATTTCTTGTTTTTTTGGTTTGAATTTTTTTGGTTTGGGTAGCTTGCTATTTAGACCTTTTTCATAATTATTGATGGTTTTAACGCAATTATTGTAAATCTCATTCCTTTTGTTGTCCATTATCAATGCGTTTGCTATTAGGTAAATTTTTCCTTTTTTGTGGTCTATTAAGAAAAGATTATCAACAAAATAGAGCTCATAATCAGGATCCTGCAAAATATCTTCTTTATTTGCTGGAAGATCTTCGAACTGGTCAATAAAATCGTAACTAATGGAGCCAAATAAACCGCAATAAGGGATAAGTGGCTTAGCTGTTGGCTTAAATTTGAATGCTATGGCCCTTATTATATCCATATGTGTTTTAAGTTTAAGCCTTTGATCTTCTGAAACAGCCCTTCTTAAGGGCTGCAGTTTTCCTGTGATTGTATCTTTGCTGTATTTTAGCTTGTCACAGAAATCAAGATCTTTTTTTATAAGCTTAAGCAGCTGTTTTCCTAGATTGGTTAGGGCCTTAATCTCAAAATCTTCTTTATTGCCAGCTATCCTCAAGCAAGGAGAGGCTGTTCCTAAGCTTAATTCACCATATTTTTCCACTATATCTGCTGATTCAAGGAGTAAAGAGTGCTTTTTCCTTCCATAGTCAGAAAGCTTTGCAAAATACTCTATGGGGTCCCTTATACCTTCAATTACCTTAAACACGGGCACTACAGAGCCTATTTTCGCCTTTTTAATAGCCTCTAAAAACTCTTCCATAGCTCAAACTACCCCCTTTATGCTTTGTGGATAAAGCTGGCTTATATAAAGTTTTTTATTTAAAATAGAGGAGTAAAAACTAAAAAGGATGAAATTAGATTTTATAGCTCTTAATAGGCTGATTATGCCATTTTCAGTTAAAATAAGGCAAAATTTTAGTTCTTTGGCTATACAAATCTCAAGAAGTTCTCTATTCCCGCCAAAGACAATCACTTTTCATTTTTAATATCAAAAAAGCATAAACTAACAGTTATATTTAAGGTTTTTGGTTTTTAGTCACATAATAGTAAATAATTTATTGATTATTTCCAAACCATTCTCCCTCTTCCTAGGAAAAGCAGCTATGCTGATTTTGATATGAAAGCAGTTCCCGGAGTCTGTGAGCCATAGCTTATCCTCATTTATCAGCTTTTCTTTGTCAAATCTTAAGAAAAAATCCAGATTTTCATCTAATCTTGATTCTGCTTGTTTTAGGATAAGCTCTTTTTGCTCGTTATTTAGTTTCTCTTTCAGATTTTCAATAAAAGCATTAGTATGTTTCTCTTTGGTCAAGGTTATTTCCAATATTCCTATTGTTTTCTGCCCAAAGCCCGTTGCTGTTTTTTGCTCTAGCTTTATTTTCTCTTTTTCAAGGTCTTTAAAAGTAAGAAAAGATAGTAATTTCTCTTTGATCCTATTTTCATCTTCCCCTTCTTTAGAAAAAACATTCAGCTTGATTAAATGAGCATATTTCATTTGGACCTTTTTGACCAATGAATGCTATTTTTATTGTAAAATTGATTATCAACACCGATAAAACAAGTAAATTTAAATAAGTTTCTTCTTTTTAATGCTGTATGAAGCATGATCTGAGGGTTACTTTGGTTTTAGTTGGGTTATTTTTGGCAGTGCAGTTAATTGGGTTGGGAACTGTAAACAGCTATATTAAAGTTGAAAAAGATATAAATGGAACTATAACTATTGAACATCCCGATACGGTTATTGGTCCACAGCCGGAAATTGAAAGAAAAGAATTTTCATTTATCCCGGTCGTTATTGCAATCCTAGTTGGCACAGCTCTAGTTTTTTTATTAATAAGGTTCAGACTGCAAAGGGTGTGGAAGTACTGGTTTTTATTTGCTGTTTGGATCACAATGTCCGTTTTCTTTGGTGTTTATATAGCAAAATATATTGCAATAACCATAGGGCTTGTTTTAGCTTTGATGAAAATATTCAAACCAAATGTTTTTATCCACAATATAACTGAGATTTTTGTTTATTCGGGTATTACAATCCTGCTTTTGCCTCTCCTGAATATTGTTTCAGGATTTTTAATATTATTTTTTATCTCAATCTATGATATGTATGCTGTATGGAAAAGCAAGCATATGATAAAATTGGCAAAATTCCAAACAAAAAACAAGATATTTGCTGGATTGTTCATACCTTACAAAAAAGAAAAGAGGGCAAAAAAAGAAATTAAACCAAAGCTTGTTAAG
>Ga0209541_10014964_pt1 | contig 11652 bp, 12 predicted proteins | sample RifCSPlowO2_01_FD_184027 | JGI IMG/M metagenome (GOLD analysis project Ga0209541, IMG submission 184027) | Groundwater microbial communities from Rifle, Colorado - Rifle CSP2_plank lowO2_0.1 (SPAdes) (version 2) | ecosystem: Environmental > Aquatic > Deep subsurface > Groundwater | place...
CTGCACCCGCAGGTGCAAGCCTGTGCAGGCCTACACCGGGTTTCAGGGCCTTACCTCTAGCAGGGCCATCATGCCGGACTCCAGGTGCTCGGGGATGTGGCAGTGCAGCATCCATTGGCCCGGGTTGGAGAAGTCGACGAGCAGGTCCACGGTGCTGCCGGCGGGAACCAGGACCGAGTCCTTCCAGGCCAGGTTGTCGTTCGGTTTTCCGTCCACGCTGGCCACGAGGAAGCGGTTGCCATGCAAGTGGAGGGGGTGCTGCATGGGATGCGCGGAAGTGGCGAGGTTGTGGATGCGGATTTTTTGGATGCTGCCCGCCCTGGCTTCAAATCGCACGTCCATGTTTTCTTTGCCGGTTTTCCTGTCGCGCAGGATCCATTTCGTGTTCTCGGGAGTTGAAGCGGAGTTCATGGCGGCCATCCTGCCTTCCTCCCACTCGATGGGTTCGGGGGCTCCGCCCAGGGCGTGCGGCGTCATGTCCATGCCCTGCATTTCAACGTCGAGTTCCAGTTCGAGGTCAGGTTGCTGGTCCAGCAAGGCCTTGAAGGGGGCCAGGGAAGACTGCAGGACCGGGTTGGCATGGGGGGAAGAAAAATCGGTGGCAGGGGTTGGCGCGGACGCAGCCTCGACTTCGAGGACGCCCAGGGTGTAAGAGGCGTCGGGCGTGGCGTTGAGTAACTTGAAGGAACCGGCTTTTTCGAGGGCCAGCTCCACGATGGCGCGCTCCGAGGGCCCGAGGACCACGCCCTCGACCAGGGCTTCGCGTTCGGGTTTGCCGGAATCCAGGCCCACGAGTTTCAGGGGATGGCCTTCGACCGTGAAATGGAAGGGCCGCGCGTTGGCCGCGTTGACGAGGTAAAACCGCAGGGTTTGGCCTTTCCCAGCCTTCAGGCGGTAGTTGTTTTGCCAGTTGACGAACAGGGTGTTGCCATAGCGGCCCATCAAGGCATGCGTGGCCTGGTCCTCGTTGAAACCGGCCATGCCTCCCGGCTCGAGGAGGAGGTCGTCCAAGAACAGGACTTCCTCACGGTCGACTGGGTTGTAGTAGACTGGGTCTCGGGGTTCCACGAGGATGGCGCCATACAAGCCGAGCTCCTGTTGCCGGTCTTCGCGTAGGTGCGGGTGGTACCAGTAGATGCCTTCGTCCGGGAAAGAGAGTTCGTAGCGGAAGGTTTCGCCTGGCTTGACTGGCTCCTGTGTAACGCCTGGCACGCCGTCAAAGGCATGGGCGACTCTCACGCCGTGCCAGTGCACGGTCGTGTCGTATGGCAAGCTGTTCCGAAAATCAATGGAAACCCGGCTACCCTGTCTCACCTTGAGGAGCGGCCCGGGCAGCATGCCGTTGTAGGCGTAGAGGGTCTCCGGTTTGCCGGCCATGGTTTGGGTGACGGCGGACGCGGTAAGGGAGTAGACGGAGCCATCTGCGAGGTCAATGGCTTGCATGGGCCTGGCATCCGGGGCCTGCCTGGCGACGCAGCCGGCGGCAAGCGAGAACAGGAACAGCAGGACCAGAACGCGGTCACCATGCACACAGGGCATGCAGGGAGTAGGAGGGAAAACCATTAAAAATTGCAGCAAATGACAAGGGGGAAGGGGCCATTGCAGGAAACGGAATCCGTTTGATGCAAGCCCTTCCTCCCAGCCTTTTCGCCTACAGAATTCGGGGTGATAAATCGCCCGATAATATAATGTCGCGCAGGAATTAGATAATTTTAATTGGTTTGGAAAGCGAACCCGGCGGGCGGCCGGCGGCCGCGGAGGGGGCTGGGAAAGTTTTAATAAGCGGATTGGCGTACGTAATTAGTCGAGAGAATGGATTTAAGCGATTACACGAAGCGGAGCCAGAAAGCCGCGTATAGCGCTCCTGGCGCGCGCCAAAAGAAGTGCATGCAGTGCGGCAAAGTCCTTGAAAACGACGGCTCGCACCTCTACTTCCAGCGGTTCTGCAGCCAGCTTTGCAAGGAAAAATACATGGAATTGTAGTTACTTGCGACCCACAGGTTACGCTGATTGAATGAACGCCAAAGTTATTGCCGCTTACGTGTTTAGCGCGGCCCTGCTCGCGGCCCTCCTCTACTTCGTGGACCTCGGCGAGGTCTGGCGGCAGGCGGCTTCCTTTGGGGCAATTCCTTCGCTGGTTTTCATGGCCATCTACGCCGCCAACTTCTTTTTCCGGGCCGTGAAATGGAAGTACCTGCTCAAGCCCTTCGCCGAAGTCAGCCTTTCGGATTCGTATCACTTCACCATGATTGGGTTCTTCGCCAACAACCTCTTGCCGGCCCGCATCGGGGAACTCGTGCGCGCCTATGCGTTGAGCAAGAAAACCGGCTTGGGCAAAGTCAAGTCGTTCGCCACCGTCATCGTGGACCGCGTCACGGACGGAACGGCGCTCATCGGATTGTTTGCGTTGGCCTTCTTCTTGTCCGAGCGCGTGCCGGAAGGGGTTGACCAGCTCGTGGTGCTGCCGGCCGCGGTGTTCGCCGTGTTGTTCGTGGCCTTCCTGTTCCCGCAGAAGGCGCGGCAGGCATTCAAGCCCTTCATCCGGCGCCTGCCGCTTTTGCGCGAAAAAATCGATTTCCTGTTCGAGGAAACCATTGTCGGGGGAAAGGCCTTGCGCGGCAACCAGAAACGCAAGGCCGTGATTTGGGGGAGCTCGGCCATGGTTTGGGCCCTGCATGTCGTGTCCTTTTATTACGTGGCACAGCAAATGAACCTGGGCCTGGGCCTGCTGGACATCGGCTTGATGACGGCCCTGGCCAGCTTCGCAGTCATGGTTCCGGCAGCGCCCGGTTACATCGGCACCTATGAAGCCGCCATCACGGCCTTCTTCGTCGCCTATGGCCTGGACGTCAGCCAGGGCCTGGCCTTCGCGGTCATCACCCATCTCCTGCAGGTGGCGGTGATTACGGGCCTCGGTTATTATTCGGTGCACCGGGAAGGCATGAAGGTCAGCCAGTTGCTGGGCCGGAACGGAGTGCAAAGGCAATAGATTAAAATAGCGGCGTGTGGAAAGGAATTAGTATGGGCACCTACCGGAACCCCAACCCAAAGGCCAGGCGACCGCCAAAAGTGGCTACTTCCACGTTTTACCGGAAGGCCAGCATCGCATTCCCAGACCTGTTCTTCGAGGGCGGAAAACCCCACCGTCCGACGATTGGCTTCTTCAGGGGCCTTGTATTCAACGGCGCCAGGTTCGCCCGCACGAAAGGCGGAGGCATTCTGCTGCTTTCAGGCCCCCAGACCTGGACTCTGCGGTTCATGCGCGCTGACCACCCCGTAAGGGTGCGCATGCAACGGGCCGTGGACACGCTGCAGACACGCGGGCTGCCGGTGCGGTTGCGGAAGAACGTGAAGGAACCCGACTACGAATTCCATGGCGGGCTGATCCGGCCGCCTGGATTCGTGAAGAGAACCTGGTGGAACCTGGGAAAGCAGACGGGGTAAAAAGGTTAAGCCATGCCGTGGTCGCGGCAAGCATTGGCCCGCCACTTTATTTTTTCTTTTTCGCTATCGGCTGGAAGGGCAGCGAAGTTACGCGTAGGCGGGTAAAAGTTTGCAGCCAAATAGAATTCATGTCCACGCAAGAAGAAGTGATGGCATACGCCGGTTTTTCCTGCACATAAACAATCTTTGGTTTCATGGATTCCCCCCTTTTAACCCGCCAAAAAGGGGCGGCGCAGCATGGTACCATTTAAGAAAGACATTGAATTGTGTCACGGCGTGGCTCAACACCTGGCGCACCACGGAAAAAGACGGCTTTGCGTCAATGTTGCTGACGGTGATGCCAGCAACCTCCGGATCACCACGGGGTGAATTTTGTGCAACCACGGCAACAATAGGGTAGTGGAAGCCCTTTAATTTTTCGGTACCAAGTTGGTTCAATTCCACTATAGCGTCTTCTACATCCATTTTGCTCGTATACAGATGGCACCGAAGCATTTAAAAGAATTTACGTCGATTGTCGAATAACGTGCAGGCTTTGCAGCAGTGCCGGGAGTGCGGGGCTGCGCTCCAGGAAAGAAAGGCTCACCAGGCAAGAACCCCGTTCCGGGAGCGGGCCGAAGCCGAGCAAATCCTCGGATGGATTGCCTTCGACCCCTCGAAGGAGGAAAACGCGCGCGTGCTCAAGTCAGCCGACGAATTCGACTTGATGAAGAACGCGCGCGGCGAACTGATTTACGCCGTGAAAAACATCCCCGAACTCAGCAAGCAGGAAGCCTTGCTGGTCAAGGAAGTCCTCCAGGAATTCCGGGAACGCGAAATCGAGAAAGAACAGCACGCCCTCATCGAGAACACCCTGGAAGCCTACTGCCGCAAGAACTTCCTGAAGCTGGACGCCGACCAACGGGATTACCTGTCCCGGGTGCTGGACTCGCTCATCTTCGACTTCGGCCCCATCAGCTGGATGTTGCGCGACGAGCACCTGGAAGAGATTGCCATCATCGGCCTCGGCCGGGAAAAACCCGTGCAAGTGTATTACGTCGGCATGGGCTGGCTGCGCTCCAACGTCTGCTTCACCGACGAAACCGTGGTCCGCAACCTAATCAACAAGATGAGCCGCAAAATCGGGCGGAGACTGACCCTGCAGACGCCGAAACTCAACGCCACGCTGCCGGGCGGGGCGCGGCTGAACGCCAGCATGGAGCCCATTGCCTTCACCGGGCCCAACGCCACCATCCGGAAGTTCAGGGCCAAGCCCTTCACGCCCCAGGACCTGGTGCGGCAAGGCACTGTTTCCGCAGAGGCGCTGGCCTTTCTCTGGATGCTCATGGAAACCGATTTCAGCCTGCTAATAGGGGGAAACACGGGTTCCGGCAAGACGAGTACTTTGAACGCCTTGTTCGAGTTCGTGCCAAAAGACGAGCGCATCATCGTGGTGGAGGAAACCCCGGAAATCAACCTCCCCCACCGACACCTCGTCAAACTCAACGTCGTGGACAACCTCGGCATCGGCATGAAGGAACTCATCGTGGACACCTTGCGGATGCGGCCCGACCGCATCGTGGTGGGGGAAATCCGGAACCCGGAAGAGGTTTCCGCCTTCGTGGACACCCTGCTGGCCGGGCAGGGCAAGGGCAGCTACGCCACCTTCCACGCGCAGTCGGGGAGCGAGGCGCTGACGCGGCTCAAGAAACTCGGAGTCCTCGAAATGGACCTGGCCTCCATTGACCTCATCCTGGTGCAGAAGCGGTGGAACAGCATCGACCTCGCCTCGAATGCACGCACCGAAGTCCGGCGCGTCATCGAGTTGAGCGAGGTGGTCATGCAGCAGGGCCGCGCGGGCCTGAACACCTTGTTCGAATTCGATTACGCCGGGAAAACCCTGCAGAAGAAGAACGAGAGCACGCGCCTCCGCGAGAAACTGTGCCGGACGTTCGGCTTGAGCGAGGCCGCGTTGGGCGAGGAACTCGCGCGGCGGGAAAGACTCCTGCTGGAAACAGCCGACAAGAACGCGGCCGTGGAGGCGACAGTCCTTGTTTGAAAACGAGCTGGACTGGCTGCGCGCCAACCTGAAGGTGGCGGGCATGAACGTGGAAGCGGAAAGGTATGCCGAGCAGGCCCTGAAAGCGGCTGCCCTGGTGGGCCTGCTGGTGTGGTTCGTGGGAAGCATCGCATCCGCAAAAATGGCTTCCGGGCTGTTATACGCCTTCCTTTCAATGGTTCTCGCGTTGGGCGTCTTCCTCTATTTGCCGGTGCTGAAGAAGAAGGAACTGGCCGGCCAGGTGGAGAAGGACCTGCCCTTCGCGCTCATGCAGGTCAGCGTGGAATTGAACATGAACGTGCCCTTCGAGAAAACCCTGGAAAGCATCGAGACCGGGAGCTATGGTTTGCTGGCCCGGGAGTTCAGGAAAGTCCTGCGCGAGATACGGGAAAGCGGTGCCAGCATCCAGGAAGCCTTGTTCCACTTGAGCGAACGCATTGACTCCAGCATGTTGAAGCGCGCGGTCTCGCAGTTGGTGAGCGTGTACGAGCAGGGAAGCCGGAACAAGAACGGCGAGCCCATCCGGCAGCTGGCCAAGGAGCTGTTGCTGAAGCAGAAGGCCGAGTCCAAGGAGTTCTCCGGCAAACTCGTGGTGTTCTCGCTGCTGTTCATCGCGGTTTCCGCCATCATTCCCGCGTTCTTCCAGGCCTACGTCGTCATCGGCTCCATGTTCTTGAAGATGAAGTTCACGGCCGCGCAAATCCTCGTCATTGCCCTGGTGTTGTTTCCGGCGGTGGACCTGGCCGTGCTCGCGGTCATCAAGGCCAAGACTCCGGCCTTCATGAGGGAGTGAAGACATGAAATGGGCCGTGGTGCAGAAGAAGGAGCGCGACTTCGAGGACACGCTGCGCGAGCGGGAGCAGAAGCAGGCGCTGAAGGGGTTGTTGTGGAAGGCGGTGGTGCAGGGCGCCGGGCTCTCCGTGCTGGCGTTGCTGACGGCCTTTCAAAAATTGGGGCATGGGACGACGGAGGACAAAGAGCTCCAGAGCGCAATCAGCCGGGCAATGGATGCCATACAGGAAAATGCCTGGCGCGGCATCCAACTCCTCAAAAGATTAATTCCACGGAAGTACAAGACTTATGGCGCGGAAAATCTGCGGAAAATCAATTTGCCGAACGGTTGGCGTCTGATTTACTTCATAGGGAAGAACGAAGCTGTCACGGTAAGCACCATTCTTGAATGGTTAGACCACAAAAATTATGAACGACGGTTCAAGTATTGATTTTGCGCTTGATGGTATCCCAATGTAATTCCGGGTGCTTCATGTAATAGTCGACCAGTTTTGGGTTCCAGAGCCAGATAATGCCTCCAGTTTCGGCCATATGAATCTTTCCCGCGTGCTCCAAATAGTCGAGGATGAGGTTGAAGGTCTGGTACATCATCTTCTTGGGCAGGCTGCGGTAGAGCGCGGCCTTGGTCGGGTAGTCCTCGGCTTTCTGGATGGCTTCCTCGACCATTAAAACGGTGTCAAGCCGGGGGTAACGCAAAACGTTGGAGGGCTTGAAGACGGTCAGGGTTTTAGCCGATTTCATACCTATATCAGTTGATATAGTAGTTAATTTAAGGTTTACGTGGCCGCTGGCCTGCCGCAACCCTTAAAAACAAGTCAGCGCTTTATTGGACTGCATGCCCGATATCCGGATCGACCTCGTGGAATCCGAGCCGCGGAACTTCAGCGATTTCACGCTCATCGAGGGCTTCCCCGGCATGGGCTTGATTGGCACCATCGGGGCCAAGTACCTCATCGAGCGGTTGAAGTTCCGGGAACACGGCTACCTCGACTCCGACATCTTCGTGCCCGTCATCCGCATCCACGAAGGCATGCCGGTCAACCCCTCGCGGATTTACGTCCACGACAAGCTGAAACTCATCATCCTCATCTCCGAGCAAATCATTCCCAAGGCCTACACCACGAAAATCGCGAAAGCCGTCGTCGACTGGGTGCGCAAGAAGGGCATCAAGCGCATCATCTCCTTGTCCGGCATCCACACGGAACCCGACGCGAACGCGAAGAACATCATTTACGGCATTGCGACCAGCGACAAGACCAAGGCGCTGCTCAAACAACACGGCGTGGAAATCATCGAGGACGGGATTACGACGGGCGTTACCGCCATGATTTTACTGCAACTCAAGAACTCGGAGATTGAAGCGTTTTCCATCATGGGCAACGTCAACATCGCGGCCGACTACCGGGCTTCCGCGGAACTCGTCAAGAAACTCGACGAAATCCTGGGCCTGGACATCGACGTGAGCCCCCTGCTCAAGGAAGCCAAGGAAACCGAGCAGGAACTCCGCGTGCAAATGGAGCGCATGAAGGACGCCCACGACGCCTCCGAAAAGTTCGAAGGCAAGCCCCCCCTGATTACCTGAACGGGCCGGCAAACGCCCCCGAAAAGCCCCCCAAAAAAGCAAGCCTTAAATAGTCGGAAGGCCTTAATTCTTTTGGATTCAGATGAGTGCACTAGGCAGGCGTTTGCGCCGGCCCATTGACTTCGTGCGCGAGCGCGCCCGGGGATGGAAGCAGACCGGTGCCAGAATGGGCCACAGCCTGGTTGGTGGCGGTCTCCGGGAGCGGGAAAGCCAGTTCCACCCGCAAAACCCGCACAAAATCGGTTTTTGGGCCAAGTTGTGGATGTGGCTGACGAGCTCTTCGGAATTGCGGGCCATCGAGGACAAACGGCTGGCATGGGAGTATAAGTACCTCGAGGACCAGCGCAAGGCCCGGCAAGGCGGGCAATAACAATAACACAGTTTCCCCTTACCTTTAAATACCTGAACCGCGCATAGTTAATCAGGGATTCACTTGACTGCTACTGCTACCAGGCCTTCACCGGCTGCCCGCGCCACGGTCCGCGCCCGCGGGACAGGGAGAGCACGACCGCACGGACAGCCAAGCGGGGCGCACGGCGCGCACCAGTACTGGGAACCGCACACGCCCGAAGAAATCCATCTCGCCTCCGAGTGGAAGGAGCTCACCAGAGAAGAACACAAGCTGGCCCACGAACTGGACCGGCTCGCCGCTGACCAACCAGCCGCGCTCCAGGCATTCGAGGCCAGAAAGAACCTTACCATGGGGATACGAAGAAATCCTGTGACCGGGGAGATGGAGCGGGTGGCTCCCATCAAGTTCATGTTGCAGGACGAGCCTGGCTCGTACGGGGGCTCGTACCAGTATGGAATAACCAATAAGGAATTTGAAGCCGCCTGGAGGCAACTCAGGCGCATGTCCCCCACCGACCCGCGCAGGGCCGAATTGATTAAAAGAGTGTACGACTTGAACGTGCGCGCCCAACGGCAAGCCATGGCGGGAGAGATGCAGAACCTTCCGCCGGAAGTCCGGAGGAACATGCGGTTGACCGCGTGGAAGAACCGGTTCATGTACCTGACCGGGGTCCGCTCCCTTTTGAAGCTTCCAGAAACAATCCTGGACCGCCTCCACCTCAAATCAGTTCCCTTCATTGGCAAACCGCTCTACAACCTCCTAACCTTCCCGTCCCGGTGGCTAAACAAGGTGACCGGGATGGCACCCCTCAGCATGGAGGAAGCATTCGGCGGCAAATGGCAGGGACAGTTCGGATTGCGGTCACCGGGATACCTTGCGCCCTCCTACCAGGACACCGATGCGATGCGGTATCTCGGCATCTCCGACGAACAGGCGAGAAGAAAGATGGAAATAGCGGAGCGCAAGCGCCGAATCCTGGAACAAGACCCGCGAATGGCCCACGTGGCCATGGGCAGCGAACACTAGGCTTGCCGTCAGGCCCGGTTGACGCGCGTCCCGCGCACGCACACGAAAACGGCTAAGAGGCCCAGCACGAACAAGGCCAGGGCCAGCGGCTCTTCGGGGAGCGAGGGCAGGTTCAAGAGGCTTCCGCCTGTTCCCTTGTCGCCGAGGCTGACGTTCAAGACATTGCCCTCGGCTTTCGCGGTCGCCGAGCCATCGTCCCGGCCCTGGACGTTGATGCCGTTCTGCTTGAAGGCCTCCAACAAGGGAATCAATTGGCCGTTTTCCGCGTACCATAAGCCGGTCTCGGGGTCATAGTAGAAGGCGCCATTGCGGCCCTGCGCGGCTTTGAGGGTTTCCGGCTTTTCCTTGTCGAACTGGATTTGAGGCACGCCGTCCTTTTCGCTGAACTTGAGGGTGTGCTCTTTTCCATCGTCGGTCACGAACTTCAGTCCATCCGGGGTCTGGATGGCTTTGCCGACGAAGTCCTGGGCCTTGCCGGTCTTCTTGTCGATGACTTTCAGGTGCTGCTTGCAGTCCTTGTCCGCGTAAAGGATGTAACGGTGTTCCTCGGTTTCGAAGACCTGGAAGGGCCCCAGCTTGTCCAGGGACTTGTTGAAGTTCGCGGCCGCGGCCATGGCCCTATCCGAGTCCGGGTTGCCCTGCACCTCGAACTGGACTGCGGGTTCCTCGCAGCCGGTCTCCGGGTTCTGCGTGGTTTCGAGCTTGGCTTTCAAGCCGGCCACGTCGTTTTGCTCGAGCACGGCCTGCTTGTGGTGCTTGAGGTAGACCAGCAGTTCTCCCGTCGTGGTCTTATAGGTAATCGAACCGTTCTCGAACTGGATGGACTTGAGGTTTCCAAGGCTGGGCAGCCCATCCGAGGACTGGGGCAGCTTGACGGGCAAGAGCTTCGAGCCCGGGACCGGGGTGTAGACCTCGAGCCTGGCGTCCGCGCCTTCCGCGATTTTCCGCGGGGTGCCCTCGGCGATGATGCGCGGCTCCCTGCTGTCCTTGACGGGCTTGATGACCGGGTGCGAGTCGCTTACCACCAGTTGCACGCGGCCGAAGGCGTCGTAGAGGTTGTTGGAGCTCAGGCCGAGCCCGGTCTGTTCTTCCACGCCCTTCTGGATGCAGTCCAAGACGTTGTCGAGTTTTACGTAGGCCATGCCGTCCACGTTGACTTCCAAGAGGAGCTTGTTGTTGTCCGGCACCGTGACCTTGGTGATGGTTTGCGGGATTTCCTCGGCCGGGATTTTCGTGTTGGTTTCCTCGAGCCGCACGTGGTCCTCGCTGGTGACCAGGTCTCTGGTCTTCCCGTCCTTGTCCGTGTACGACAGCTTGCCTTTCTCGAAGTCGAATTCCAGGGCGGCACCCGTCTTATCATCCTTCACGATCTTCTTCCCGTCCATGATGTACTCGCTGGGCAGGATTTCGCAGCCCTTGCCACACCAGAAGGAGAACAGCTTGGAGCCGTGGAGCTGGCCCTGGGCCTCGGTCTTCAGGGCCAGGGTGGCCTGCAGGATGTCGTACTTCAGGCCCTTCTCGACGAAGTCGCTGACCTGGTCGCCTATCTCGTCAAAGGCCTCGCGGGTGAAGGAATTGGTGTCGCTCTTCAAGGCGTCCAGGTACTTGTCCTTGAATTCATCGATTTTGTGGGCCACTTTCTCGGTGGACAACTCGTTTTCGCTGGCGGCGTCCTTCTTTTTCTCGGACGCGGTGGGGGCAAAGTAGTGGATGTAGTAGCCTTCCTCGTCGTCCACGCAGTCCTGCAGTATGGGGGCCAAGACGATTTGCTGGACGGCGGAAACGAAGACCCCGGCCCAGAAGAACGTGAAATAGGACAGGGTCTCCATGGTGCCCAAGGCGAGGCCGATGCGGCTCTCCCCGAACAGGGAGTCCTTGCCCAAGCCGAAGAAGTTCTTGGAAATGACCTGGCTGCAGGTCGTTTCGTCCTTCTTGGCCTTGACCAGGTCAATGGTGCCCCCGTCGATGTCCCCGGTTTTTCCCTTGAGGTTGGTGTGGTGCGCGAACGCAATCAGGGTCTGGCCTTTCTCGCGCGCGCGCTGGGTCTGCAGGTCTTCCAGGAAATACGAGTTCGCGCGCTCGTTGAGGTAAAAGTAGGGCGAGAACTCCCATTGCTCGGGCGGCGCTTCCCGGTTGCCGGGGTTGATGCTGACCAGGCAGCCCGGGCAGTTCTCCTGGGTGTGCAGGAAAAAGGCGAGGTTCTCGGTTTCGCTGCGCAGTTCCTGCCTGGTAATCGCGTTGTAGAGGTCCTTCAAGGGATTGAACTTCTGGGAGACCTCGTCGTACACGAACTTCCAGGGCAGCTTTTGCAGGACCTGGTTGAAGATGTCTCCCTGGTCGCTGCCCTCGTTGGCGAAGAAGTCGATGTAGGCGTCCTTGTAGATGGCCGCATCCTTGGTGTAAATCAGGAGGTCCTTC
>Ga0209541_10014969_pt1 | contig 11650 bp, 12 predicted proteins | sample RifCSPlowO2_01_FD_184027 | JGI IMG/M metagenome (GOLD analysis project Ga0209541, IMG submission 184027) | Groundwater microbial communities from Rifle, Colorado - Rifle CSP2_plank lowO2_0.1 (SPAdes) (version 2) | ecosystem: Environmental > Aquatic > Deep subsurface > Groundwater | place...
TTCATAACCTGTTTATGATACCGATTTTAGAGATATTTTGCACGGGTTGTGGTATTGACAAATATACTATTTAATGCTAGGCTTTCAGCAGTCTGAACATTGACTTCGGACTCGAAGCTTCCGCTGTCTCGGATGTGGTTTGTGATGCATATAATGCATATAAAACAGAACAGGAAAGAAAGTTTATGAATGATAAGACATCTGGTTGGTTGGAATCATATCGTTTCCAAAGCGCACTTGGAGTATTCAACGTCGCCCTATTTCTGGTTGTCGTAGGGTTTAACCTTTTTTGGCCGATTCCATCGACCAGTAATTGGGAATGGATTAGCAGATTGGTTATGGCCGGCGTGCTGCTCTATTTTGCCGTTGGGATGCTGTTTCAGAAAAGAAGTCGGTTTACCTCCAGAGACCATCTCATGGCCAACTTGGTCGGGACCTTGCTTTTTTTAGCCGCCGCATGGTTGGTTTTTCGGGTGGTTTTTGTCCTTTAGCTTTAGCTTCGATAAGTTACCACAGTAGCATTTCGCTCCTGTGGTTTTTCTATTCCACCAAATACTTATCGCCTCTAACCGAGGGAATTTTCACCACCGCGGTTGAGCCGTCTTCAAGGCAATTGAATTGCCCCACGTCGTTTGGCTCCATCACCAGCACGTCGCCCTTTTTGAGAAGTGTGTCGTTCATTTTAAAACTACCGGTTACGACCACCGAAATTTCGGTCGCGACCTTATGCACGTGAGCCGCTTCGGAATCGCCCGCTTTGTAACCTTTGACGCAAAATTCAAAGGCTTTTGTTTGGAGAACCGCCGGAGTTATATCCCCGATAATCCAACCGCGGACGTAGTCTTTCAGTTTTAGTACCCTCATATTTATTGGAGAATTTTCTCAAACAAAGCCAAATTAACGTCCTCTGTCCCTCGCACCTCAATGACCACTCCGCCGGAGGCTTTCGCTGAAGCGATACCCGGCGGAGCGTCTTCAATGATGAGGCACTCGCAAGGCTCTACCCCGAGTTTTTCAAAAGTCACCAGATACGTTTCGGGATGCGGCTTGGGATTTTTCACCTCGTCGTTGCCGATAATTAGGTCAAAAAAATCAAATAAGTGCGCGGATTTGAGCATTAGATGCGTGGTTTCTCGTATTGAGTTTGTGCAGCAGGCGAGAAGAAATCCGCGTTCTTTCAAGTGTTGCAGTAGAATTATTTTTGAATAATCCGGCGGGCAGTATTTCGGAATAATTTCTTTGGTGTGCTTTTGTTTGACGGCGTTGATAAATTCTTTCAGTCCCTTAGGAAGCCGCCCCGCCTTTTCCAATTCCTCGATTTTTTTCCGCGTTGGCAGTCCGTTGAACATTCTCATGTGTTCTTCACGTTCGATTTTCACACCGAAAAGAGAGAGCGCACGGTTTAGTGCCTCGTAATGTCCATCGGGCATGTTCACCAAAACTCCGTCCAAGTCAAAAAGAATTGCCTTGTATTTTTTGGGGTTTCCCGCGGTACGCGCGGGTTTTTTACCGGTTTTGTTTTTCATTGTTTTTGATACTCAAGCCCCGAGCTTGTTTTCGTCCGGCCGCGCATTTGGACGTAATTATCGGTTTCAAGTCCGGATTTGGCAAGCGTCGCGATAATGATTGGTTACAGGATTTTAGGAATATTGAGCACTTCTATTATACGGTCGCAAAAATATTCGGGCAGAAATTTTTTGAACTGCTCGGTTTTCAAATATTCTTGACCCGCCAGAATCATTTTCTCGTACTCCCCCCCCTTCATGTTTTTTAGGTATACCGCCAACGCCGCGTCATTTTTGAAATCGCGGCGGTCTATGAAAGCGTTTGGATTGACATAAGTTTCGATATTCGGAGCGCCCCAATAAATGGGCACCGACCCCGCTTGGAGTATATCAAAAATCTTTTCGGTTACGTACCCTTCGGTGCCAGACATATTTTCGTACGCGAGCGAGAATTTATATCGTGACAGTGTAGCTATTTTGTCGTTAGCTGTACCGCGGTAACAGGCAAATCGCGGTACGAGCCGCGGAAAATATTTTTGCCACCGTGTTACCGGTATTTGCCATCGGGCGCCAAAAAGGTCGAAATCATTCGGATAGTTCGCATCGAAATAGGCGCTGGTTTTCAATCTTGCGGAATACAGTTCGTTCGGTCTCGGGTAGTGGCGGTTGGCGGACATATTTACGAGCAGTTTTTTTTCTTGAAATGGTAACGGTTTCGCTTCACGCGGACGCAAAGGTACGGGCAGGAAGAATTTGAAGAATTTTTTATTATCAACAAGTTCGTCATTCCACGTGAAGATGTATTTAAATCTATTCTCAATCTGCGGGGTGTAGTTGTCGGGATTATTTACTTTTCCTTCCCAGAGAAATATCGCCATTTTGTCTTTCATGTTTTTCTTCAACGCCTCCTCATAGAGTGGCCGATTTGGCCAAGATGATTTGGCCTCTCTTTTCAAGAGTTTTTTGAGTAGCGATTTTACTCCACTTTTAACAGGCGTTAGACCGTCAACACTGGTTGAATCCAAAAATAATATCCAAGCGCAATCGTCAATCGGACGGTCGTCGGCCGTCACCAACTCATACCCGAGTTCCGCAAGTTTGCTTTTCAATTTTCGCCACGGCTCGTTCATATTGTTAATATCCCATTTGAAAATGGCATCATTGGCAAAGATTGGACTGGATACCTGTAAAAGAATTTTTTTCATGCGTTTTAGACAGAAGATACCTTTTTTACAAGGGCTTCCAAATCACAATGGAATAACCTTCAATAAACAGGCTTCCTATGTAGGTTCTTTTGACTTCGGTTATTTTAATTTTGTTCTCTTTTTCCAGTTTTTTTAGGTAATCAAGGAAGCCCTCCAGGTAATTTCTCTTTTTGAAATATTTTATGGATAGATTATCAATAAGCCGGTTTTCGTCCAGCAGTTCGGCGATAGGCTCAATGTGGATGCAGAGGCCGGCCTTGTTTTGGAGCAGGTACGAAACAAAGGCTTTGAAATTCGTTCCGACCTGTTCAAGCGCCGCGACGGTGTACACCGCCGAATGGGGAACGAGCTTGATTTTTTTGTTCGGTCTGAAGAAATCGAAGTTATAACTCTCGATATTTTTTACCAGGCCGGAGTCGGCCATTTTTTCGATAATTTTTTGGGAAGATTTCGCCCAATCGAGTCCGAATAGGTTGGCGGAGGAATTGACTTCCCGCACCCGAAGCAGGTTGTGTCCCGTGCCGCAGCCGAATTCGTAGACGTTTTCAAATTTGCGGAGGTATTTATCGAAAACATAATCCAAAATGACATATAGCATATTTCTCTCGTAATTCGGTGAGATACCATTAACGAAATTTTGACCGAGCCGGTTGATCGCGTACTTGCCGTGGTAATGGGGGAATACGGCGTCCGCCCTCTTTTCTTTGTTTAACTCCGTGAGATTTTGACCCCAGCCTTTTTCCCATTGTTTCAGTCGGTGTGGGCCGGAATACACCAAAAACGGGTCAAGAAGGGTATTTATAATTTTAATCAAGACCCGTTCTTTCTCGCTTTCGTCCAACGGGGAATAGACCAGTTTGTAGCCAGCGATTTTGTTTTTGACGTAGTCGCTTAGCTTTTCATGCCACAACTTTTCGATGTTTTTGTAACCGAGGGGTATTTTTTTCATGTTTATACCATTCCCAAACAATCATTTCCTAATGTCATGAATTTTTTGGCTCAAAATATTGGTCTGGCTACTATCTATTGGGAAGAGGTTAATTGGAAATGGTATTACTTTCTGATGTTCGGATAATTTTCGATAAACCACTCCACGGTTTTTTCTATGCCTTTTTCAATCGGAGTAAACTTGAAATCCGGCAGATATTTCAGCAGTTTTGTGGCATCCGATGGCTTGCGGAATTGCCCGTCCGGCTTCGCGCTGTCAAAGACAATCTTGCCCGTGAATTTCATTTTTTTGGCGACCAGAAGCACAATGTCGTGTATGGACGTTTCAATGCCGGAAGTGAATATAATCGGAGACGTTTCTTTGTAGTTATCGAGCATCCACAACGCGAGTCTCGCGATATCGTCCGTAAATACCATTTCCCTCAAAGGTTTTCCGCTGCCCCAGACCGTCAAATCTGTCTTATTTTTCTTGGCGAGAAAACATTTATGTATGAGAGAAGGCACCACATGACCCTCCTTTAAATTAAAGTTATCGTTCGGACCGTAAATGTTCGTCGGGATAGCGATAATGTAATTACAGCCCCATTCGTTGTTGTAGGCGTTGCTTTGCACTTCAAGCATCCGTTTGGCGTAGGCGTATCCGAAGTTCGATGGATGCGGCGGTCCGTTATGAAGGTCTTTTTCATTGAGAGGGTATGGGCATTTGTCGGGGAAAACGCAAGTAGACATGAAAGAAATAAGTTTTTTTACACCCGAGAGTCTCGCGGCTTCCAAAACATTTATGTTTATCAAGATGTTGTTGCGGAAGTATTCTCCGGAATGGATCATGTTTCCGCCGATACCCGCTACCTGGGCGGCCAGGTGTATCACTTTTACAGGTTTATGTTTTTGGAAAATTTCCAAGGTTTTGTTGAAATCGGTAAGGTCTCCGTCCTTTTTGCTCAAATACACCATGTTTGGTAGTCGGAGTCTTTGAATGGCCGAACCTATCAAACCGCTTGCTCCGGTTACCAAAATTTTCTCCGTATTTTTTTGCTCGGATTTTTCTTTCATTTTTTTTGTCGATGGTAAAGAATTTTTTGCCATTCTACCGTGCGAGTGAGCCCCTCACCGAGAGATACGTACTTAGGTTCCCCGAACTCATTTTTAACTTTTGTCATATCAAGTCGGACATCAAGAGGCGCGCCTTCTCCCGTCTTGTGAATTTTAGTCACTTTCGGAAAAATAACCGGCACTTTTAGCAGTTTTCCTATGGCCGCGGCAAGTTCCGCGATGGTGACGCTTGAAGCCCCGCCGACATTGTAAACCGATTCTTTACCGAAAAGCAAAATGTTCCACAGAATCTCCGCCGCGTTTTCGACATAACAATAGGTTCTTCTCGCGAGTCCCTTGTCCAACAGTTCCAATTTTCCCGATAAAGCTTTTTGGATGAAGGCATTAATGGCTCTTTGGTCGTTTGGTTTTGTGCCCGGACCGTACGCCAATGAGAGCCGCGCCGATTTCGCGTTGACATTTTGCAGTCTGTAGGCGTTCACAATAGCTTCGCCGCAACGCTTGGCTTCAATATAACATGAGCGCGGATGGTTGGTGTTTGTCGTACCGATCATGCTTTCCGTGTATGGGGGGTGGGGAAGTCCGCTGTACACTTCGCTGGTGCTTAGGAAAAGAAACTTACCGCCCATTTTTAATTTTTTGCACAGAGCGATAGTGCACGTAGTATTGAGCTCAATGGTTTTTACGGGGTTCTCCATGAACTTACCGGGTTGGCCGTAGCCGGCGGCATGGACAATATAGTCCGATTTGGGCAGTCGGGATAGGCACTTAGCGTCAGTCAAATCGCATTGAATAAAATCCACGTTTTCTCCGAAATAGGACAGATATTCGGGGAACTTATTTTGCGCCACCGCGACAACGTTCACTTTTATTTTTTTGGCGCTAAGCTCTCTTAGAGTCGCCAAAAAATACGTGCCGATAAGTCCGGATGCGCCCGTGATGAGGAAGGTTTTTCCGTGCAGTTCGTGAAAATCAATCTTCGGCAAGATTTTCAAAATGTCTTTTTGAATTATGGTTACAAGATCATTCATCGCAGTAGTTTTCGTAAACTCTTACCGATTGAAGGCCCGGTTATTCCTATAATGTCGTCATGCTCGCTTGCTTTACCGTAGTTGGTAAGAAACTCGCGAGGCACACCTATCGTTTCGATAACAAGGGGGAGTGGCTTTAAGGCGGACATGATTTCGTTGGTCAGTCCCCCTTCATAGTAGGGTTCACAGAGTAAAACCTTGCCGGAAAGGCAATTGTTTCTTAGGGTTTCGCTGTCAAAGGGTGATACGGTTGTGTAGTAGAGAATAGTCACGTCTTCATTTTCGCATGCTTCCAGCACTGGTTTGAGAGTCGGGCCTACGGCAATTACCGTGGCTTTCGCGCCCTCTTTTATTACCAGAGCTTTGCCGAATTTTACCGCGTGGCCTTTGGTATTTCCCCTTTCCGATAGACGATAGTATGTCGGGTTGCCATTCGCGTAACTTTCTCTAAAGAGAGTATCAAATTCGGAAGCGGTTCCGGGAACGATAATTTCCATGCCGGGGATTTGTTTTAAGAGGCCGACATCTCCCGGACAATGATGCGTGCAACCAAGCGCGGCGTAATCGTATGAAGCTCCAACGCTTACAAAGTTTCCTCCCAACTTTTGATAGCCGAAGTCGTCTTTAAGTTGTTCAAAAGACCTTTCCGCGATAAACGGAGCGATAGTGTGAACGACGGGTATGAATCCCGTCATGGCAAGACCCGCCGCCATGCTGATAGTCGATTGCTCCAGTATGCCTATATTGTATATTCGATCGGGGAACTTCGAAAACGCGTTGCGAAAACCGAATACGCCGATATCGCCGAGAAGAACCGCCAGTCTGGGGTTTTTTTGAAGAAGTGTTTCTGTTGTCGTTACGAATTGTTTTCTCATCTCGTTAGAAATAGGACGCGGACAGACACATTCCGTTTCCCAAATTACATCTAATAAAGTTCAACCTTGATATTACACTCATATTTTTTTTCGCGTCCGCGATTTCTAACGGGACTCATTTCAGTTCTTTTAGGATTATTTCCAATTCTTCTTTATTGGGCGCTTTGTGGTGCCAAGCGGGATTTCCCTCCATGGTCTTAGTGCCATGACCTTTAATTGTCTCGGCGATAATCGCGGTAGGTTTTGTGGCGGACTTTAAGAGCAGGGCTTTAAAGATTTCTTTGTGGTTATGTCCGTTAATCGAAACGCTTTGCCACCCGAAAGCTTCAAATTTTTTTGTGAGATTGCCGATACCAAGCGCGCGATCGGTGGAGTGATTATGGTCTACGATAAGCGTGAGATTATTTAGTTTGTGGTGGGACGCTAAAAGTGCCGCTTCCCAAACCGTCCCCTCGTTTGCCTCTCCGTCCCCGATGAGAGCGAAAACGCGCGATTTTTTGTTTGAAATTTTAAGTCCGAGCGCGGCACCTACCGCCATGGGAAAGCCGTGGCCGAGAGAGCCCGTTGATGCCTCGACTCCGGAAATCTTGTTTTTGTCGGGGTGCCCCCCCAGCATAGAATCAAAGGCGCATAAATTATCAAACTCCTTTTTATCAAAGAAGCCTTTCTCCGCCAATACGGCGTAGAGACCAAGTGACGCGTGTCCCTTGCTCAAAAAAAATCTGTCCCGGTTCGGGTCGTTGGGTTTAAGCGGGTCAATTTTAAGCACGCCGTCATAGAGCACCCACAGAATATCCATAACCGAAAAAGCGCTCGCGATATGGCCCTCACCGGCTGTGTATGCGGCTTTTAGAATTAAGACTTTTAATTCTTTTAATTTATTTTTCATGAATTGAAAAAGGTTCCAGTGTCCATTCACTGCTTAAGAGCAAAGTGCCCTCTTGTTTTTCGGTTGGGTGAGATTGGTTGTAATAGGCTGACGGTCCGATGACGATTGTTCTGTCGATGCTCCGGTTAACCATATAGTTCAACATGCCGAAGCGGCCGGCGTGGACACTTAAAAAGTAACTTCCCGGCGTAAGAAGTTTCCCCGGGAAAATAACTGAACTTTTGTAACGCCCTTTCTTGATTTTTTCCAGTTCCGGCTTCCAGTCGGAAGTGGTTGAGCGGAACAGGACATTTCCAAAACTGTTTTTCACGTAGACGCCGATTCGAAATTGGGTCAGGTCGTCCAGTGTTTCAAAATCGATGCGGATCTCGAATGGCTTGTCGCAGTCGAGCAATTCGGTGCGGACATTGTTTTGCGTCACTTCAAAAGAGTGCAGGGTGAGGTCTTTGACGGTGTAGGGAAAAATTTTGTCGTTGCCGATACTTTTCTCGTATTCCCGTTTCAGATAATAGCTGATGACTTTTTCCGTATCGCCCGCCATGACCACCTTGCCGTGAGACAAAAGGATTGATTTCGCGCAAAGTTTTTCCACCGCCGCCATGTTGTGACTTACGAAAAGAATGGTGCGTCCGGCTTTGCCGGTGACTTCCTCCATTTTGCCCAAACACTTTTTTTGGAATTCGGCATCACCCACCGCCAGGACCTCGTCAACAAGCAGAATGTCCGGTTCGATATGAGCGGCGATTGAGAAAGCGAGTCGCACATACATTCCCGTCGAGTAGCGCTTGACCGGCGTGTCGATAAAATCCCCGATACCCGAAAAGGCGACTATATCATCGAATTTTTTCGCGATTTCCTTTCGGGTCATACCGAGGATGGCGCCGTTAAGGTAGACGTTTTCGCGCCCGGATAGCTCTGGGTGAAAACCAGTGCCGACTTCCAAAAGCGAGGCGACTCTGCCTTGAAGAGTAATTTCGCCCTCCGTTGGCGGTGTGATGCGGGAAAGGATTTTGAGAAGGGTTGATTTACCGGCTCCGTTGGCTCCGATGATGCCCACGGCCTCTCCTTTATAAACTTTAAGATTGATGTCTCTAAGCGCCCAGAAAGTTTCCAGGCGATTAGTACCCATAATACTTTTTACGAGTGTCTTCAGTGCTTCGAGCGGGTGTTTCAACTTTTCCGTGATTATGTCACGCAGAGCGACATACCCCCGTTTTTTGCCGGTGATGTTGTAGCGTTTGCCCAGATTTTTTATTTCAATGATAGGAATCATAAAGTTACCAAGTTTGGAAAGTTTGAAAGTGCGCAAGTTAGAAAGTACGAAAGTGAATTTTGATTAATTCTTTTTTTACTTGCGTACTTGCGCTCTTTATAACTTGTTACTTTTACACTTGCGCACTTGCAACTTTTAAACTATGTCTGCGAAGTATCTTTCCGTTTTTTTGAAAAAATAAATGCCCGCGGTTAAAAGAATTACGGCGGCAAAGGATGAAATCGCGAGTGAGTACCAGCCAATCGGTCCGGTACCCAGAAGTCCCGCACGGGCGGCTTTGATGACACCCGTCATCGGATTGAATGACAGAAGCCAGGCGTATTTTCCGGCGATACTTGATGGATAAATAACCGGTGTTAAAAACAGCAGAAGTTGCATGAAAAAAGGCATGATGTAGCGCACATCACGATACTTTACGTTTATTGAAGCGAGCATTAATCCCGCGCCTACTGCCGTGGCGGAGGTGATGGCGAGGAGAATCGGAATGAGTATAATTCCGGAGATATGGGGAGAATATCCGTAGTAAAACATTAAAAAGATCAAAGCGAGACTTGAGAAAAAAAGGTCGACATATTTATTGGCGGTATCGGCTAATGGCAAAATAATTCTGGGAAAATACACTTTGGTAACAATTGAAGCGTTGGCGATGAGAGAATTCGAGGTGTCACCGAGGGCGCTTGAGAATAACTGCCAAAAGAGAAGTCCTGTATAGACGAAAATAGGGTAGGGAATACCGTCCGAAGGAACTTGGAGCAGTTTTCCGAAGAAAATACTGAATACCACCATACTCATAAACGGTTGGAAAATCGCCCAACCGATGCCGATAATCGTCTGCTTGTAGCGGACTTTGATATCTCTCCAGACGAAAAAAAACAGCAGCTCTTTGTAACGCCACACTTCCCTGAAGTCCTCAAGGCTGAAAGTCTTTTTTGGTTTGATGACGGTAGTTGTCATGAAGTTAGAAAGTTACCAAGTTTAGAAAGTTTTGAAAGTTAAAATTTTTTACTTGCGTACTTGCGCTCTTTCTAACCTGTTACTGTTTTTGTACCATTCATACGTCTTGCGGATACCCTCCTTAAGCGAAATGGTGTGCCGCCAGCCCAAAGCGTGGATTTTTGAAACGTCAAGAAGTTTTCTGGGTGTCCCGTCGAGGTTTTTGTTATCCCAAAGAATCTCTCCGTTAAAGCCAGTGGTTTTTTTTACGAGTTCCGCTAGGGCTTTTATTGAAATATCTTCACCGGTGCCGACATTTATTATTTCACTGTCGTCGTAATGCTCCATGAGAAACAAACAGGCGTCCGCGAAATCATCAACGTGAAGAAATTCACGAAGAGCGTCTCCTGTACCCCAGAGAGTAATTTCCTTTTTGCCGGATTTTTTAGCTTCGTGGAATTTACGAATTAACGCCGGCAGAACGTGCGAGTTTTCCAAATCGAAATTATCATTCGGACCGTAGAGATTGGTTGGCATGAGCGATATAAAGTCGGTTCCGTACTCTTCGTTATAGGACTGGCAAGTGACGATGCCGGCGATTTTCGCCACGGCGTAAGCTTGATTGGTGGGTTCAAGGGGGCCGGACATGAAATATTCTTCCTTGATGGGTTGCGGCGCGAGGCGGGGATAGATGCAGGAACTGCCGAGAAATACCAGTTTTTTAACGCCGCTTTTTTTGGCGTTTTCCAGAACATTTCCTTGCACCATGAGGTTTTCGTAGATAAACTCCCCGGAGTAAGTTTTATTGGCCATAATACCGCCCACTTTCGCGGCAGCCAAAAATACATACTCGGGTTTTTCTTTTTCAAAAAAACTGGCGACAGCTCTTTGGTCGAGAAGGTCAAGTTCTTTTCTGGGTTTAAGAACCAGATTTGAGAAACTCCGAAGTTTCAGCGCTCGTATGATGGCGGAGCCGACAAGGCCGCGATGTCCGGCAACATATATTTTCGAGTTTTTTTGCATCCCGTTAGAAATAGGACGCGGACGTAGATATACCGCTTCCAGAGTTATGTTTGTTAAGTTTCGACTTTGGTATTACATTCATGGGTTTTTTCCGCGTCCGCGATTTCTAACGGGACCAGTCTTTACTTTGAACCCTTGGCCCTTTCCTCCTGCAACGTGTCTTCGATATCGGCGGCCACCATTTCCTTGACCAACTCCTTAAAGTTGATTTTCGGTTTCCAGCCAAGCTTTTCACGGGCTTTCGTGGCGTCGCCACGGAGCGAATTGACTTCTGCCGGTCTAAAATATCGCGGGTCGATTTCCACAAGCACCTTTTTGGTTTTCGGGTCTACACCCTTCTTGTCTTTACCTTTACCGGACCATTCCAAGTTGATGCCTATTTCTTTGAAGGCCAATTCAGTGAATTCTCGGACCGAATGTTGTTTTCCCGTAGCAATGACGTAGTCTTCGGGTGTCGGTTGCTGAAGCATTTGATACATCGCTTCAACATAATCTTTGGCGTGTCCCCAGTCCCGCCTCGCCTCAAGATTTCCCAAGAAAAGCTTGTCTTGAATCCCTAGACTGATTTTTGCCACTGCCTGCGTAATTTTTCTGGTGACGAACGTTTCTCCCCGTCTCGGGCCTTCATGATTAAAAAGGATGCCATTGACCGCGAAAATGCCGTATGATTCGCGACAGTTGACTGTGGCGTAGTAGGCGGCCGCTTTTGCGACCCCGTACGGACTTCGCGGAGCGAATTTGGTTTTTTCGTTTTGTGGCGGGGGAGCCGACCCGAACATTTCCGAGGAGGACGCTTGATAGACTTTTACTTTTTTGCCGGTTTGTATTTGAAAATCTTTGGTAGCCTCCAGAACGCGGATTGCCCCAAGGCCGGTGATGTCCGCGGTGTATTCCGGCATGTCGAACGATACGCGT
>Ga0209541_10014970_pt1 | contig 11649 bp, 12 predicted proteins | sample RifCSPlowO2_01_FD_184027 | JGI IMG/M metagenome (GOLD analysis project Ga0209541, IMG submission 184027) | Groundwater microbial communities from Rifle, Colorado - Rifle CSP2_plank lowO2_0.1 (SPAdes) (version 2) | ecosystem: Environmental > Aquatic > Deep subsurface > Groundwater | place...
AGTATAAGCTGGCAAAATAGAATCATCTAAGACTCTTGCTACTTCTAATTTTTCTGGTATTTGATATAATTGGACTTGACTTGCCATGTGTTTTTGGAGATTTAAAGATTTATAAAGGTTTCTATTTGTTATTATTGTATAGAAGTAACTATTTGGTGTTTGATAACTTTAAAAATATACCCCCTTATTAGATGATTATGATAGAAATTTTAAGGCTAACCCACAGGATAAGGAGAGACCCTAGGCTGAGTTCGCATGTTGCTTTAACAGCCAGAGCATTTTTAGCAGACAAGTTATTTTATTCTGGAGATAGAGATACTAAATTTGAGTCTTCTATTAATAATACAGTCAATAGGTTTGGCGGGTCTTTTGAAATTCAGTATGTGGAAGATGCATTAAAGCTAGTTAAGAAAAGAAAGGAAAATGGTGTTTTGATAATTCATTTGACTGCTTATGGGGAAAAACTGATTGAAGTTATCCCAAAAATAAGGGTTCACAAAGATATTTTGATAATTGTTGGCAGTGAGAGGGTCGAGCCTGAATTCTATGAACTAGCGGATTACAATGTTGGGATTACAAATCAGCCCATAAGTGAGGTTTCTGCGCTTGCTGTTTTTTTACATGAATACTTTGAAGGTAAAGAACTTGATTTTAAATTTGAAAACGCTAAAATAATTTTTAATCCTTCTAAAAGGGGAAAAGTAGTGATTGACAAGAGATAGAAATTCTTTTAAATTACATCTTTACCTTATAATATTATGCCCCAATAGCTCAGTTGGTAGAGCGTTTGGCTGTTAACCAAAAGGTCCGAGGTTCAAGTCCTCGTTGGGGCGTGCATATTTTTTAACAGTATCTTAGTTCAAAACATTTATAAAATCTAATAAAGAAACCTTATATAGGGGGCCCGTGGCTCAGCCTGGTTAGAGCACCACATTTTCCTAGACAAAGAAAAGGTGAGTCTGATAAGGTGGGGGTCGCCAGTTCAAATCTGGTCGGGCCCATTTTTTACATTACCCTAGCGCCAATTTCAATATCTGAATCTGGCTGAACTAAACTTATTCTATTCTTGAAAACTGCTGCTAAAAGCATGCCCTGGCTTTCTATTCCTCTGATTACTGCATGTTTTAGGTTAGTGAGAACTATTACTCTTTTATTAACTAATTCTTCCTTTTTGTAATTCTCTTTTAATCCTGAGACAACTTGTAATTCATGCTCACCTTTACCAAGATCTAAAACTAGAATGTATAACTTACTGGCATCCGGATGGTCTCCAACTTCTTTTATTCTTGCCACCCTCATCTCTAATTTATTAAAATCTTTAATGTCTATTTTATCCAAATTATTTTCTGTTTTTTCTGACTTTGGATTTTTCATTTTTTCTCCCTCTATCTTGTTAAATAATATACCTTCTTTTTTTACTTTATAAATTTTTACCAGACCGAATTTTGCTTCTTTTAATTTTCCTGGCTTTTGGTTTAATTGTGAAAATATTTTTTCTGATGATTCTGGAATAAAAGGAGATAGTAATATTGCATTTATTCTGATTGACTCTAATAAGTTATACAGAACACTTTCTAGCTTCTTTCCTTTCAATTCCCATGGTTTTTTTTCATTTACATATTTATTAGACTCATTAACAAACTTCCAGATTTCACTTAATGCATTATTTATTTCAAAGTTTTCCATTAAAGAATCTATTTTTTTAATATTTAACTTTAAGAATAATTTTTTATCTACTTGTGATTTTTTTAATCCTTTGCTGAAATTCTTTTCTGCTAAGGTTAAAACTCTGCTGACTAAGTTTCCTAAATCATTTGCCAGTTCATTATTGTGCCTGGAGATTAATGCTTCTTCTGAAAAATCTCCATCTTGGCCTAGAGAAATATTTCTTATTAAAAAATACCTAACTGAATCTGCACCGTAATTCTCAACTAAGTAGCTTGGTGAAACTACATTTCCTAGAGACTTTGACATTTTTTGACCATTTACTGTGAAGTATCCATGGATGAATAAAGTCCTTGGTAGTTTATTGTTTGTTGCTAAAAGCAAAGCTGGCCATATGGTTGCATGTACTCTTAAAATATCCTTAGCCATTAGCTGAATATCCGGCGACCAGAATTTATTGAATTTATTTTTTTCTTTTAAGCCCGTAACATAGTTCCAGAAAGCATCCACCCATACAAAACAAATATGGTTTTTATCAAACGGAAGCTCTATTCCCCAATTCACCTGTTCCTTACGTCTTGAAATTGAAATGTCATTCAGTCCACTTTTTATAAAAGATAGAACTTCCTTTTTCCTCTCTTTGGGAAGAATCTTGTATTTATCTGATTTTATTAAATTTAATAACTTATTTTGGAATTTAGAAAGTTTGAACAAGTAAGCTTCTTCTTTTCTTAATTCTGGTTCTCTGTTGTGTAAGATACATTTCCCATCTTTTAAGTCTGATTCAGGAAGGTATTGCTCACATCCAACACAATAATAAGATTCATAATGCCCCTTATAGATGTATTTTTTGTTGTATAATTCTGTCAGAATTTTTTGGACTTCTTTTTCGTGGAATTTATTTGTTGTTCTGATGAAATTATCATTTGAGATGTTTAATAAGCTGAAACTTTCCTGAAATTCTTTTGCTATTTTATCTACAAATTCTTTAGGGTCTTTATTTTCTTTTTCAGCAGATTCTTGTATTTTTTGACCATGTTCATCTGTTCCAGTAAGAAAGAATACATCTTCTTTTTTTATCCTGTGCCATCTAGCCAAAACATCTGCCAAAATTGTAGTATAAGCACTGCCAACGTGAGGCGATGAATTGGTGTAGTATATTGGGGTTGTTACATAAAATTTTTTCATAGTTAAAAATCTCTACTTTATTTATTTAAACCTTTTGAATGCGTCTTGCGGGAATCGAACCCGCATCCCCGGCTCTTTCCGAGACTTGTCTTGGGAAGCCGATATTGTGCCATTCAACTAAAGACGCTTATATGGCAGACTTCCTCCAAAATTGACTGTTTCTCTCATCAGTTTCTCTTTTTTGGGAATAAAACCAGTTCTTAAAAAATATTTGTATCTCACTACATTCTTTGGATTAGAACTGCCCACTAATTCAAAAAACTTTTTTATCTCTTCCTGATTTTGTATTCTTACATTTCCTAAAGATTTTGAAGATGTGAATCCTCCTTTTTTTAATAAGTTCATTATGTTTGCTCTTATATGTGGAGAATGAGTCTGAAACTCTATGATTGCTCTTTTATAATTTTTTTCTTTTGCAAATATTCCTCCGTCAGTATCAAATAAACCCCTTAAGGCGCCGTATGTGTATTCTTTTTTTCTAAACACCCATTGCGGTAATGATGCCCCATTCTTGATTTTGTTTCCTATTTTTAGTCCGTTATGTACAAGATATTTTATTAAATTCTTAGAATATACATCTAGTATTGTTGTGTTCTTATTCCTAAAAGATTTATAACCTAAACCGAAAGAGTCCTTTATTATTCCCCCAATGTACATGTGATGTGCTCTTTCATGATAATTTCCAGTGATTGTTAGCTCACAATGGTATAAGTGTCCGTCTCCCAAAATTACACCTAATAATTCGGCTATTTTTTCATCTTCTTTAGGTGTATTGATTTCCTTTATATTTTTGCCCCCTCCCTTGATTTGCCCCCAATTTTTTTCTAACACCTCATCTATATATTCTGATTTTATGTTTTCAAAAGACCCCATATCAAATTTCTTTAGAATTTTTTTTACTGTCCTGAGAGGTATAGTTCTTTTTTCTTTACACCAGTCTATCCTTAATGTATAATCACTTACCCCGAGAATATGTCCTAACTTTTTCCAAGAGAAACCGCTTTTGTTTTTTACTTCTTCTATAAACTTTTTCTGAAATCCTTTCTTAAATCTTAACCTTTTGTCTCTTATAACTTGGCCTCTTTTTCTCACTTATACTATTAACTAAACAACATATTTAAATCTTTTCTTTTTCAATTTCTTTAACTATTTCCTTCCATTCATCTAAGTTTAAAGTATAAACTCTTTTGTTTAAAAAACTTAATTTGGAAATTTTTTCTTTTGTTTGTTTTTTAGTTAATTTTAATATTTTACAATGAGCTTCACGAATAGCATTTTCCAATTTTTTATCTGATTGTAAATATATCTCCCTTATTATCTTTTCTTTTTCGCTCATTTCTTTATGCTTTATTGTTATAACTTTAGATTTTATTTTTGGTTTGGGAGAGAAAGAGTCTTTGCTTACTCCCTCTAATGTTTCTATTTCAAAAAATATAGGGAGTAATATTTTTAACACCCCCTCTTTCATAAAATTATTTGAAACTGTGAAAACGGCTAAACTGAATTTGCTTACAATTAAGGAATTCATCAAGGGTTCTATAACTGAATAAGGAAGATTGCCTATTATTTTATCAAAGTTTAATTCTTTAAAATTTGTTATTGATTCATTTATTACTTTAACAGTTTTAAATTTAGAGATTAGCTCTGTAGAGAGTTTATAGCTTAATTCTATTACAACAACCTTATCTGTTTTCTTTATAAGATAATTAGTTAGAGCCCCTTTCCCGGGACCTATCTCAAGGACAGCTTCATCCTTTCTTATTTTTAGGTATGAAACTATTCTTTTGCACAATTCTTCATCTACCATAAAATGCTGGTCTAATATCATAAACAAAAGATTATTGTATAGATTTTTAAATGTATTATTTTAGCCATAAAAAAGGTTTATATACTAAGGTGGATTGGACAAATTATGAAAAAAGCTTTTTTTGTTTTTGGCGTTTTGATTTTATTATTTTTATTAGGATGCAGTTCTAACAATCAGGGAAATCAAGATAACACTAATGCGGTTAATTCTGAACTGGTTGGAGCAAAAACTATTGAAATAAAAGATTTTGGGTTTTCGCAACCGGAGTTAAGGATAAAGAAAGGCGAGACTATTACGTGGATAAATCAGGACAGTGTAAAACATACTGTGACATCTGATGTTGGCAATGAGTTAAATTCTGATTTTCTTTCGAAAACAGAATCATATTCACATACTTTTGACAGTTCTAGTATATTTGAGTACCATTGCAATGCTCATCCTTCTATGAAAGCAAAAGTTATTGTTGAGTAACTATTTTTTTATTTGGCTAGACAGTTCTAATCCCAGGTAAAATGACAATATGTGGAATATCCACCAAAAGAAAGGTGATAATACCAAACCAAATATTACAAATGCAGGCGGAGATTCTCTGGCATAAACTCCAAGCATTTGAACCAAGCCAGAATATGAAGAGACTAGATAGTAGAAGGATATCCATGTCCCAAAAACTACTGAAAACAGTAACTTTTTAACATGCTCTTTTTTATTGTATAAAGAGAACCATATAAAAGCAAATAATGCTGCATTTGCAAACTTTGAGGCATAATAATAATTTGTTTCTCCGACACCTGTAAAATGCATTAAAAAATCTAAAAACCAAAATACACCTACAGTTATGCATATCTTGTAGAATGTTGTTTTTTTCACATACCTTCAAAAATTAGGGCATATTTAATTATTACGGTTAAGCTACATTGTAACGTAAGCGGGAGTTATTGCACTGAAAAAAATTATTTCTTCTTTCTGGCTGGTTTATCCCAATAAGCAGATTTACAATTTGGGCATAAGGTAGGATATTCTTTTTTTCTTGGTATCCACTCATGGTTACATCTTTCACATTTATACCCTTTAACTTCTATTTTTATTTCTGCCATGTCTAAATATAAAGATTTATTCTTTATAAAACTTACTTTTCAAAGTAATAACTATATGGTTACTAATTAACTAACGAAACATTTATATAGTTTAACTTACTTATATAATTAGTAATTAGTTAAGTAAACATAAAGGGGCATGAAGCCCCCTAAATTCCAAATCGGCTACCAACCAAAATGAAATCCAAAGAGATAATTCAGCAGAAGTATAAAAATGTAATCTGTCCTAAATGTAATTCTAACCAAACTAAAAAAGATGGTAAAAGAACAACACAGAACAGAGGAAAGATACAAAGATACAGATGTAAGGAATGTGATTTTAGGTTTGTTATTGATGACGGCTTTTATCGAATGAGAAATAACGAGAATAAAGTTACTGCTGGAATTGATTTATATTACAAAGGTGTTTCATTAAGAAAAGTACAAGAACATTTTCAAGCTTTTTACCCTCACAATTCAAGTCATATGTCAGTTTATAGATGGATTGTTAAATATGCTGAAATGGTTGGCAACTTGGTTGATAACATTCCAATTAAATGCGGAAAAGAAATGCAAAGCGATGAAATGGAATATCACAGAAGAAAAAGTAAATATCAAAAAGGTAAAGAGCAGAATTGGTTTGTTGATACTTTTGATGTAGAAACTAAATTTATGGTAACAGGTGAATATATGAGAAGTAGAACCAATGAGAATTTAATTAAAGTTATGAAGAGAGCAAAATTCAAGACAGGAGAACAGGTTGAGATTGTTACAACAGATGGATTAAGAGGTTATCCAAGAGTGCTAAGGAAAACTTTCAGTCTGCAATCTCCTTATCATGCTTCTTCTAGAACCAAGAGCAAGATTATCCATAATGTTGTAATAGCAGATGAGAGAGGGTTCAATTACCCAATTGAAAGATTACATAATACAATCAGAGAAAGAACAAAAGTCATGAGAGGATTTCATGGTTGTTTAGAATCTGCTCGTGCAATAATGAAAGGATTAGAGATAAATTATAATTTTAACAGGAAGCATATGGCTTTAGGTAATAAAACTCCATCGCAAATAGCCATTCCAAAATTGGAATTGGGAATTAACAAGTGGTTGGATTTGATTAAAATGAGCAAGGTTTAAATCTTAAAAATTCATCTCTGGTAGATATGTAAATTTATATTCTTGAGTATATTGCATGAATTCATAATCTCTTATAATATCTCCAAACTTTAGCCTTAAATCCTGCACATATCTATAAAATTCTTCATTAGATTTGACCTGGAATTCTGTTTCTAAATCCGCACCGCCTACTAATTCAGTCATATGGGCTGTGTTAGGATGTAAGTGAATATAATTAATAATGTTTTTTTTCTTTTCTTGAGTAAGATTCTGTAAGGTTAAATGAAGTTTGAAATAAGTATACCCTAATTTATGAACATTAATAAAAGGTTTAAACCCTATAATGATGTCCTTTTGAATAAGTTTTTTTAATCTATAGCGTACAACCATTTCTGTAGAGTCTATCTTTTCGGCTATATCAATTGTTTTCATTCTTGCATTTTTTAATATTGTTTTAAGAATATTATAGTCTATTTCATCAATTATTTCTGTTTTGTAATCGTTTTTAGAATCAAATCCCATTAAAATTGGTTTAGATGTTTTCTTTTTTTTATTTATAAAATAACTTTTATGATAAGTCCATTCCCTTGTTACGATGGCAACGTTATATCTTTCAATGAAAAAGCTATACTTAAGCAGAAAGTCATTGATTATATCCCTATACTCATAAACATTTTTGGCAAAAATCCCAGTGTTTAGATCCCATACACCTTCAACCTTTGAAATCCAACTTGCTCTTTCTTTTAAATATTCAATTATCTCCTTTTCTTTTTCTAATGTTAAATTTTGAAATTTAAAAAAAGTTCTATACCAATCATATCCTAATTTCATAGAGTTAATAACAACCATAAAATAATTAATATAACCCTTCTCGACTAACTTATTAATCCTGTATCTAACCGAATCTCTGCTTAATCCTACTTTCTTAGCTATTTTTGAATCGGATTGCCGACAGTTTAAATCTAGTTCATAAAGAATTTTTTTGTCCTTTAAATCTAAATTTTCTATCATATACATAAAAAGGATATTATCATTTATAAATTTATCTTTTTTGTGTAAAATCTTAAAGCAAGTTTTATATAAATGTTAATATACACTTATGTATCTATGGAGTAGTAAAAATGATAGAGGGACCATATCATAAGAGAAATAATGAAGATGTAATAAGAATGGCAAGAACTTTTGATGAATATCATACTTGCTTCAGAAATTTCGTTAGTAAGAACCCCGAGCGTATCAGAGCATCTCTTGATAGAGGGACCCTTGCTTATCCTTTGGAAATGTACAGAGATAGAGAATTGGATATGCTTGGCTCAAAAAGAAGCAGCAGGTCATTTTCATACGGTCCAGAAGAAGGAGATATTAAAGTTAGAGAAAAGATTGCAGAAGTAGAGAATATTAAACATAGAACAAATTATTCTGCTGATAACGTTGCAATTATACCTGGAGCATGGGGGGGATTAGAATTTGCACTTCAAGAAGTTCTTAATTTTAGAAGAGGCAAATCTGAAGGCAGGGTTGCTGTTATTGGACCAACACTATATCAGATGTTCTACACACCAATTGAGCATTTTGGAATGGATATTGAAGCTTATGATTTTACTAAATTAGATGATGCTCATAGACCAGAATCAATAGATGAACTTGCTGAAGTTTTTGATAGTAATCCAAGAGCTATTGTTGTTACAAATTCAAATAATCCTGATGGTACTTATTTTAATTCTAATATTTTAAAAGAAGTTATAGAAAAAGCGGGAGAAAAAGGAATTTATGTTTTACTTGATGAGATTCAGAACTGTTTTCCCTCAGATGGAAATGGTTTGAATTATGGTCCATGGATACAAGTTCCGAATGTGATAAGATTGGATAGTCCTTCAAAAAGATATGCTTTATCGGATTGCAGAGTTGGATGGATGATTGGTAAACCAGAAATTTTATTTGGGCATACTAATGGAGAGGTTCATGTAAACAGAATTGAGGGTGCTGTTGGTCGTATGAGTGGGATTATGGGCAATGCCCCTAGAGTAGCAAATAATCTTCTAATTCATCTTTTAAAGAATGAATTAAATTGTCTTTCTAATGGAAAACAACCTTTTGCAGAATATTCTGAGCAATTAAGAGCAAAAAGAGATTTTGTTATCAGCCAATTGGAAACAATGCCAAGAGTTGAAGCAATCCATGTTCCAGAGTCTTGTGTTAATGTAACTACAAGAATTGATAGCCATAAAACTGACTTAGAGTTATCTCAGGATTTAATGCAAGGGGGATTGTTGCTTATGCCCGCTTCAGGTTATGGATATAATCCAGAAGATTCTACTTTAAGAATTACTTTTGCAGAAAGAGAGCAAAGACTAAGGGAGGGAATGGATATTCTAAAAAAATATTTATCTGAATAAAATGACAAAAACTATTCACTTAAAATTAATAGAAACTCCAACAGCTCATCTGAGAATGGATGGAGAAATGTTAGGAACAGATAGATTAAGAGTTCCAATTACAACCCAACCAGTTCTTCTTCCTTCTTTAGTTAATGGTTTAGAAGAAAGAGGCTATAATGTTGATGCTGAGATAATTAATATGAAATTGGGAGAACGCCACGAAAGATCTAAAGGTTCTATAGATTTACAAGGATTAGATATTGAAAACCTTGTGCTTGGTGCTCCATTTGATAGCATGGATTATTCATTAAGAGAAGCAGATGTTATTGGATTAACTTCTAATTTTACTTATTCATCCAGAGTTGTCAGAGATTTCATTGAATATGCAAAACGAATAAATCCAAATTTAAAAATTTTAGTAGGTGGTGCTGATGCTTCTGCAAGACAGGAATATTACCTTGATGCGGGAGCAGATGTCGTTATACGTGGAGAAGGAGAACTAAATGGACCATCTGCAATTGATGCTCTTGTTAGAGGAGAGGAATTAGAAGGTGTTGAAAGAATAGCATTTAAGAAAAATGGTCAGGTTGTTAGAACTCAACAAAGTCTTAAAGGTAATCAAGTAGACATGAATAGTTTACCTTTACCCTCTTTAGATGGAATTGATTTACAGGAATACACAGATACAGGAGAAGGTCCTCTCGTTGATGGGGCAAGTTCTCCCATATTTGCTTTTGAAACATCAAGAGGATGTAAGCAGGCTTGTCATTTTTGTACTACCCCTTTCTTGAAACCTGGTTTTAGGGCTATGAGCCTCGAAAGAATTGCAGAATACTTTGAACATATCAAAAAATCAGGAGTTAGGACTATGCTTTCTTATGAAGATAACCCTTTATCAAGAATGCAAGCTGGAAAAGGTTATCAAAGAGATATTGAAGGGAGGGAAGAAGTATTAAAATATGCTGAACTAATTGGAAATACCGGGTTAGCATTTGAATGGGCAAACGGTCTAGAAATTGGGAAGTTAGCTAATGAACATGGAGAACCAGATACAGAATTAATTAATGCTTTGTTCCAGCATAGAAGAAATCCAGATGGAACATTCAGCGGGACTTATAGATGTTATGTTCCTTTAGAAGCTTTATCTGATGAAGGAATTTCTAGTTTAAGGAAATTAAGAACTTTTGATGTTGAAAAAAGAATCTTAGAGGCTATTGCTGATACAAAAGTTCCTATGTTAAATTTAGGGGTTATTGTTGGAATGGCTGATGAAAGTATGGATGGGTTAAATAAAACAAAAGAAAGATGTTATGAATTAAAAAGAGTAGTTAAGGGAATTTCTCCTGATACCAAAGTATATTATAATTTTTTCACATATACACCATTACCAGGAACACCAGATATTAAGAGAGATCAAAATAGACTTATTGGAAATATTGATTCTCAACCAGAGTTATGGAATTTTTATCTTGGCACAATTGATGGAGATAATATCTCTGCAAGAGAGATGACTCTTTTAAGAAGAGAAATCTCCAAGGAAGTAAATGAAGGAGCACCTGCGATGCAGGTTTATAACTAATATGGAATTAAAAAATAAAGTTGCTCTGGTAACAGGATCAACAAGAGGGATAGGCAAGGCAATTGTTGAGTTATTATGTAAAAATGGAGCTATAGTTTATATTAATTCTTTTAAGTCCAAAGAAGAAGGAGAAAAATTACAGAGAGAGTTAGCATTAAGAGGATTTAAAGCTTATTACATTAATGCGAATATCTCTTCTGAAGTGGATGTTAAAAGAATATTTGATATCATCAAAAAAGAATATGGAAAATTAGATATTTTAGTTAATAATGCTGGTTTTTATTCTAATAACAAAGATTATGAAACTTATGAATCATTCCATAAAGTTAATGGTTGGGGTGTTTATCTTTGCACGATTGAAGCGGAAAAACTAATAGAAAAAGGTAAGATAATTAACATATCTTCTATCTATGGAATTAAACCCAATCCAGATTCAATATTAGCAAGTGGGGTTAAGGCAGAAGTTGAAAACTATACTAAATTATTTGCTAATAAATTTAAAGGCAGAATTGAAGTAAATTCTGTTGCTCCAGGATATACAAATACCAAAATAGTTAATGATAATTTCTCAGAGGGTGTATTAATAGAATTATTAAGAAATACATCACAGAAAAGATTAGTTAAACCGGAAGAAATAGCTGATGCGGTTATTTTTCTTATAGAGAATGATAGTATCACTGGACAGACGATTGTTGTGGATAATGGAATTCTTATATCCTAAAAACTCCCTTTAACGTTACAATATACGGTTAAGCAAAAGATTATTATATGGATTTTAAAGTGTAATTGATTATGGAACTTTTGAGAGTTGGAAACTGCAAAGAAGAAATAGGGAAGGCTACT
>Ga0209541_10014971_pt1 | contig 11649 bp, 12 predicted proteins | sample RifCSPlowO2_01_FD_184027 | JGI IMG/M metagenome (GOLD analysis project Ga0209541, IMG submission 184027) | Groundwater microbial communities from Rifle, Colorado - Rifle CSP2_plank lowO2_0.1 (SPAdes) (version 2) | ecosystem: Environmental > Aquatic > Deep subsurface > Groundwater | place...
AAAAACGTCCTTAATATGCTCCGGGCAAGTCGGCTGTTTAAGAAGATAATTCAATTCCAATCCAACCGCCTTTTCAAGTTTTTCAACCTTTCTTTTTACCGTGCTCGTCATTTAATAACCTCCTTTTTGTCACATTTTTCTATGGTTAAGGTAGCAAATTACTCAATTTTTGTCAATATCAAATATCCAAGTTCTTTACGGCTTTCGCATGCGTTTGGATGAAAAGTTTTCGAGGTTCAACTGCGTCGCCCATCAAAATATCGAAAATTTTGTCGGCTTCTTTGGCGTCGTCTATGGCAACTTGCCTGAACATCCGCCTGGCGGGATCCATGGTTGTCTCCCACAACTGCTCCGGATTCATTTCGCCCAAACCCTTATAGCGCTGGATGTTCTGGCCGTCTATGCCTTTTGTAAATTTGTTTTTTTCTTCTTCGGAGTAAGCGTATTTAATTTCTTTGCCCTTTTGAATTTTATAAAGCGGCGGTTGAGCAATGTAAATATATCCATGCTGAATCAACGGCAAATAATACCTGTAAAAAAGAGTGAGGAGCAGCGTACGGATATGCGCGCCGTCAACATCCGCGTCTGTCATGATCACTACGCGATGATAGCGCAATTTGGACAGATCAAAACTTTCGGCAATCGCCGCGCCCAAAGCAATAACTAAAGTTTTTATCTCTTGAGATGTCAGCATTTTGTCCAGCCTTGCTTTCTCAACGTTTAAAATTTTGCCGCGAAGCGGCAAAATTGCCTGGAATCTCCTGTCCCTGGCCTGCTTTGCGGAACCTCCCGCCGAATCGCCCTCAACGATAAAAATTTCCGACTCGGCCGGGTTCCGCGATTGGCAATCGGCCAGCTTTCCCGGAAGAGCAAGGCCGTCCAGCGCGCCTTTTCGTAAAATTGTGTCTTTCGCTGCCTTAGCCGCCTTGCGGGCTTTTAACGCCAAAATTACTTTTTCCAGAATCGCGCGGGCGTCTTGCGGATGTTCTTCCAAAAAAGCGTCAAACGATTTTCCAAACACGTCCTCAACTGCGGTTCTTGCTTCGGGATTGCCGAGCTTCGCTTTTGTCTGCCCCTCAAATTGCGGGTTTTTTAATTTTACCGAGATTATAACGGTAAGCCCTTCGCGCACGTCTTCCCCGGTAAGATTTTCTTCTGATTCTTTTAAGTAGCTGTTTTTTCTTGCGTAAGAATTTAAAGAGCGCGTAAGCGCGGTTCGAAAGCCGGTTGCGTGCATGCCGCCCTCCTGATTTAAAATATTATTAGCAAAAGCAAGTTCCCTTGTTTGCAAATCATCAACATACTGCAAAGCAATTTCGACCATAATTCCCTCCGATTCTCTTGGGGTATAAAAAATTGCATCGTGTTTCGGCTGAAACCCTTCATTTAAATATTTAACATAAGAAGCCACGCCGCCTTCGAAATAAAACGCGTAAAATTTGTGCTCGGATTTTTCTTTGAGCCTTTCGTCGGCAACAGAAATTTTTATGCCTTTCGTAAGATAAGCCTGCTGGCGCAGTCTTTCCAAAATTCTTTTCCACTCAAACTCCGGTATTTTTCCTCCGCCAGCTGGCGGACTTACCGGCATAAAAATATCCTGATCCGGCTCAAAAGTCACAGCCGTGCCGCTCTTTGAACATTTACCCACTTTCTGAACTTTGCTTTTCGGCTTTCCTCTTTGATATTCCTGCGCCCATTGCTCGCCATCTCTGCAAACTTCAACACGGAGCCAGATTGAAAGAGCATTTACAACAGAAACGCCTACTCCATGAAGGCCGCCGGAAACTTTGTATCCTCCGCCACCGAATTTTCCGCCCGCGTGGAGCATCGTCATTACAGTTTCCAGCGCTGATTTTTTGGTCTGCTTGTGAGTTTCTATCGGTATCCCGCGCCCGTCATCAACCACTCTGACGCGATGATCCGGCAACAGCGTCACCGCCACATTTTTGGCGTATCCCGCCATCGCTTCGTCAATAGAATTATCCACTACTTCCCAAATCAAATGATGCAACCCGTCAGGACCGGTTGAACCAATATACATTCCGGGGCGCTTCCTCACCGGTTCCAAGCCCTCAAGCACAACTATATCTTGAGCGCCGTAAGACCCATCGCTTCGCTTCGCAGACGAAGCGAGCCCCTTACCCCCAGCTTTTTTGGGCTTAATTTTTTTGGCTTTTTTAGGCATAATTTAATTCAATTTTGTAGCTTTATCTTAGCATAAAACCAGAATTAAACCAAATCCAAAAACTTGACAAACTTCCTATTTACTTTGTCTGTATTCGCCAATTCGCGCGAATCATTCCCCAGAAATCTGGCGATATTACAAATTTTATTTTGCAAAAATTTTTGAGCCAGCTTCTTGTCCTTCTTCAACAAACTCGCCGAGGTCGGAAATTTGCTCTTCAATTTCTTCAATTTCTGCCAGTAATTCTGAGCTCTTTTTGGAAACTTTTTCTTTTTTAAGCGCTTTTTGTTTTTCTTTAAGCAAATCTTTTAAACCGGCGGCGTACTCATCCATATTCTCAAGCATTTCAACGGCTTTTTCTGGCCGCAACTCAAAACCATATTTCGCCTCTTCTAAAAGTCGTTCTTGTTTTTTCTGCTCGTATTCAAGCGCCTCCGGCGTAAATCTAAATCCTTCCATGGTTTAACGATGGCACGCTTTTGTTTTTTATTCAAAATCATGATAAAAGTAATTTATGCCCACGTAGCTCAGTTGGTAGAGCAATGCTTTCGTAAAGCATAGGTCGTCAGTTCGATCCTGACCGTGGGCTCCAAGATTAGACTTTCCGATTTTTGACCGACGAATCGGTGGGCGGCACGAAGTGCCGCCCATTGGTTTTCCCCCGATAAATCCTCTCCGCTCGGCGCACAGAAGCGCGCCTCGCGGTTGGCCAAAATGAGGTTACATTATCACCAACAAGGCAGAGTGACTCGCCAACTCGTTCGTAGATTGCAAGAGCACAATTTTTATACTTGTTTCCTTTGTATCGCGATTCAAACTCGCTCGGTTGACGATTGAGCATGATTCGCCAGAAAAGGAGCATCCAGTTGCCATGAGCCGAAATTAGAACATTTTTGTTCACATAATCGGCTCGCAGACAATGGATGAAAGAATGGATCATTACTTCCACATCCTGACAGCTTTGACCACCAGGAGGCCGATAGTGATACTCTCCCTCGCGTTCTCGGATAGAAGCCTCCTCTGGATATAATGTCAGCACTTTCTCTTTTGACATCGTGTGCCAGATACCACGCCATAACTCATTCAGTCGCGAGTCTATGACTGGTACTGATTCAGGACACAAAAGAGAAAGTGTTTCCTGTGTTCGGCGAAATGTTGAGCAAAAATATGAATCGAATTCTCCATATTTTGCTCGCACATATTTACCGGTTAACCGTGCTTGCTGTTTACCTTTCTCTGTTAGAGCAAACTCGTGATTTGCTTTGTCGTCAAAGGAAATATCGTCTGGCGATCTGACATTACCTTCTGATTCTCCGTGGCGAACAAGTACAACTCGTTTTGGCCATTTCATTTCACAATCCTCCTATTCCCGACCAACCACAAGGGTCTTCTTCTCACTTCCCTCGGAAACAACAATTCATCTTTTTGCCACGCCGTAACCAGATCGAGGCAAAGAGCCAATGTGCTGTCTGATTTTTTTCTTCCTACCCACACCATTGGAACACCTGAATGGACAGTAAAGGAGGCGGTGCAAATTGTGCCACCATCCGAAGGATTAAGAAGAAAATGTTGGTGTTTGTGCCAATACATGAACTGAATCAGTATTTCTTCACAGATAGTTACGCCGCCAACCCCTTTTTCTCTAATGTCTGCAAACGAATTGTTGGCGTATGTCCTATCTCCCCTTAGAGAGGGGCGCATAAAGAGGAACTGCAGGTTCTGAAACCACTCATTTTTTGGTTGTGTTCCAGTACCGTCTTGTATTAGTGCCCAGTCTTCTTGTTTCACCATCAGGGCAACGTAAAAGCATTTCTTACATGCACTGATAATCTCTTCCAGATGTAGATTCGGCGGAATAAGTGCGAACCAGCTAAATTCGCCATCATCTTTAGACGGACACATCTCATCAACTGTTTTGATGTCTAACCCGAACCGAATCTTGTAGAACTCATACTGCTCTTTTAGTGTTAGCATACTTAACTCCTTTCTGTTTTGTTAAGGTGCACTCCAATTTAGGAGTCTATAGAAAGAATATGCTAAAGATAATATCCCCGCTTAAAAAGTAGATAAATTTGTAATAAATTTTCAGTAACACCAAAAACTGCCTTAAATTGCAGGCTTGCAAATGAACCATAAGTGTACTATTATTGATACACTCTATGTCAAAAGAAAAAGGTGTCTTAAAACAACTTGGATTTAGTGATATTGCTGAACAGATTTATTTTATCCTTCTCAAGAAGGGGGCTTGTTCTATCGCCGAGCTTGCACAACTTACTGGTAAACACAGACCTGTAATTTATAGAACTCTCCCAGAACTTACTTCTGTAAATTTAGTTGCAAAAATATCAAAAGGAAAGAGAATTTTATACAAAGCCGAATCACCAGCTAACCTCTCAACTTTATCTAAACGGCAAATCGAATCAATAAATATGGCTTTACCAAAACTTCTTGATATTTTTCAAAATAAAGATAAGAAGCCAAAAGTTTCGTTTTTTGAGGGAAAAGAAGGAATCGCAACTGTATATGAAAATTTAATGACTTCTACAAAAAAAGAGGAAGTAATCTACCGCTATGAATCTCCCAGAGATTATAAAAGAAATAAACGATATTACCCATCGCTCTATTGGAAACGGGCAGGAGCTTCTGGAGATATAGACAAGTATGTTATTACAAATCAAAAAACTCATCAAAAACGACACGCTAATCTTAACCGTTTTTCAAAAGCAGTCAGCATACCGTTCGAAGATAACATCACGGAAATTATTGGAAACGGAAAAGTTATCTTTATTGACTATGATACTGAAACTGCAATAGTAATAGAAAACGAACGCTTTGCGGATTTTCAAAAATCAATTTACAAAATGTTTTTTGAAAAATTGTAATTGCCGTCGCTGAAAACGAAATCCAAAACCCGCCCGCATTCATTCCCAAGACCCCTTTCTGCGGGGCTTTCGTTCATTACGAATTTTTGATAAAATGAGTTCGAGCGCGGTCATAAAGATACTTAAAATAAAATCCGCCAACGAAGACGGATAAAAAGTTAAAGTTTAAATCTTAGAAAAGCCAAAGTATTAGCCAATAAATGCACGACTATTGACAAAGACAGGCTTCCAGACCAAAGCATCAAAAAAAGATAAAAAAAGCCCGCAAAAAACATCTGCATCATATAAGGAACGCTATAGCTGTGCGCCAAAACAAAAAACACTACGCCGATTGCAAAGCTCCCTCCGCGTCCCACAACACCCAGGAGGCAGTAGTAAAATATAAGTCTATATTCCAGTTCTTCGCGAAAGCCGCTCCAAGCCAAATCCATAATTTTTACATCGGACGCCAATTCTTTCATGGTTTCTCCGATTTCTGGATACTTGTAATAAAAATAAAAAGTCAAAAATCCCAACGCGCCTATGCCGAGCAAGAAATATCGCGCCGAGCTCTTGAGAAGCTCCTTTGGTTCGTACTGCGGGGCACGGAGCGCCGCCTTAACCAAATCCCAGCGCGATAAAAAAACCATTGTTACAACAATGGAAAGAGCGTTTCTGAAACTGCTTAACGTAAGGCCAAAGTTGCCGAGAAAAACAGATAGTGCCAAAACAATCTTGGAATCCGGCGTGGTTTGCGCGATCCCAATCAAAACCCATAAAAATAAGATGGCTTTTTCTGCGCAGGTAATTTCACAAAATTCCCGAGCCAATCGCGCGTCACGAATCCAATTCCACATGGCGATTTCAATTCTTTTACAAGACTAGCACATCAGCAAAAAAGAGCAACTAATTCAGTTGCTCCTAAGATTCTTTAGTGCTCGCGCGTAAGCAAGAACAGCGTTGACGTAAGTACGGTCATGATTATAAGCCCACACCGCATTCCGTTGGGCTCGGGATTTGTCCGACCATCCATGCTCAAAGAGATAATTAGCAACGCTATATATAGCATCTACCGGTTCGAAGAGATCCACTTTGTCGTCTTTATTGCCATCAATTGCAAAATGCCAATAAGAAAAAGGTATAAATTGAGGCAAACCGATGGCGCCGGCAATTGAACCCCTGATCTCGAAAAGTTCCCACTCATTCTTTTTCGCCAAGCGGAGAAAAAAATCAATCTGTTCCAAAGCAAAATTACGGCGTCTTGGCGAGAGAACATAAAGCGTGTAGAGAGAATTTAACACCGACCGCTTGCCAAGATAGCTGCCGAAATTTGTTTCAACCCGAAGAATTGCTGCGATCACGTCCGGCTCAACGCCATATTCATCAAACACTGCGCCGAAAACATCACCATGCTTCTCAATAAATTCCTTGCCGCGGTTTAAAGATTCTGGAATAAGAATTCCGCAATTCGAATCAAAATATCCGCCGGGGCACGATGGAGTTCCTGTCTGAAAAATACTTCTGTCCAGAAAAAGCCGAGTATCGGAAAATAATACCTCAAGCTCGCTTTTTGGAAAAGTCCGCGATAATTTCTTAATCAAGAGCGCACGCAGTTGGTCTTCGGAAGAAATTGGCGTTTTGCGCTTCGGAGAGGGTTTTTTAGGAACGGGCTTACTCAAACTTGGTTTTTTATGAGCAAAAACCGGTAATGGATCAATTTGAACTAATGCGAAAGCCAGAACGATACTCAAAATCAGCGTCAACTTCTTCATCTTGCGCCTCCCGTGCTTCGCCCAAGCTCTGCGGGGCGAGCAAAAAAATATTTTGGATCAACCCAAACGTTGTGAAGCTTCACTCCGAAATGCAAATTCGGACCGGTGGCGTTGCCGGTTTTACCGGAATAGGCGATAACCGCACCCGCGCGCGCAAAATCGCCGGAGAAGACAGTGATGTTTGAAAGGTGTTCATAAACCGAGAACAAGCCGTGTCCGTGATCAATAATTACCGTGTTGCCAGCGCCTAAAAGATTTCCGGCAAATCTGACCATTCCATTTTCCGCCGCAAAAACCGGCGTTCCTTCAGGCACTGGATAGTCAATACCGTAATGGCGCACTGTGTAAATTTTCGGGTCCTTCCCAACTTTGACTTTGCGTATTGCGCCGAATTCAGAAGAAATCCTTGGAGCTTCTCCGTCCAATGGCTGTCTGAAAATCAAATCCGTTCCAAAAAAAATTAATGCGAATTCGGTGAAGTAAATATTTTTCAACGATTCTTGCTCTTTTTTTAATCTCGCAAGCTGCGCTTTTGTGTACGGCATGCGTTGAAAATTTTTTTTTGATTTCGGAAAATCAACCAATTTCACTTCTATATGCTCTCTGGCCAGCAACGCGCCGTCTTCTTTACGCACAGCGATTTCTATGCGCCCGATTTTTTCAGCTACGCCGACCGGCACAAAAACAACATGTTTGCCGCCTTCCTCCAAAAAAGTCCTGTATGCGCCGCCCGCAAAATCAACGGCGTAAAATTCGCTCCGCACTTTACCGTCTTCTTTTATTACGATTTTAAAGAACCCTCCCTGATTTACAAATCCCGGCAAAGTCAAATTAACTCCGGCAAAAGCGTCTCCGCCGAAAAGCAAGACCAACCCCAAGCCAACTCCCAGCTTTGCGCCGTTATTTTTATGCGATGCAATCACCAACAAAATCAAAACTATAATCGCCAAAAGTCCGAAAATGCCCAGAACAAGATCGCTCATAACCAACACCTGTAAAATCTAAAATTAGACTAGCAAATCAGCGTAAAAAATAAAAGCCCCGTCATTCTTGCGGGGCTTCTACGTCCGGATCGCTTCCTTTTAAAGACTCCACTTCCTTCTCAAAAGACTTTGGGCTTACCAACGATTTCATGTATTCTTCGGATTCTTCTTGAAACGGCGTGGATTCGGAATCTTTATACCAATTTGCAAGAACATGTTTTGCAATCGGCAAGGCAACGCTGCCGCCTGTCGCGCGATCTCCAAGTGGTTTTTCATAACTCTCCGGTCCGCCAACCCATGCGCCGAATGTTATGTGGGGAGTAAATCCCATAAACCATGCATCAATATAATTCTCCGTAGTTCCGGTTTTGCCGGCCGTTGGCTGTTTTAAAGAATCAAGCGAACGGGCCGTTCCGAATTTTACCACTCCCCTTAAAGCCTCAACCATTACGCCAGCGGCAATTTCGCTAATACCGCACTCAACCGCGATTGTTACTGCTTTTGTTTGTTTGTTTTGCGCGCCTCTAACTTTAATCGTAATCAAACCGCAGTCCCTTTTTGCCTCCCAAGAACTCTTCTCATAAATTTTGCCGTCAGGTCCGGAAACTTCGGAAATAATGTAAGCGGGCCGCAGAATACCTTTATTTGAAAAAACCGAGTAGGCGCGCGTGAGTTCCAAAAGTGAAATTCCGGAAGCTCCTAAGGCGCTTGGCAGGTGATCGTCAATATCGCTTTCAATGCCTAACTTTTTTGCCATGATCCGCACTCTCGGATCCAATCCGCATTTCCCAACTTGCGCGGTCCAGACAGCCGGCCTGTTTATTGATTGCGCAATTGCGAAACGCCGCGTGTAACTCCCGGCATTAAATTTTCGTTCGTCAAAATTTCTGGGAGTCCAATAAGTCCACTGGCCGGTTTTCGGGTCTTTGACGTTTTTACAGCTTATATACGCGTTGGTAATCTGCTGATCCAACAGATTGTCGTAAGGTTTCCCTTCCGCAAGCTCTTGTTCAAATTTTGAAACGTATACCACCGGTTTAAAAGCAGAGCCTGTCTGCCGCTTTGCCCGAACGGCGCTGTTGAATTTTCTCCTGGAGAAATCATTGCCGCCAACCATTGCCAAAATTGCCCCGGTGCCGTTTTCAATCGCCAAAAAAGCTGCTTCGGCGTCAATCGCGCTCTCGCCATATTTTGCCCTGTAAGCTTCGAGCGCAAGCCTCACTCCTTCTTCGCCAAACGTCTGCAATTCAGAATCTAAAGTCAGGCGCACCTTAATGCCGCGCCAAGCATCATTTTGCCACTCGTCATCAAAGTAAATACCGAATTCGTTTTTTAAGATTTCGCGGGCATAATCTATGGCGTGCGGAGCACGACTGCAAGATTTTGAAAATTCATTGCTGGTAACAATTTCCTCCGCCAGAGCGCTGTTTAAATCTGATTCCGAAATCATTCCTTCGGTAAACGCTTTTTTCAAGGCACTATCACGCCCTGCTTTGGCCATATCCGGATGCTTAATCGGAGAAAATCGCGCGGGCGCATGAATCATCCCGGCCAGCACTGCCGCCTCGGCATAAGAAAGTTCTCCAGCGCGCTTGTTGAAATAAAGACGCGATGCCGCCTCCACGCCAATCCGCTGGTGCCCAAACGGAACTTCATTTAAGTAGAGAAGAAAAATTTCGTCTTTACTGAATTTTTGAATCAGCCGGCTGGCCAGCACCAGCTCTTTCAATTTTCTTCTGACACTCCTGGAACCACGTTCTTCAGAAGAAAGCAATTGCTTGACCAATTGCTGCGGAATAGTGGATCCGCCTTCAACGATTTTAAGTTCTTTTACGTCTTCGTAAGCCGCCCTTGCAATAGCACGAAGATCAATGGCTAAATCGCGCTCGTAAAACCTTCTGTCCTCAACAGCCAAAATCGTGCGCGCGATTGGCGCGTTTTTCAAATCTATGTCGCCGCCAGAGAGAGCGTCTCTCCATTCTTCAGGCTTAGCAACACAACTTAAAATCTCTCCGCCTCGCGTGAAAAAATAACTCGTTTGGTACGGCTTATACTCTTCAAATTTGCTGAAACTGGGAAGTCCCAGAACATGTGTCCAAATCTGCCAGCTAAAAACCCACGGCCAGAAAAAATAGAGAAAAACTCCACCCAAAGCGCTCAATACAGTCGAAATCAAAAACAGCCGCCAAATCCATCGCAAAATCCGCTTCATCAGCCTATTTCAATCTGCACACATCCTAGAACGCCGTAGTGATTTTGACAATATTGACCCCGGTTGAAAAATTCCCGCAAAATCGCTATGCTCAAATCAGAAAAAACGGCTGGCGATGAACTGGATAATTCTTCTTGGAAATCTCGCATTTATTTACATTTGGGGATACAAGGGCTGGCAGGAAGCGGATTACAATTCAAGTGCGTGGTGGTTTGATTCCTACGGCCATATGATTTTCGGATTTTGCTGGGCACTCGTTCTACTTTATTGGACAAAAAGATATTTGTTTTGGCTGTATGTTCCAATACCAAAATGGTTTCTGGCTCTTGTAATAATTTTGATGGTTGTCGCCATTGAAACGTTGATTTGGGAAAATTTTGAATTTGGCGTTTGGGACTCATGGATACAGCCGGCTCATCCGTATCTTCCAAAGGCGCAAAAAGGTTCGGATGACACAATGATGGATATAGACTTCACGGCGGCAACCGCGCTTTTGGCAATGATATTTTGGGGCGTCTATAGAAAATTCTGCGCGTGGAAATGGCCGAATGAGGCCGCGAAAGAGGCGAGCGAAGAAATGTTGGAGCGCGAAAAATTGAACGCCAAAGAAATACTACTGATGCAAAAAGAGCACAAAAAAGAAATTGGCGCCCGAATAAAAGCATTTTGGGATAATTTTTTGGAAAACTTGCGGGAAAAATAGGAAGGAAAAAGAGCTCGCAACCGCGAGCTTTTTTATGATAAAATATAAAAATGAGAAAAAAGTTGGCGATCTATGCGACGCTTTTGGGGGCAGTTGTGCTTTTTGATTGGTTGAAATTTGCTTATGTCGGAGGACCGAATATCATAAATTGGAATAGCGTCGTCCATCCGGCTTGGGTCGGATTTGCTTTTTTGGCGCTTTTGATTTCTGCGGCGTTTTGGCGCCGCTGGATTTTTTACGGCGCTCTTTTGCTTTATTTCGCGGTTTTCTCCGCCTCGCTTCTCAACCAATATCTCCATTTCTCCGAAACCCTCACCTACAACTGCATGCTCTGGAATCTTGTGTTCGTGACAATGTTTTATCTGTTATTAAGCAAAAAATAAAAGCGGCACAATTTTGTGCCGCCATTTCATATTTGAGGATGCGCAACGCAGTCCGAATCTAAAGTGCTGTCGTGTAGCATGCCGTGCAACATATAGACATCTTCACTTAATGTCCCGGCATCGTGCTCTGTTTTAACTTTCGGACAAAGCTCGTTTTTTGCCCAAGACTGGCAGTCCGCACACGCCACAACATGTTCCGCAGCCAGCAAAAACGTCTGGGCACTGATGGTTTTTTGACCGGCGGCAAACCCATGCGCGTTATTCAAAACCTCGCGCGCTTCCACACAATCCATTTTTACCCCCCTGTTTTGTTCTAAACCCAAACTAGCACTAGCAATCTATTTTTGCAATTTTGGAAGAAAAAATATATTATGTAGCCAGCGCGGTCGTAGTTTAGTGGCAGAATGATTGCTTCCCAAGCAATAGGTGCGGGTCCGATTCCCGCCGACCGCACCAATACAGAACTCAACGGCTTTTTCAAAGCCAAAAGGTGGGACGCGCGAAGCGCGTCCCACTGATTTCCCCCCATTTTTCCAAACGAATTCAGAAT
>Ga0209541_10014976_pt1 | contig 11648 bp, 9 predicted proteins | sample RifCSPlowO2_01_FD_184027 | JGI IMG/M metagenome (GOLD analysis project Ga0209541, IMG submission 184027) | Groundwater microbial communities from Rifle, Colorado - Rifle CSP2_plank lowO2_0.1 (SPAdes) (version 2) | ecosystem: Environmental > Aquatic > Deep subsurface > Groundwater | place: Rifle...
AGTTTTAGAGGAAGCGGCGCGCGTTGTGGAGAAAGGTCAGTCGCTTTCTTCGATTTTAAAGCAGAACAACCGGTTGTATCCGGAAATGGTCGGGGAAATGGTCGAGGTCGGGGAAGAAACAGGCAATCTTTCCAAAATGCTTTCTGAAGTTGCCGATTTTTATGAAGCTGAAGTGGACGCCAAAACTAAAAACTTATCAACCATAATTGAACCGATACTTATGATTGTAATTGGGGCGGCCGTCGGATTTTTTGCCGTGTCTATGCTGTCGCCGATGTATTCGGTTTTGCAAAATTTATGAAATCAGGATTGAGTTTAATAGAAGTTTTGGTCGTCTTGGCGATTATTGGTATTTTATCGGCGGTTGTTTTCGGAAATTTCGGAACATACCGCGCCAACCAAGCGCTTCAAAATTCCGGCGAGGGAGTGTTGTCTTTTTTGAATAGCGCCCGTTCGCGCACCCTTTTTTCCGAAGATTCTTCACAGTATGGAGTGCATTTAGAACAATCAAAAACCGTGCTTTTTAAGGGCGTGACTTATTCGGCGGGCGCGAATGATAATCGAGAATTTATACTTGATCCGTCTATTGAAATTGTTTCCGTGAATCTGGCCGGCGGGGGAGATAACATTGTTTTTGAGCGCCTTTCCGGCGCTACCGATCAGGACGGAACTTTCGTATTGCGCGTGAAAACCGATTTTTCCAAACAAAAAACTTTCACGATTGAAAAAACCGGAATTGTAAGCGTAAATTAATATGTTTTTATATTCTAAACCACATATCTCCGGTTCTCTCCGTCGCGGTTTTAGTCTGGTGGAAGTGTTGGTGGCCGTAACAATTATCACTATCGCGTTCATTGCCGTCCTCTCATCTTCAACTCGCGGTGTCGTGCTCGCGCGACTGGCGTTGGAAGAAACCCAAGTATCTTTTCTTTTAGAAGAAGGAGCCGAGGCTGTGAAATTCGCGCGTGATTTGAATTGGAGCAATATATCCGCGCTAACTTTAAGCGCTGACTATCATCCGGAATGGGGCGCGAACGGTTGGACGATTGTGTCTGGTTCAGGGGTGTCCGGTGAATTTACGCGCAAAATACAATTTACTTCGGCCTATCGAGATTCTTATGACGATCTGGCTTCGTCCGGCACAGTCGATTCCGGAACGCGCAAAGTGACAGTTTCAGTTGCTTGGTTTAATGGCGTTGCCACCGTGACAAAAAATTTAGAGTTTTATATAACTGATATTTTTTGAATAATATGCCATCACATTCCAAATTTTATATTCTGAATTCTGTCCACAATTCTTCACGGCGAGGTTTTACTTTAGTGGAAACTTTGGTTTATCTTATTATTTTCGCGATACTCTCGGTCACTATCGTAAATGTTCTTGTTACGACCATGCGTTCTTTTGCGGAAGCGCGAACTTCACGCGCGCTGGCGTTATCGGGTATTGTGTTGGAGCGCGCCGCGCGCGAGACGCGCGCGGCGCTAAGCATAGATACGGCTGGTAGTATTTTAGATAGCCATCCCGGGAAACTAAAACTTAATTCCACAGATGATTCAGGAAATCCGAAAACTTTGGAATTTTATTTGGAATCCGGCGTGGTTAAGCTTAAGGAAGATAGCGTTGTCTCCGGCGCGCTCACGTCGTCTTATTTGGAAATTACTAATTTAGTTTTCCGTAGCGCGTCTTCGTCCCATGGCGCCGTGGTAAAAATGGAACTTTCGGCGCGCGACCAACGCGACCGTTATGCCCGGGTGAAAAACTTCAACACTTCGGTCGTATTAAGAGGGGGGTATTAATTATATGAAGTCAAAGAAATTAAAATATAATAACGGGCAAGCCCTTCTTCGCCAAGGCTCCGAAGGCCAAGCCATGATTACGGCGGTGGTGTTTTTTATGTTTTTATCGCTTTCGATAATGCTGGGGCTGGCTTTGCCGGCCACGCGCGATTTTCGGTCGGCTTCTGATCTTATGCGTTCTAAACAAAGTTTTTTTCTGTCCGAGTCTGGTTTAGAAGATGTAACTTACCGTCTTAAAAAAAATAAACAAGTTGACGTTAGTGAAACTTTGGTTTTGGCCGGCGGTTCAGCTGTAACCACCATTACCGATATCACTTCCAATAAAAAAGAAATAACAGCGCTAGGCGATATTATAAATCTTAACCGCAAAAACAAAACTATATTAAGTGTTGGTGAAGGTGCTTCTTTTAATTATGGCATACAGGCCGGCACGGGTGGTTTTTCTATGCAAAATAATTCCGGTATTTATGGAAATGTTTATGCTAATGGTTCTATTACTGGCAGTACTATCAACTCATTCGTTACTGGTTCGGCGTACGCCGCAAATTCATCCGAACTTACGGCTAACCAATTGAACGATGTCCCAGCTTCACCACCTAACTCAATAATTTTCGGTAACGCTAATGCCACTCAAGATGTTGCTCAGAGTTTTCAAATTTCATCTTCAGATCCTTTAAATAAAGTCGCGCTTTTTATAAAAAAGACTGGCAGTCCCGGAAATATTACCGTGCGGATTGTGAATGATTCAGCTGGCGCGCCGGGTTCTACCACTTATTCATCCGGCAATCTTTCATCTTCATTAGTAACAAATTCTTTTGGTTGGGTAGAGGTTGCTCTTTCTCCTAATTATTTAATCACGCCCGGCGTGTCTTTTTGGTTAGTATTAGATGCTCCTAGTGGCGGTTCGGCTACAAAAAATTTCACTTGGGCCGCCAATTCCGCTTATGTTTCCGGTCAAGCTAAAATTGGGCGACTGGGTGTTTCTTGGTCTAACACTGTTCCGGCCGGATTGGATGGCTATTTTAAAATTTATTTAGGCGGGACTAATTCTTCGATTTCTTTCGTAGTTGTTGGACAAAACGGAATAGGTAACGCGGCGGCCCATACGGTTACTGATTCGAGTGTGGCCGGCAATCTATATTGCCAGACTGGTTCTGGAAATAATAAAAATTGTGATACTTCCCAATCTGATCCTGCTCCCCAAAATTTTCCAATTTCGCAGGCGGTTATTGACGGATGGAAAATCGATGCGACAACTGGCGGAACTATTAATGGAAATTATAATATTACACAAGATACTTCTTTAGGGCCGAAAAAAATAAATGGTAATTTAAGTATGACCTCTCCTAATAAAACCTTAACTGTTACGGGCACTATCTATGTAACTGGTAATATAGACATTTCTGCTAATGGTTCAAGTATAAAATGCGCCTTATCTTTCGGTGAGAATTCCTGCGTGATTGTGGCTGATGGTTGGATACATATTGATAATAACGGTAATTTCTCTGGTTCAGGCACAGCTGGCAGTTTTCTGTTTTTAATTTCGGATTCTTCGTGTGATGGTTCAAATTCAAATCCGCCCTGTGATACAGCGGATCATTATGCGGCTATTGATTTACATAATAACGGACAAGGCGCGGTCTATTATGCGACTAAAGGATTACTTAATTTACATAATAACGTGAACATCACGGCGGCGGCGGCTTATAAAATCGATCTTAGCCAAGGCGCGGCTGTCACTTATGATCAAGGATTAATCAATCAAAATTTTGTTTCCGGCCCTTCGGCCGGCTGGGACATTGAGGGCTGGCGCGAGGTGGAGTAAAAATTTTCTTGTGTTAAAATATCCTTATGCTTAAAAAAATTATTATTGGAAATTGGAAAATGAATCCACCGACCTATGCCGGAACGCAGAAAATAATTTCCGGAATTTTGCCTTTAGTTAGTCGTGTTAAAAATAAAATAGAAGTTGTAATTTGTCCACCTTTTCCGTGGCTGACAGATTTTTCTCACAAACTCAATAAAAAAGTTTCTTTCGGCGCGCAAGATGTTTTTTATGAACCGGCTGGTCCATATACCGGTGAAGTTTCTGTTGATATGTTAAAAAGTTCCGGTGTGAAATTTGTCATTGTCGGGCATTCGGAACGCCGTGCGTTAGGAGAAACAGATGAAATTGTTTCTAAAAAAGTTCATGCTTGTTTAAAATCAAGTCTTATTCCTATTATATGTGTGGGTGAACGTGAACGAGATAGTGGACATACTTATCTTGATCTTATAAAACATCAGCTTAAATCCGCGCTAGCGCGCGTTCCGCGCGCTAGCGCGGGAAAACTAATCGTGGCTTACGAACCGGTCTGGGCTATCGGCCGTAAGGCCGCGCGCGCGGCCACCTCGGAAGAATGCGGGGAAATGATAATTTTTATACGCAAGATATTGTCTGATATTTTTGGTGTTAAATCAGCTGTGCGCGTGCGTATTTTGTACGGCGGGTCGGTGGAACCCAAAAATGCCGGCGCGTATTTAACCACCAGAGCTAACGGTCTTCTCGTAGGCCATGACAGTTTAGACCCGAAAAAATTTGGAGAAATTTTGAAAGTAGCCCAATCAATGTAAGTTTTATATAATGAAAATATGGAAAATGCAAAAAAACGTTCTATAATAATTAGCACTATAGCGATTATTTTTGCTATATTCATCATCACTTTTACTGTTAATGTTAAGAACAACCATCAAAAACAAGTCAATTCAATTTATAAACAATTTTTAGCTAGTGGAATTGTAGCCATTGATAACCTTTCAACAACAGAAAGACAAAAAATTTTAGAAGATCTATCCAAACAATCCACTAGTAATAAATTAACCCCCGAACAAAGAGAGGCCATTCTAAACTCTCTTAAAAGGTCAGGTGCCTCTCAACCCACACAACCTCTTTCTCAACCTCTTTCTCAACCTCTTTCTCAACCTCTTTCTCAACCTCTTTCTCAACCAACCTCTTCTCAAGTCATTGATCAATCTACCGACCAAATTAATCCAAAAATCGAAAATATAACCACTTCAACTACTCGTAATGTTGTTGATAATGTTTTAGAAACAGTCACTAATGTTTTTAAAGACACTATTAGTAAAATATTAACTTTTTTGGGATTTAAGAAGGAGGAAAAAGAAATCCAACCCGTGATTGTTCAAAGCGAATATCCTTTTGTTTTTGGTGAAATTGATAAAAGTTTATTGAGAGAAAGAGAGATGTTTATTGATTTTCCTATTCTTCCTAACTCCAAACCATTACCAGAAGGAACTCAATGGGTTGACGCTTGGGGTTATCCGCCTCAACCAAACTATTGGAATCCTGAAGGCATAAATACAGGAGGATTAGAAGGGAGAGGATTGGAAGATGATGGACCACTTGGTTTAAATAACTCAAATATTTTTGAAATATCCAAAGCTCATGCTCAAGTATCACCAACAATGAATTGTGGTGGTTTTACCGCTTATTTTGAGGAGGTGGCCATACAGAAGGGAGAGGGATATGATGATTCAACCTTAGGACCTGCTAGAAGAAATGCTGTTTGTAATGTTTTAACAGACATTTCCGGTTTAATTGATATGGGAACAAGTAATCCAGAGATTATTTTCCAACAAAATCCAGTCAATATTGGTAACCCCCCGATCCCTCCTAATGCATTAGCGGCGGCAAGTACTTATTTTCCTTCATATTCTCGTTTTTGCTCTAGATTTTATGGTGGAAAGCTTTGGGAACATATTACAACAGGAATTGATCCTGGCCCGAAAGCATTTGATGGTTATGTTATTACCAATTTCTACGGATCGGTTCAATGGAATGTAGATACAGGAAATTCTGGTGATTATAATCTTGAAACAGTAATATATCACGAAATAATCCACGCCCTTGGTTTTTTATCGAGAATACCATTTACAGGGCACCCTCTACCAGATTATACGAGTAATTTTGATGAATTTCTTTTTCCTGCAAGTGGTAATTTAACTCCGTTAATTAAAGATTTTTCTAATGAATGTCTTGTGGCATATGTAGGAGTAGTTGACATTCCAAATACATCTCCTGACCTTATTACAGATAATGTTGTTTATAGGAGATCAATTCCTTTTGTTGATGAAAGACCAATATACTCACCTAATCCATGGGAAGGTGGGAGTAGTATATCTCATTTTGACCAAATAAGAGCAGGGAAAACTTATATCATGCACCCAAGCATTGGAACCGGTATTTCTAAATCAATTCATCTGGACGAAAGGGAAGTCTTATGTCAGATAGGATATGGTCTCCCGGGACTATGCGATAACAGAGCACCTATAGCAAAAAATGATACTGCTCCTCTAGCCGAAACAGGTAATGAAATTTGCGTTAATTTTAAAAATAATGACCTAGATCCTGACGGAGATCCATTTTGGATTGATAGCATTAATTTTTCAGGAACCCCCACAACTACTTGGTGGGACGACACCAACAAAACAACATCTCTTCCCATGGCTGATCCCAATACTGAAGTTGTGTGTTATACGCCAACCCCTAGTTTTAATGGAAAGACTAATCTTATATATACTTTAACAGATGGAAATTTAATTGGAAAAAAAGGAGCAATTCTTTTTCAAATATTTAAAGATGAATATCCAATAACAGATCAATGCCCGATTGATTCCGGTAATTATGTTTGTAACGGCGGACTCGAATTAGGTATTTCTTTAACTGACTTTTCTGCTGATGGTGGCGGCATTGGGCCACATTATTCAGATTACCCGGGAGCCACTTCTTTTAGTGGTCATAGACATGAGGTTAATGGTTGGTGGGATTATGGTTCATCTGATTTATTTATACGTGGTTATACAGGGCTCCGTTTTCCCTTCGGTAGTATTCCCTTTAAAGGAGTAAATACTTGGGATTCTCCTGCTGTAGGTAATGATAGGTTTGTTGCTTTTGGTATGTGGCTTTTATTATCCCCAGGCTCCGAGGAAGGGATTGGGACAAAACTTAAACAAGTGTTACAACCCGGTGTTCAATATGAATTTAATATGCATATACATGCTACATACGGCCATACTGCTTTTAACCCAGACATAATAATAGGTCTTAACGATATTCCTGCGACTAAAGGTGTTAATGCGGAATTTATAGGTGGGGTGAATGGTGTACATTCTATTCAAAACAATTCGCAATGGCAAAATATAAAGTTCGTTTTCAGTGTTACCAGGCCGTTAGACTATCTCTTTATAAATGGAATGCCCGCCCCTGGTAGTGGCTATAGTCTTTTCTATATGCCGGTAGACGATATTTCTATTAGAGAAGTACTACCACCCCTGGTTGTGGATGGTAAAATCTCTGGTATCGTTTTTACCGATGAAGATTTTGACGGAATTTTAGATGCTGGCGAAACAAGAAGAGAACTTATCAACGCAGAATTATACAAAGAAATTGGAGGAGTAATAGTTCAACCAGCCACTCAAACAGCCCTAAGTAATCTCAATGGAGAATATATATTTGGGGATGTGGACAGAGGAACCTATTTCATAAGAGCTGATACTTATTCACCTAAAACAACCCCCCCAGCAGGTTCTGATAATATTAACGGGGATTTTAATTTATATAAAGTGGTTATTGACGACCAAAATCTTGTTTACAATAATCAAAATTTTGGTCTGAGTTACCCAGAAGAACCAACACCAATTTTTGGGGAAATAATGGGTGAAAAATATAGCGACATGAATGGCAACGGAAAGAAAGGTCTTTTTGAAAAAGGTTTAGCTGGTTGGACTATTAATCTTTATGTTGATTCTCATCTTACTATTCCAGTTAAAACAACAACTACTTCAACTGGAACTTTCTGGCAACCAGAACTTAAGGGTGATTATAATTTCAGCGGTTTACCCATGGGGACTTATTATGTGGCTGAAGTCCAAAAAACTGGTTGGAGGCAATCTCAGCCATTCCCTAATTTATACTACATAATAACAGTTGGCAATGGTACTGGTCAGAAGCTTAATCATAGCAGTATAAACTTTGGTAATTTCCAAGCCCTGATTGATGATTCAGGTGGAACAACAGGGAGAAATTTGTCACAATAATTACTTGGCTAAATACTCATTAAAATGAAAAATATTTATCAACTAATTAAACCCTAAAAAATTTGGAGAAATTATAAAACAATGCGTTCGATAAGAAATATTATCTCCCTTCGGGAGATCTCCCGTAAGGAGAAAAATTTGAAGGGTAAGGTTGCGCTGGTGCGGGTAGATTTTAATGTTCCCATTAGGGGGAATAAAGTGCTTGATGCTACGCGCATAAATGTGGCCTATCCAACACTTCGTCTTTTATTAAAAAAAGGCATGGAGAAAATAATAATTTTAAGCCATCATTCTGATCCAAAACAATCGCTGGCGCCGGTTCGAAAAATTTTAGCCAAAAATTTTTCGCCGGCGCGGGTTCATCTTTTAGAGAATTTGCGTATGGGTCCGGGCGAGGAGAAAAATGACCTTAATTTTGCCAAAAAATTAGCCAAGCTCGGAGATATATATATAAATGAAACTTTTCCGGATTCCCATCGTGCGCATGCCTCTATTGTTTCCTTGCCGAAACTTTTGCCCGCTTACGCGGGCTTGCGGTTGGAAGCAGAGGTTAAAAATCTTTCCCATGTGTTTAAAAATCCGCCCCGCCCATTTCTTTTCATTCTAGGCGGTGCGAAATTCAGCACCAAACTTCCGCTTATCAAAAAATTCACAAGAAAAGCCGACAAAATTTTTATCGGCGGCGCGCTGGCTAATAATTTTTTCAAAGAAATGGGGATGAATATAGGCAAATCGCTGGCCGACCGGAAAAAATACGGTTTGAAAAAACTCGCGCGCAACCCCAAAATAATTCTACCGGAAGACGTGGTTGTTAGTGTTGGCAGAAAACAAAAAACAAAAACGGCAGACAAGGTTTTGAAAAATGAAATCATTTCTGATATCGGACCGAAAGCAACGGCAACCTTGTTTGCGCTGGTGCGCCGAGCTCGGTTTATTCTTTGGAACGGCCCGTTGGGGAAATACGAATTTGGTTATGGCGGGGCGACAGAAAAAATATGGAAAGCCGCAATAAAATCGCGCGCCCGCATTGTCATCGGAGGAGGAGATACTTTAGCCGCGTTGTCCAATAAAAATCATAAACTACCCACCAGAATTTTTATATCAAACGGCGGCGGCGCCATGTTGGAATTTTTAGCCAAAGGCACCTTGCCGGGTTTGCGCGCGTTGAAATAAATTACTTCAAACTTTCTTTTATTTTTTGGGCGACAGAAACGGCCTCGTTTTCTTTATAGGGTTTGCGCGAACGCCAAGGTTCATAGCCATCGTTGGTGAAGCGGGGAATCACGTGCAAGTGCGAATGAAAAACCAGCTGGCCGGCGGCGTGATTGTTGTTCATGGCTATATTTACGCCGTCAGCGACCAAAGCGTCCCGTATGGCTTGCGCGATTTTTTTGGCAACGGTAGTCATAGCGCACAACTCCTCATCGGGCGTTTCATATATGTTTGGAAAGTGTTTTTTGGGAATAACCAAGGTATGCCCGAAGTTTATCGGACTAATATCCAAAAATGCCAGTATTTTCTCGTTTTCATAAATTACCGTTGCCGGTATTTCCTTCTTCACGATTTTACAGAAAACGCAGTCGTCCATGGTAAGATTATACCATAATGGAAAATTATTCCCCGCTGTTGCGGACGCTTTTGGAGAATCGCGGAATCAAAACGGCCGAAGAGGCCGAAAAATTTTTGAATCCCGATTACGCGCGCGATTTACATGACCCCTTTTTACTGCCGGACATGGAAAAAGCCGTCGTGCGCATTTTTGAAGCGACTGAAGCGCGCGAGAAAATCGCCGTTTTCGCCGATTACGATTGCGACGGCTTGCCGGGCGCGGCGATCTTACACGATTTTTTTCGCCAAATCGGTCATACTAATATTGAATTTTATATTCCCGACCGCAATAGTGAGGGTTATGGTTTAAGTATCAAAGCCGTGGAAAAACTTGCCGCGCTGGGCGCCAAAGTTCTTATCACTGTGGATCTAGGCACGGGCGACATACAGGAAGTTGCTACGGCCACAGCTTTAGGACTGGATGTAATTATTACTGACCACCATCTTGTTCCGCCCGATGGTGGAGCGCGCGCCTACGCGCTTGTTAATCCCAAATTAGGAAATTATCCAGAACCAATGATATGTGGAGCCGGCGTGGCTTTTAAATTAGTACAGGCGTTAGTGAAAAAATACGGCGAGTATTGGAAAATTCCGGAAGGGTTTGAAAAATGGCTTCTGGATCTCGTAGCCATCGGCACGCTTTCGGATATGGTTCCGCTTTTGGGCGAAAACCGCGCGCTGGCTCATTTTGGTTTAAAAGTTTTACGCAGAGATCGTCGTCCGGGACTTACTGAATTATGGCGACAGGCTCGCGTCGATACACGTTTTCTTTCCGAAGACGATATTGCTTTTACTTTAGCTCCGCGTATTAACGCCGCCTCGCGCATGGATTCGCCTTGGCGGGCGTATGAATTGCTTTCCACCTCTGATCCGCTGGCCGCGCTCTCTCTCTCCGACTATCTTTTAAAAATAAATAATGAACGGAAAATTTTAGTGACGCAGATTATGCGCGAGGCACATGTAACGCTTGATCGTCGAAATATACGCGAAGTAGTTGTGATAGGTAATCCAAAGTGGCGGGCGGGTGTTTTAGGATTGGTGGCTGGTCGGCTGTGTGAAGAACTTAGGTGTCCGGTTTTTGTGTGGGGCGGTGATGGCGAGAGTTCAGGCGAACTCAAGGGTTCTTGTCGTTCGGATGGTAGTGTTAGTGTGGTGGATCTCATGTCTTCTTTGTCAGATGATATTTTTACCGATTTCGGCGGACACGAGCTTTCTGGTGGATTTTCCATGACCCGCGAACAAGTTCATTTTTTGGAAGAGGCGCTATCAGAATCCTTTAGAAAAATTACCCCCTCCGCCTCCGGCACCTCCCCCTTATCAAGGGGTAGGAGGGAAGGGGTCTATGATGCTAAAATTACCTTAGGTGAAGTAAATTTGGAAACTTACAAACAAATAGAACAGCTGGCACCCTTCGGCGTTGGTAATCCTAAACCAATTTTTTTGTTTGAAAACATAACGGTAAATGAGATACGACAATTCGGCAAAGGTCAAGAGCATTTAGAAATAACTTTCTTGGACGAGAACGGCCCCGCCTCACCGGCGGGCAAGCGCAAAATAAAAGCTATTAGTTTTTTTTCTCAACCGGAAAAATTTATCCGCCCGCCGATGGCCGGCGGGCGAATTAACATGCTTGCCCACATAGAACTCTCGCGCTGGAACGGCTCCAAAGATCTGCGGTTACGCATTGTTGATATTATATGAATGAAGATAAAAAAGAAAAAATAATAATTTACACTGACGGCAGTTCATCCGGCAATCCGGGGCCGGGTGGCTGGGCGGCCGTCATTTTATTTCACCCCCACCCAGCCTCCCCCTTACTAAGGGGGAGGAGTAAGGAGGGGGTCTTTGAAATCGGCGGGGGAGAAAAAATGACCACCAATAACCGCATGGAATTAACTGCGGTAATTAAAGCCCTGGATTACTTTACGAACTTTAAAAACTTTAAATTCATCATCCACACCGACGCCGAGTATGTGTTAAAGGGTATAACTATGTGGGCGCATAATTGGCAGAAGAATGGATGGCGCACGAAAAACCGTAAACCCGTTTTGAATCAGGATTTATGGCGGGAATTAATAGAACTGGATTTAAAAATAAAACAATCCGGAAATAGTATAGAATGGAAACTAGTTCTGGCGCACACGGGC
>Ga0209541_10014977_pt1 | contig 11647 bp, 14 predicted proteins | sample RifCSPlowO2_01_FD_184027 | JGI IMG/M metagenome (GOLD analysis project Ga0209541, IMG submission 184027) | Groundwater microbial communities from Rifle, Colorado - Rifle CSP2_plank lowO2_0.1 (SPAdes) (version 2) | ecosystem: Environmental > Aquatic > Deep subsurface > Groundwater | place...
TATCACGGAAGTCTATTCCACCGCAGAAGGTTTAGCATATCTTCGCTCCCTGCTGAGCACAGATGAAACAGGCCCGGCAATCGTTGAAAGATTGTCTGCAGTCAGCGGCTATCAGCCGCAGAATATCAGAGTGTGGACTCCCTCTTTACAGGATACTGGGTATCTGACCAGAAGCCAGCTTCCAGAGCGGGCCGTCAGGCTGGGCACGGTTAATCTGGGGTTCCATCTCTATGCCGGTGTGCGTCCGGCTGGCGGTCGCGATCGCTCTCGCGGGGTGCGTCCGTAGTCGTAGTCTGCGCCCCGCAGGGGCGCACGCCAAAAAACCGCTTCCTAAAATTCAACTTATAATCACCAATATCACAGTCCTGGCGTAAAGCCAGGGCCACAGGCCGTTCCATTAGTGCAGTTAAAACTGCCATAAAATACAGCCGCCAGAGTGAGTAGCGATGAAGACACGACTGCCAAAACTCAAGCGGCAGTGATACATTAAAATGGAATGGCTACTTGGGGGCCGTCAGGCTGAACACGGATAATCAGAGGTTCCATCTCAATGCCAATGAGCATCCGGCTGACAATCACAATCGCTCTCGCGGAATGGCTCTGGCTGGCCGAGACTCTATGAAAACGTACAAACGTCTTTATTCTAAACTTTGTACTTATACAAATTTAGAATCTGCATTTCGTAAAGCAAAAAAGCGCAAGAGCACTCGTCCGTATGTAATCGAGTTTGAGAAAGATTTGAAGGAGAATCTTTTTCAATTGCAGAACGAATTACAGAACGAAACGTACCGCCCCCAGCCGTTGAAAACTTTTATCCTGCGGGACCCTAAGACAAGAAAAATTTCAGTTTCATCATTTCGAGACAGGATTGTCCATCATGCATTAATCCAAATCATCGGGCCGATTTTTGAAAAGACATTTATTTACGACTCTTACGCCAACCGCGTGGGGAAAGGAACATTAGCTGCTTTAGACAGGTTCGATTATTTTAAACGCAAAGCTTCCCACAGCAATACTAAAAACTGTTTTGTATTAAAAGCGGATATCCGGCATTATTTTGAAACCGTTGACCATAACATTCTGCTAGATTTAATCTGGCGAAAAGTAAATGATGTTAAGATTATCTGGCTGATAAAACAGATACTAAAAAATTATTCGGGAAAAAACTTCGGTAAAGGGATGCCTTTAGGCAGTTATATCTCCCAGTTCTTCGCTAACGTTTATCTTAATCACTTAGCTTATTTTGTCAAATATCAACTGAGGGCAAAATACTACCTGCGCTATGTTGATGATTTTGCCGTTCTTGATAATTCTAAGGGATTGCTTAACAGGTATAAAGAAAGAATAAATGTTTTTCTCGATTCGCAATTATTGTTAAAACTGCATCCTGAAAAATCAAGAATCAGCCTTCTGTCCAAGGGAATTTCTCTGTTGGGATTCAGAAATTTTTATTATCATCGGCTGCTGTTAAAGAAAAATCTGCGGCAGTTCCAAAGTAAATATGCTCTCCATTGCCAACAATACCAAACAGGCGAGGCAGACTATGATAAAATTTACAATTTTTTAGAAAGCTGGACTGCGCAGGTAAAATATGCGAATAGTTATAGCTTAAGAAAGAAAATCCTGATTTCTTTTGAAGAGAAGTTTTTCCGAGAGGTTTCTACGAAAGAGATTAATAGGCAGACCACATGTCGGAACTGTGTTGGATTATAGAAAACTATAAAAACCACCAGCTTCTTCGCCTGTCTTATGGTTAAAGGAGGTTTTTATCCAACGGGGGAAAGCCCCAGCAATCTCTGGCTTGTTGTCGGCATTGCCGTAGTGATTGTTATTGTAACTGTTCTTTTATATTTGCAGAACCAGCCTTCCAGCGAAGAATTAAATCTCGTTCCAGAAGCAGCTAAATCATTGCAGGCGGCCATCACTCCCATACCGGATTTGGTCGCAGACATTGATCTCAGCTCAGTCGAAATCACCTTCAAATCTTTTGTAGTTCCCTTCGAAATTAATAACGAAGGGTTGGGCTTGAAAGAACCGGCCAGTGAAAACACGCTCTTGATTGACGGCTACACAGGAAAAATCTCTTTCAGCGGCAATTCTCTCTCCTTAAAAGGCACAGCCAGTAAAGTATATCTCAATGGCATGGCGTATGGCACAGAAAAAGCTCTTAACATAAAAACTGTTGATATGCCTTATGTTAATTTAGAAGTCAAAGGCACAGCGGTTTCTGAATTAAACTTTTTAGCTAATAACGGAGAGCTGACATTATCGGATAAAGTAATATATTCATTAGATCAAGATAAAGTAAAGCTTTCTTCTTTCAGCGGAGATATCTTAGCAGACACTGCTCAGCAGAAAGTAGAATTGAGCGGCCAGATAGAAGAAGCCTATATAACCGGCAAATTAATTTCTGAGATTAAATAAATTAAATCTTTCCAAAATTAAATATTTCCTTTGCTCCTATCACGAATACTTCCCGTCTTTTCATCTGCTTGACCAACGGGCTGATGGCTGATTCGGTCAAGATATCAGTTCCTTCCACCAGCGGATTAAAGGCTGGCAGAACAATCAGCCCTTTTCCTCTCCACTGGCCGCGCAGGAAGCATTTGAACTTTTCAGTTTTTTTCCCTTCTCGCAGGGTAATGGCCGGATGCTCATGGCCGATAATCAGCGTTTTCACTCCCGAAGGAATCTTTATCTCTTTATCCCCATGAAATATGAATATTTTTCCTAGCAGCAAAGAATCCACAGTTTCCAGGGAACGTTTGCGTAATATCGGTTTTAAAATAGAATCGTGAGTTCCTTTGATTATGATCAGTTTAATCCCCAATTTCCCAATCCAGTCAATCAAAGTCAGAGTATCTTTCCACTCCTGGCCGAGCACTCGGCCGAATTCGTGTTTTAAATCGCCGTTAATCACGATCCGCAGAGGCCTGGTTTTTTTCACTAGTTCTTCCAAATCGCGTAAAGTTTCTTTCAGCTGGGCTTTCGGTACCAATATCCCCTTATTGATCAGCATCTCTTCATAGCCCAGATGTAAATCTCCAATGACCAGCGTTTTCTCTGCCTTCAAAAAAAGTCCTTTGCCCACTAATTCGGTTTCTTGAGATAACTTCATACTTTCCTCTTTTTCCTAAAAATCTTTATAAATAATTCTCCTTCCAAGAGCAAGGTTTGCCCCGGTAGCTTAGTCGGTGGAGCGCATGGCTGTTAGATAACAGTTATGTACTGAAACCATGAGGTCGGCAGTTCGAGTCTGCCCCGGGGCGCATTTTCTCAAAAAGCTTTTAAATAAATACTCACTTTTAAATGATAAAATGGTTTCAGAAGATTGTTTGAATAAAAGTTTCCAATTCCAATGCAACTCTTTGGAAATATGTTTGGAGCGTTATGAAACTGGTGAAGAAAGTTATCCTGTCGACTTCTTTTTCCAGCGGTTTGAAAGCTTGGCTCAAGCTCTTGACCATTTGCCAAAGCCGGAAAGAGAAGAGAATCTTGGAGCTTACGAAATGGTTGGTTTTGAGATTTACCAAGTGTTAAAAAAACAGGGATATCAAGAAGAATTTCCTGCTGCTATACAAAGTATTGTCGGCATTTCTGGGATTTATGAATATCCTAAAAAATAAATCTCTTCTGCCAATTTTTCTATCTGGCTGTAATCTCGAGCCTTCTTGAAGATAACTTCTCCGTACTGGTGAACAATCATCTCGGCTCCGTCCTTCTCTACTACTAAAAGAAGCGGTGTTTCCAAAAGCACTTTGTATCTTTTCTTTATCTTTGACAAATCGATCTTTTTGTTAAACCGCACGCTGAAAGCCGCTCTGGTTTTGCATTTTTTGATAGTATAGCTGGACTTTTTCTTTTCTTTTTCGTCCAGACAATAGAACTGACTTTGACAGACTAAACAGGCAGGATTCTTTCTCACTTTTATTTTTTCTATATCTTCTTTTTCCAAATCGAAGAGAATCAATTTTCCTCCTTTTTTGTTTAGCAATATATCCAGCCCTTCTTTCACTTGTAAGCTGGCTGCCAGATGCACTGTTGCTCCGAGGATTCCTTCTCCTGAACAGGTCAACGCTTCTTTGGCATACATAAACACGCAGTTGAAGCAGAATTCTCTTTCTACAGGCAGAACAAATCCTTTCATTCCCGCCACTCCGCAGAAAACTGCAGAAATATTATTTTTCCGGCAGAATTCATTAAGCAAGAATCTAGTTTCTAAATTATCTGTGCAGTCAAAGATTAGATTTATTCGTTTTCCCAGCACAGATTCAATGTTTCCTGAATCTAAACTAACTGCTAAAGCCGTAATCTTAATCAACGAATTAATCTGTTTTAGTCTTTCCCTAGCCGTTAATGCCTTTTCCTTTCCGATATCCTGTTCGGTATAAAGAGTCTGGCGGGAAAGATTGCTTGATTCCACGCCGTCTCTATCAACTATGAGTATATCTCCTACTCCTGCTCGAGCCAGCATCTCTGCGGCCACACTGCCAGTCGCTCCTAAACCAATTACTGCTACTTTGCTTTGGCTCAGTTTCTTCTGGTTTTCTTTTCCAATCACTGCCTCCTGGCGGGTATATCTTTCTTCCATTAAGTTTTTAACTGCTCTTTTAGTTAAAAAGATTTCTAAGATGGCGGAGAATAAATTCTCAGAAATAAAGCGGCAGGCTTTGCATGCAGCCATGGGGATAGTCTTAGTTATTCTTCTGTCTAATCAGCTCATCAACACATGGCATCTTTTCTGGCTGTTGATTGTCGGCAGTCTTCTAGCGTTTCTCAGCAAAAGAATCCGCATTCCCATCATTTCTTGGATTTTGGATCACTGCGAAAGGCCGGAGCAGAGGAAAACGTTTCCTGGCCGCGGCCCAGTCTTCTTTGTTCTTGGCTCGTTGCTCGCCCTTAAATTGTTTCCTTTCGATGCCGCATTGGCTTCTATTCTTATCCTCTCTTTAGGGGACTCAGTTTCTCATCTCTTCGGCCATTATTACGGCAGAATTCCCAATCCATTCAATCACAAAAGCTTAAAATTATTTGAAGGAACTTTGATGGGCGCAGGAGCCGGTTTTTTAGGCGCTCTCTTTTTTGTTTCTCCTTCTGAAGCATTCTTAGCTTCTCTCGGAGCTATGCTGGCAGAAGCTATGGAATTTGATCTGAACCAGCAGCATGTAGACGATAACTTGGTAATTCCTTTGGTGGCCGGAACAATTATCTTGCTGTTAAGAACATATATCTAAAAACTATTTTTTATGTCAGAAATGCTTGCGAAAACCTTGCATGTAAAAAAACTTATGTTTTTTGAGCACGCTCAGAAATCTTCGATTTCTGACGCTTTAATGCGAGGATGAGCATTTCTGAGCATCCTAAAAATCTGCCTGTTAAAGCAGGTGTCCGAACAAACTCCGCACTTTAGTGCGGAGTAGGACACCTGCGGCAGATTTTTATGATAATTCCCCTTTCTCCCGTAAAGCCAAGGCCGCATAAGTTCTCGCCCAGAAATTAGCCCGTGTCCGAGGCTTATATTTAGACCAGTATCTTTTATCCCATCCCTTGCCTTCTGCTTCATACCGGCCAGCCAGCATTCCTCCGATATGTTTGGGATGCCATCCTTTAGACATCAATTCCTCGGTCAAGCGTTTAAGATTCCGGGGCTGTAAAAGAGTAGGATTGGGATACTCCATCATCTCTCTTGTATCCCAGCTTAGATTATGATCGAACTTTGCTAATTTGTAATTCTCATCAGTTGCATCATGCTCAGTTTTATCAAATTCTTGATGGAAGGCGTACAATTTTGATTGAGCGTATTGTTCAATCAAGGCCAGAGTTTTTTTACCAGCTAACGGAATGCAGTTTGAAAATTGTTGATTATATTCTACTGCGCGTTCATAATCTTGAGCCAGATGTAAGACCTGCTTGATATCTTGGTTTTCATAGGACCCATATTTTCTTACTATATCTAGAAAGGGCGGTTTTCCTACAATCTGGCTTAAAGATTCTATTTGATTATGTTTATCCCAGGAAGAAAAAACCGAGCGGATAATTCTCATATAAACTGGATCAGCATACTGGGACAAATCCAGGGATAAGCACTCTTCGGTGCTATCGCAGATTGTAACTGGCAAGGAAACTTTTTCTTGAGCCTGCTGTATAATTTGATGAGAAAGAAATTCTAATACTCGGCCAAACTGTTGATAGACTACACCATCCTTTAAATCCGTTCCTGAATTTCTTTTAAGGTCATCATAAATTTTTTCATTATACGCAGTGACTAAAGATTTTTCCAAACAACGGGGAGTTCCATCATCTCGCCAAGATTTTCCCAATTCGAAGAGTAACTCATAGACTGAACTTTTTTTCCAAATATTTGTCAAAAGGTGGTAGCCGCTCCAGGTAGTATCGATAATACATTCTTCTCCAAAAGTCTGTGAAATAATCTGATAAATCGGTTCTAATTGCCTTCGGAAGATTTTATCTCTGACTCCAAATTCTTGCTCTTTATCAGGAAGGAACAAAGTTTTTTTATCCCAGTTATAATATTCGATATCAAAAACTCCTAAAACACCATGTCGATCGACTAAAGGCCGAAAAATGTCCGGCCCCTGACCCAGTCGAACTTCCAGTTCGGTAATAGGAAAAACTCGCACTGCCGGATCTTTTCCCCACTTAGGATCCCGGCTGTAATGGCTGCCCCCAGTAAGAAACCAATTGCAGCCGCTAAAAAAATTAAGTAGATTATTCTTAATAACCGGATGCTGATAATATTCGTTTAAGTCCATTTTATTTTCGGTGTATCTTTAACGATAATTTCCTAAATTGTAGCCGCAACCAGATTGAGTACACAACTCTTTTTCTTGATGAGAGATACAATTCTGATCAACTCTTTCGTCTAAACCCGTAGCTAACAATCCGGCATAAAATCTTACCCACGTGTTGGCATGATGGGCTGCATCATGTTTATCGAAACGATAATCCCATTGGAAATCCCGTTCATATTTACTGCGGATCAATCCTGCAACATGCTTAGGATGCCACCACTGTTTGCCTGTAAGCACTCTTACCAGAGTCTGGATTTGTGTGGGTTGAAGCAAAGCAGGGTTGGGATCAGTTAACATCTTGGCTACGCAGGGGGGGACACTGCGAAGATCGAAGCGATCGTATGTCGATGGCCATCTCTCGGGATTGTCCGTTTTAGTCATATCATAATCTTGGTGGAAGATGTGAAGCGGAGAATCAACAAACTCTTCGCAAAGCTGATTCACTCCCGCTCCCTCTTCGGGAATGTTAAGAGTAATCGCTTTAGCATAATTAGCAGAGTGCTCAAAATGGCGGCGGTTTTTGAAAACCTCTCTTAAAGAAAGAATGCTGCCGTTGCAGGGCGTATGTCTAGGTATAGCAATCTGCACCGGGATATGTTCCGCACCAGTCATCTTTTTAGGATTATGATGCTTTTGATGGGTGGAAAATGCAGTGCGCATTACTCTTAAGTGTAAGGGAGAAGTATAAGTGCTTAGATCTAAACTGATTGTTTCCTGCATAGCATTGCCCGTAACAAGATCTCCAATAGTGATTGGTATTTTTACTCCATATTGAGGCAGCCGCTTGAGAGCCTTGTGCACCACAAATTCTAGAATTTTGCCGCTGGCATCAAAGACCCTGCCCAATTCTTTTTCTACTACTCGATCTCTCTTTTTGCCAGGAACTGGGTGCTCGTACTTTCCCTGAAGCGTATCCTCCAAATAACCAATGTGCTCTAACTTTCGAACAATATCAGTTACTTTTTTTTCTTTCTGCCAATAAGGTCGATCATAAGAATTAACGTCAAAAACAAAATGATAGCCTTGGCCAGTGACCAAGGTAAGCGGTTTCATTCCTTTTTCTCGAAAGATATCCCACAAACATTGGTAGACTGGTTCTAACAAGCCAAAAACTCTTTCCTGGTTAAGATAAGCCTCTGCAGGAAAACGGTGGCTGACGTATTCCAAATCCAATAAAAAAGTAATGTTTTGTTTATCCCACACTGAGCGAAAGACATCGTATCCTTGATCAAAAAACCAACCGGTTTGTCCAGGTTTGCGGGAAGTAGGCTTCTTGCCTCCCAACCATCCAGAAAGGTATTCTACCGTAGCTTTGCGGGCCAGGCGCTCAAGACTTTTTGAACTCTGAAGAGAACTGTCTGCTTCTAGATGAAATTGAGCCGCGTCTTCTATAGATACTCCGCAGTATTCTAAGATTCTTTGGACAACTGCCTCCTGGCGATAAAACTCATGGGGTGTAAGCATAAGCCCTTTCTCTCTTTTAGAACGTTTTAAAAGAATTTATCTTGTCTAAACTATACTTCATTTTTCCCAAAAGCCTTATAACTTATCTTTAAATTCTCCTTGGTATGATTGAACTAACTTTTTTAGGCACAGCATGTATGGCCCCAACCAAGGAAAGAAGCCACCCCGCAGTTTTGCTTAGCTATGGCCCTGAAAATTTATTATTCGATTGCGGAGAAGGCACTCAGCGGCAGTTGAAGATTGCCGGCATCAAGCCTGCCAGAATCACTAAACTCCTTATCTCTCATTGGCATGGAGATCACATCTTGGGCATTCCCGGACTGATGAGTACCATGGGTGCGGAGCAGCACAGCGGAGTGCTTGATATTTATGGCCCAAAAGGCACCAAAGAGTATATCTCTCTGATGGCCCATTCCTTTGTCAGCAAAGATTTGATCGAATTCCGCGTACACGAAGTATTAGACGGAAAAATATTCGAGAATGAAGAGTTCGCCCTTCATGCTGCTCCCCTCAAGCATTCAGCTCCCTGCATAGGATATAGTTTTGTAGAAAAGGAAAAGCGCAAGATGAATCTTTCTGCCTGCAAGAAACTGAATCTTACTCCGGGGCCGTTGATGGGCAAGCTGCAGGCCGGCCAAAGCATTATGCTTAACGGCAAAAAGATTACTCCCGAAGAATCTACCACCTTAGTGCCTGGAAAAAAAATCGTCTATCTGACGGATACTCGGCCGTGCAGCAATGCCCTGAAACTGGCAGAAAGAGCAGACCTTTTAATTACTGATGCTACTTACAAAAACGACCAACAGGACAAAGCAGAATCTCACTTTCATCTTACTACCCAAGAGGCCACCCAAATTGCCAATGAAGCCGGAGTGAAAAAACTGGTTCTTACTCATATCAGCCAGCGCTACAAAAATGCCAAAGAGCTGGAGCAAGAGGCCAGGCAGTACTTTGACGATACTTTGGCGGCCGTGGATTTTATGAAAGTTAGTGTTTGATACTATTAATTTTGGAAGATATTATCTTATATGATACTAAAGGCGAGCCGGCCGCCATCTATAAAAAAGTAACTTTTGATGAAGCAGTAACCTATCTTCAGGGGGAGTATACTCACACTCAAGACGGTTGGATTGCTTATTTTAATTCCCTGCATGACGGCAGAGTCATGCCTTCCCTGCCGTTGTATTACGCCGTCATCGAGCGCCTGCAGGAAACAGAGCATCCGGCAGCATCGGGCTTGTTGAGATTCTTACAAAAAGAATGGCTTTGCACCAGCACTAAAATTAATTACAAGCAAAAAATAATCATCCATGGCTTCGGCGTTGAATCCTATGAGTTTAAATGTACGATTCCCTTCGATAGTGGTCTGATGGATGAGGTAAAAGGCAGTAAAAGGTGGCGCTCCGTCTTACAAGCCCTGTTTATGCCAAAAGAGTTGGATGCGGCGATAGAAACATTGCAGAACTTCGGTGGAACATCAAGTTGTGTTATAACGCCAAGTGAATTCTGGCGAAAACAAATGCCGGAAAGAGGGATTAGGATAGGCGCTCCAGTTTGTTTACTAATTGATGCCGCCCTTCATTCTGGTGTTGGTTGCAGTTACTCCTATGGGGTGCGTTTAGAAAGGTAAATCGTCTTTTAGCATAGTTTTTTTACGGTAGAGCGTAATCACTTTTAGAACGCAATCTTTTTATAGTATTACCTTATTGTAATATAACTATTACAAAAATATCATACTATAAAAATGAAAAATCAGCTAAAAATCATCTGCTTCTTTTTAGAGCACAAAGGAGAATCGTTCAGCATTAATTCTATAGCTAAAAAGCTCAAGTTTAATTACCGCATTGCTTTTGAAGAAGTGAAGCGGCTAGCCGCAGAAAAAATAATCTCCCTAAAAAAATTTGGCAATGCCAATCAATGCCGTTTTAATTATTTTCTAAACGAAAAAGTTTTCTTGGCAGAAAACCACCGGAAAAAAATCTTGCTGAAAAACAAGAATCTTCTTATTTTATACCAGCGATTAGCTGAGATTAACCCCCCTTTTTTTATCTTTCTGGTTTTTGGCTCTTATAGCAGGGGGAAGCCGCAGAAGCATTCTGATGTAGATTTTTGCCTTATTGCCGATGATGAAAAGATATCCTTAAGGATAGAGCAAATTCTGCGAACTTTTCCCTCGGAGACGCATCTTTTAAAGTTTACCTCAAAAGATTTTTTAAGTATGTTAAAAACTACCGAACCTAACGTAGGAAAAGAGATAATGTTAAACAACGTGCTGCTTAAAGGGATGGAAAATTTTTATGAGCTGATAAACTATGCTAGATGAAACTCGGATTAAAGAAGCAAAGGATAATATTAAAAAATATTTAGCAGACCGGCTGATTGGGAGAGAAGCATTTAAGCCGATTGTCTTTGAAACATTGAGGAGGAACCATCGGGACTCTTTAAATCTTGCAGAGCATGTTTATCATAATAATCTCTCTTCGTTATGGACGGTAGTGATAAGTTACTATTCCATGTTTTATCTTGCTAATGCCGTTCTTTATAGGTTGGGTTATAAAGTGGGGCCAAGGTTAGCCCATAAAGTTACGGCCGATGGGTTGATTGAATTCGTTCGGAATAAGCTTCGGAAATCTTTGCTGGAGGATTATGAAGAAATAAAAGAAGAAGCATTAGAAATAGCCGGGGCGAAAGCGGATACGCTTATTTATTCATTTGACCAGGAACGAACCAAGCGTTCTATCTTTCAGTATGAAACCACCGAAGAGATTAAGCTTGGTAAGGCGGGTGTTTCTTTTCAACGGGCGAAAGAGTTTAGCCTAGAATTAAACAAGCTTCTTAATGATATTAAACCTTAAAATGTCCAACAAAGAAAAAGGGGCCAATGCCGAAAGAGAATTGATTCACTTGTTTAATAACACTGAAGGCTGGTCGGCCATTCGTATTGCCGGCTCCGGTTCTTCTAAGTATCCTGATCCGGATATTCTGGCCGGCAATGCTATCCGCCGGATTGCTATTGAATGTAAAGCTACTCGAGAGGATAAAAAATATTTTTCTCAGGAAGATTTAAATCAGTTAAGAAAATTTTGCCAGACTTTTGGAGCCGAAGCCTGGCTGGCCATCCGTCTTCCCCGCCAGCCATGGTATTTTATCATGCCTGAAGATCTGGCCGCGGCCGGAGAGTCTTTTGTCATCTCCGAAGAGATTTTAAAAAGAAAAGGCTTGCAGTTTGAAGAGTTGACGAAATACGCGGGATATTGAATCATAGAAATAACCTTTATAAACTCTCTTTCTTTCCTTTCATTCATGTACAAGCTCTCTAACTGGGATTTGAAAGACCTGTATCCAAATCAGCAAGCCGCAGAAAAAGATCT
>Ga0209541_10014978_pt1 | contig 11647 bp, 11 predicted proteins | sample RifCSPlowO2_01_FD_184027 | JGI IMG/M metagenome (GOLD analysis project Ga0209541, IMG submission 184027) | Groundwater microbial communities from Rifle, Colorado - Rifle CSP2_plank lowO2_0.1 (SPAdes) (version 2) | ecosystem: Environmental > Aquatic > Deep subsurface > Groundwater | place...
TTAGCACCATTTAGTCTATCCTTTGGAATAATTAAGCCAAAAGAATTTCCCCATTTCTTTATCTTACTATCAAATTCTAACATAATTATACAAATGTATAACTAATATATAAGTCTTTCTTTTAAAGTTTATCTCTCCATTTTATGATTATTTTATTGAAAAGATTTCATTGAAAAATAGAAAGTTATTGTTAAAGAAAATATCAACAAATAATAAAAAAAAGAAAAGGTAGGAAGACTTAGTAGTAAGTCTGTCCTGCACCAGTTTCTTCTTCGCCGCTCATAGGCTCTTCATCATCGCTTCCGCCTCTTAATTTAGTGAAAGCTATGATTAAGCCAAGAACAACTAGCAAGATTGCTAATACAGCGAATCCGATTTCTAGCCCTTTTCTAACGTCTCCAAATCCACCTTCAACATCAGCTCTCAAGTTAAGCTCTTTGACAACTTGGTCATTAGCTTTAACTTTTACAGTGAAGCTGTTGTCTCCAGCAACAGTTGGAGTCACTCTAACTAACAATTCACCAGTTTCACCGGCATTTATTGATACAAATGCAGGATCTACAGAAGCACTGCCCCAAGTTCCGACACCTAAAACTTCAGCGCTGTAAGTTGCCTTTTCATTGCCGAAATTAGCTATCATAACTTTAAACGCAATACTTTCTCCTGTTTCTGCTTCTTTAGACATTGAATCAACACTAACTATTGAATTAGTGTTTACAGCGTCTTTGCCGTCAACATTCAAAGTGAATTCTTCTTTAACTGTTTGATGTCCTCTGTCATAGACTAATTCTACAACAACATTGTATTCGCCACTTTCAGCATTTCTTGGTATTCTTCCAAACAAGTCTATATCATCAGATTTTTCCGCATCATCATTATCTGTGTCATGCGGGACTAATTCGTCAATATAGTCTCTTGCTTCAAACCCTAATTCTGGAATGCTTACTTTGACTAAAACATCTTTCTCAGTCCTATCGCCCATGTTTTCCACTCTGACAGTTGTAAACAGCATGTCATTAGCATTAACAGTAGTTCCAGGCCTGAAAATAACATCTAATACTCTCAAATCATGTCTCTTTTCATCCACTTTCAATTCAAAAGACCTTCTTTCAGAATGATCTTTATCGAAAGCTTCAACATTTAGAGTGTATCTTTCAGAATTGCCGTTGTTATCAGCATCTAAATCATTTGGCAAGTCAATGGTAAGTGATTTCTTGTAAGTTCCATCGTTTTCAGTTTTGAAAACTTCAGTCTTTTCAGAAACATCTCCATGTTCATAACCGCCGATCCATGCTTTAACTCTTACGTCGTCTCTAACTTGACCGTTAGCTTGACCGTTTACCCAGATTTCTACATCCAGGCTGTCTCCTCTTTCGACAACGATGTCATTAACATCATTCTCGTTTACTTCTATGTCGTTAACTTTTACTTTAGCAATATCATAGTTAGGGCTAGCAGCGCTTACCGCACTAGTTAGTCCTAGCAATAACACAGCCAATACAGCAAAAGTTAATTTTGTAAATTTCATCATTTTAACCCCCATATTAACATTAATATGTTATTATTTTATGGTAATAAACCATTTATAAACCTTTTGGTAGTGAATTGTCACTTTTAGTGACAATTACTGAACCAAAAAGCCCATAACCTCAGTGTCTTCATCACTGTCACTATCAACCGTGACAATTACAAAGATATCATTTTCGTTAAAGTCAGCAGGAATTGACACGCTGAAGGAAGTAGATTCTTCTTTTCCTTTTTTCACGTCAAACTGACTGCTTTTTTCGAAATAGTTTAATTGAGGTATGTCCAGTGTTACTTGTACGTCTTCCTGCTTGATATTTCCTCTATTTTCTGCAAATACAGTAATATCAAAGCTATCTCCTCTTTGAACTGTTTGCCAGCCATTGACAATGACGCTTCCAATCTCTAATTTATCTACTGTTTTCTTGGATTTTGGAGGCAGATTATCATTAACATTAACAACAATAATCTCACTGTCGCTGCCGCCTTTAGGCTGTCCGTTGGAATCTAAATCTAATACTCTAAACATGACAGAATAACTGCCTGCCTGCGTATTGGATGGAATCCAGCTAAAGACATTTCCATTCAAGCTTGAGCCGAATGGACTGCCTAAAGCTTCAAATCTCAAAGCATCATTATCGGGATCGTTTCCCTGCATTAATAATACAAGGCTTTCTCCTTCATTTATAGTAATTTGATTTCCAACAGCCGCATTGTTTCTTAAAACACTTAAAATTGGATTTTGATTTACTCCAGGCTGTGGTGGATTTACAGGCGGATTTACAGGTGGTGGTTGCAGCACAGGAGGATTTACTACCGGAGGCTGAACAGGCGGATTTACAGGTGGTTGCTCAACAGCTTTATACTGTTTCAAATCAACCTTTAAAGTATCTTCCCCTATGTCGCCTTCTAAATCTTTAACCTGAAGCTTGATTATTGCTTCACTTAATGCATCACCGTAAATATACGTAACTCTGCTCTTTCCTTCTTCAATGTTTTTCTTCCATTCAGTATCAAAGTTTCCATCATTGTTAAAGTCATATCTAAAGGATAGTTCATTATTGTAATCTTGCTTGTCTTCAGAATTTGCAGCGCTTACAGTTACCGCAGCTCCATTTTCTATTTTTTCAATAGCAGCTAGTCCAATTATAGCTCTTGGAGCGCTTTTATCTGTTGGGAATGCAACTAATACATTGTCTTCAACATTAACCGTCAAAGTTTTTTGTACAGTTGTAATGCCGTCATTTACATTAAACACAAAGCTGTAAGGCTGGCTTCTTCCTTCATTTTTCCTTATATCCCATACAAATTTATTTCCTGAAATGCTTGCAGTTCTTGGCAGATTCCCATTGAAAGATATTGCTAAATTGTCATTGTCTGCATCAACAAAGCTCACTTCAAGCGCATTGCTTCTTTCAGGATTAAACGCTGAAGTTCTGAATCCTTCTTTAGTTTCAACATTATTTTGGCTTAATTCAGGGAGCCTGTTAACATCTTTTACATTTAATCTGAAATTTCTCTGGACATTTACTCCATTTACATTGCCTTTAATCTTTATGTCAAAACTCTTTTCAGTTAAAGGATGCTTTACAGTTTCAAAATTAGTGCTTCCCATGAATCCAACATCAAACACACTCATTGAAAGCTCAGATTCAACTGAAAATGGCATAATATTTCCATTCAAGTCCTTTAATCTAACATCAACGTTAAATGCTTCATTTTCGCTTGCATTCAAGCCTGAAATCTGCTCTCCTGTAACTCTGTCATAGAATCTTAAGCTGTAATTAGTTGTTTTTCCAAAGTCTTCAATAAAGTCAAGATAGTCGCTAAATGTTATTTTATTATCTCCATTGAAGTCAGCATCAGGATTCCATTTAGCATCTCCTTTCTTTGTGTTAAATGCTTCAGTAAACAGCAAATGATCCTGGAAATTGACTTTGCCGTCAAAATTCAAATCACCGTATATAATATCGCTTGAAGGCTGAGGCTGTGAGCTGGTTCCTTTTACATTTACATTAAACTCCTTCTCTACAGTAAAACTCATAGTTTGATCAGGCTTAAAATCAGTTACATGCACTTCAAATTTAAAGTCTCCTTCCTGAGTCGGAGTCCATGTTATTCTTCCTGTTGAGTCAATGCTCATTCCACTTGGAAGAGTGCTTATCTGACCGTTTTTAATATAAGCAATCGCATACCCTAATTTGTCATTGTTGGCATCAACTGCAGTTACTTTATAATTTAAGTTTTCTCCAACTTTTAAATTAAAATTAGGAATGTCTGCTAAAACCGGAGCTTGATTTACTATAGGCGGTTCAACAGGAGGTGTTTGGGGCTGCCCTTCTATAATAACTAAGTCAATCTGGCTTAAAACTTCGTTTTGTCCTTCAAATCCTCTAACCTGGATTATATAATTTCCTGGAGCTGAGCTGCCTATATTAATATTAAATTCCTTGTTGAAATTATTTCCGTCTATAGTTGTTTTTGGCATCCATGTTGAAACCAATGCGTCATTACTTTTCCTTAATAATTGTACATCTACATCGAATTCAATTTCATTGTCAGTCTGGACATTTACCCAGAATTTAAATTCTTCATACTGCTTCACTACTTTTATTGTTTCATCAGTTCCTGAAAATCCTATTTGAGTGCCTATGACTGCATTAACGCTCACAGCCAGCACAAATACCACTAATGGTAATAGTATTAATTTTTTCATTTTAGTTTTCCCCCGTTATACTCAATAGTAAACTTGCGCCTCCTTTTCTTTTGACTCTGGTATGTACTGAAAATCTACCTTTACCGACTCTCAAACCAACACCAATGTTTTTTTCTACTCTATCTCTATAAATTGGTTGAGCATTATCGTTGCCTTTCAATTCCCCGTTTAAATATCTCCGAGGGATTGCATCTCCAATTTCTTGAGTTTTCTTAATTGCATAAAATGGCTCAAATGCAACGTGCACTCCATTTCCATATATCCCCCCAACACCCAGTCCTAAGTCAATTTCACGCTCCAACTGTTCAGTTGTAGTCAAGAAATCAATTCTGGCTCCATTAGGAGTTGTAGTTCCTGTTGTAACATGGGGCTCATTATGTGTATTGCTTGGACCATATCCTCCAAATAAATCTATAAAGAAATTATTTCTTCTAATTCCAAGTCCAGCCATTCCCTGTTTTGGTAATCCAGCTCCTGCAAAGAATCTAAAAGCTAAATCACTGCTGTCTCTTGGAGCTGTAGTTCCTTTTGGTTTACCTGCAGGTATTTCACTACTTGTTTGTTCTTGAACTTGGTTAGTTAGGTTAGATGCTCCTGCAACAACGATTTGATCGAGTCCTAATCTTCCCATTTGTTCTACATTATAACTCAATCTTGTTTCAGGGATAGCAGGAACTTTAGATAAATAACTTGCTCCATTTACTGCTCTTCCAGGTTCTCTTAATTCAATTGAAATAACAGCTTGACTATCAGAAACACTATAGCTTACATGCAGCCTGTTCTCCATGCCTCTTCCAAAAGAATCAGCTAAAGTATTTCCTCTCTCAGAGTTTTCAGGAGTTAAAACAGTAACCATTCCTTCAAGAATTCTTGATTTTGAGTAAAACTCCTCTGCTTCTTCTTCAGTCATAAATTTAAAACCCGGAATTGCGGATTTAAGGATATTTCTCGGAGCATTTTCTATTTCATAATTAATATCCCCTCCGCCGACGATTTCAAATTCAATCTCTTTTCCATCTTGTCTAATTCTATGAATAGCGCTTAATGGCGAATCTATTTTCAAAGCAAACTGGTTCATAAAGTTTCCAGTTCCAGCTGAAAGAGGCAGGGATCTATTTTCTACGCTATCCGGAGTCACAATCATCCTATTTAGGAATATACTTCCAGTTGAGCTGTCTCTTGAAACTCCAAATTCTTCAGTTCCGCCTTGATTCAAGAAATCAGAGACATCTTTTCCTTCTGTTCCAAATCTTTGAATCATGTATTTCTCGAACGAAGAATCTCTCAAATCATAGGCAAACTCTCCAATGACGCCTCTCAGTCCCAAATCGCTAAATATATCTCCTCTTAAAGCCTGCAGTTGTTCGATTGGAATATTATATGCATTTGAAAGATGTTCAATATAATCTTCTCCTTTTGCTGGACTTGCCGCTCCAATTAAAGCTGCCAATGTTATTGGTATTATTTTTTTCATTTTTTCTCCTTGTTGATTAATCTTGGATGCTTGTAAGTAAATTGCTCTGGATTTCCATTTACATATTCCACTCTAATATTATATACATCCTTATCTTTTTCAGTAATCCTAATTTTTCTCAATTTTAATCTGCCATTTCTTTTCTCAGCATCAGCTAACAAACCTGGATATGATTCTTCAACATTTTTACGTCTATCATATCTTGCTCTTAAAGAATCAGGTTCAGAAGTTTGACTTGCTACGATTTCTAATTGAGCTACTGTCATGTTATTTTGAGTTGTTTCAGTATATCTAATATCTTGTGTTCTAATTTCAATAGGATAAGAGCTTACAAGAGCTAATCTTGCACTTTCAGCTCTTTGCGCTTCTGTTTGATAACCTTCTGCCGCTCTTTTTTGTAAATCTGCATCTTTTAATGCCCTATCTCTCTCTACTCTTATTCTTCTAGTACTATCTCTAACTCCGCCAAGTGTGCTCATTAAATTATTTTTTTCATTATTTAATCCTTCTACAGCATTTTCTAATTCTTCATTCTTCTTAGTCAATGGGGATGTAGCAGAAACTACTTTCTCTTCAGTATACCATTGATTAATTAAACCGTATCGAGGAAATACTAATGCAGCCATAGCAACGCCGGCAACACCTAGAGCAATCGCTCCTCTTCTTAGGTTTCTTTCCCATCTAGTTGATTCCTTTCCTGCTTGAGGTACGAGATTATTCATCTTACTTCTCCTCTATTCTTTTGTAAGTATAGGTTCATCATATTAACTGCCAATCTAAACATTTGATTACTATAGCCGTTAGTTCTTTCCTCTTTTTGAGTTAACCAAGCTAGATAACTCGTTCCTAAGTTTGAAGAATCTCTAACGTCTTCACGTAATGCTAATAGTGCAGGTTCAGGATAAAAGGCAAGTCTTTCCAATCCAAGTTCTTTTAATTTGGCATTATGGCCTGAAACTAATTTTCTAGCATCTCTTGTATTTTGATCTTCATTCATTCCTAATCTTACTGCAATTTTATCAAGTCCAGCACTTATCCAATTAATTCTGTCTCTTATTTCTTCTCTTCTTTTGACTTGAGGAATTTTATTTATAATCATGAAGTTATTTCCATCAATTTGTTTTTTAGCTACTAGTTTTGCAATATTTTCTATGCCAGCAAAGCTTGCATGATCTGTAAAATCAACAACATATCCTCTTCCGTCACATCCAATGTAGGCATCTAAATATTCCGGAGTGCCTGCAGAAAAATCTAAAACTATAATCTGATAATCTTTAAGAGATCTAGCTTCTCTCAGCAAAATTTCTTCAGCTTCACGAAGCGATTTTTCCCTCTGTCTTTTATCTCCTCTCCCTTCTTGACTATCTCCCAATTGCTGAGATAAAAAATAAGTAACATGAGGTCTTCTTATACTTGGAATTCCAATTTCTGTTAAGGATTTTCTTTTAATTGATCTTTGACCTTTTTCTTTTACTCCAATAACAACATCAAGAACACATCCATTGTGATTAAAATCAACAGTAAGTCCATCCTCTGAAGTTAATACTTTTGTATCTTTGTATACTCTTAAAGCATCGTTTGGATCAATGATATCAGCATCTACAAGACCTGATCTAAGTCCGAGTCTTCCAAAAGCTTGAACTAAATTGGTAGCTACAGTTGATTTTCCTGTACCACCCTTAGCTGAACCTATTCCAATTACCATCGGTCCCGCAAAACCTTTTTGATCTAGATATTCAGAAGTAATTTTAATGATTTCCCCTTCACTATATCCTTCTGTTTCTAATAATTTTATAGTATTCTCTAAACCTTTAACAGCACATAAACCAATTGGATCTTGTATTTTCGACATAATTATCTCTTTGAACCCTTATCATTTTCAAGACAAAAATCCCTTTTTAAACCTTTCCATGATTTTACTATTAAATAATGGTTATATTTTTCAGCTCTTTTCACTAAAGGTGACAACAATCAGCTCATTTTATTTCCAAAATATATTTTCAAGAACTAAAATAAATCTCAGCTTTACTACTTTCAGTGAAAAATGGGAACGGAGGGATTTGAACCCCCATCAAGCGGTTTCTTCTTTCCAAAAAAGCTTTTTCGAAAAAATTTCTCTGGAGCCGCCCATACTGCCGGGTTGTACTACGTTCCCTGATATTTATATTTTCATAAAATCCACTATTTAAATTTTCTCTTTAATAAAACTTATAAATCCGAGATTTTAAAATCGGTTTATGGACAGAGGAGATTTAAAATCAAAGTACATTGGATTAAGAAACAGGGCGATTTCCGAAATACGTGACTTAAAAAGTTACAATGTTGGAAGGAGCAGAAAGCCGGTAAGCGAGGAATACAGAACATCTATAACCCTCTTGGTAAGGAGAGGCAGCTTAAGAATAGTAGTCAATTCTTTGGAAAGATATCCATGTCTTCAATCAAAAAGGATAGCTTCAACTTTGGAAGAGGCAATAGAATCAGCCAGAACATATTTCACATTACAATAATCTTTATAAAATTCTTTAAAATCAAAAAGACAATGATACACAAAAAACGCGAGTGCTTATACATCTTATTCAGATTATTAATCGGGTTCTTATTTTTCTCACACGGAGTTCAAAAATTATTCGGATGGTTTGGAGGAGGCATAGTTGAATTTTCATTAAATAATATTTTCTTCTACGCGGGATTGATTGAAGTCATTGGCGGGGCTTTAATCTTTCTCGGATTATTTGTAAGGCCTTTGGCTTTTATTTCAGCAGTGGAAATGCTAACCGCTCTATTTAAGATGCATTTTCCAAAAGCATTGCATCCATTGCAGAATAATGGAGAAGCAGCTTTGTTATTTTTTGCAGCTTTCTTAGTCTTGTTAGTTTATGGCTCTGGAAAATTTGCATTAGGAAATTTATTCAAGAAATAAGGTTTATAAATCTGAATTCTATCTAATCTTAATGTTTTACTGGCAAAAACGCACTTGGACTTGTGGACCGGCAGCTTTAAGGATAGCTTTACACAAGCTTAAAATAAAAAAAACAGAAGAGTACCTCGCCAGATTATTGGAAACCACAGCTTTGGACGGAACTGAAAACAAGGCTTTTGTTAAAGCTGCCAGGCATTACAGTTTAAGTTACGTGGTCAAAAGCAATTCTTCTCTAAATGAAGTTTCTGATTTAATCTCATCTAGTTACAAAGTTATTCTTGCTTATTTCTGTCCTATAAACCACTGCGGACATTATGCTGTTGTTAATAAAATCGGCAGAGATTATATCCATTTATTAGATCCTTCTTTAGGCCCTAAAACAAAATACAAAAAAAATTACTTTCTCAGTCTTTGGTATAGTGAATCTGACAAGGATAAAAAATGGTTTATCGCTTTAAAGCGCAGGGAAAAGATTTAAGAACCCAAGTTCTATAAAGTGATTATGTTAAATTCAGATAGTGTTAGAGGTCATAGTTAATTTTCTTTAGTCAGTTCTATCTTTTGGAGTTATAAAAAATGGCTTGGATATGGGATAAAAAATCAAAAACTGAAGCTCAAGTTAAGAATTACATTTCATTAGATGCATTCCCAAAAATACAAGGCTATGATTTTGCTGATGATTTTAACAAAAAAGATTTTTTAAAGCAGTACAAAAACATGGGTTTCCAGGGTTCTAATCTGGGGATTGCAATGGAAATTTTAAATGAAATGCTGAAAAATAAGGTTCCAATTTATTTGTCATTCACAGGAAATATGATTTCTTCAGGCAACAGGGAATTGATAACTTACTTAGTTAAGAATAATTTAATAAAGGGAATTGTTACAACCGCCTCCTCTTTAGAGGAAGATATAATAAAATGCATCAAGCCGTTTTACTTGGGAACTTTTGATATTAAAGGAAGTTATTTATTAGATAATTTAATAGGAAGAATCGGAAACATTTTTGTCCCTGCAAATCATTATCTCTATCTTGAAAGGTTTTTGAATGAAATACTGCCTATATTATATAGTACTCAGAAAAAAACAAACAATATCATCTCCAGCCATGAATTAACTAAAGAATTAGGCATTTTCATAGAAAAAAATACTTACACAAAAGAAAATCATGAATCTTCATTCTTATACTGGGCTTCGAAAAATAATATTCCTGTATCTGTTCCAGGGATTACAGATGGTTCTCTAGGGGATATTCTCGTGTTTTTCAAGAGGAACAATCCTGAATTTAAAATAGATTCAACAGGAGACAATGTAAAATTAACTAAATTATTAATGAATGAGGAAACCGCAGGCTGTATTATTCTGGGCGGGGGAATTTCAAAGCATTTTTTATTAAATTCCGCAATTTTCAGGGACGGATTTGATTATTCAATTTACTTAACTACATCTAGTGAATTTGACGGCTCTGATTCAGGCGGGAATCAGGAAGAAGCGATTTCATGGGCTAAGATAAAGCCAAAAGCAAGAAAAGTAAAAGTAGTGGCTGATGCAACTCTCACATTCCCATTGTTAATTTCTTCAATAGAAAAGGTTTAAATATAAAGTAAATTTAATCTAATAAGAGGTGATATCTAAATGTTAGATGGCTGTCAAAAATGCATGAAACTCAGTGCTGTATTGTTTTTAGCAGCAGGTGTTTTGTTTTTATTAGGAGATTTAAACATCTGGAATTTTTGGAATATCCAATGGTACACCGTTTTATTTGTATTAATGGGATTCTTGAAGTTAGGGATGTGCAGTTGTTCTGAATGTAGAAAAATGAATAAAAAATGAAAAAAACTTACTGGGCATTAACTGCCCTTATTATTTTACCAATAGCATGGTATTTGCTTTCTCCTTTATTTATAGATATTGAATTAAATGAGTCCATTCCAGTAGCTTCAGTATCTATGCTTCAGGGGAATTTCATTTCTAGTGCTCATGAAGTTTCAGGGAAAGCTTTAGTTTTACAAACTCAAGAAGGAAAAATATTAAGGTTTGAAGAATTTAGCACAGTAAACGGTCCAGATTTGTTTATTTACTTATCTTCAGATTTAACCAATAATGATTTTATTAATTTAGGGGAGATAAAAGCAACAAAAGGCAGTGTTAATTATCCTCTGTCTGAAGATATTAACTTGACTAAGTATAATAAAGTCTTAATTTGGTGCAGGGCTTTCAGAGTGCTGTTTAGCTATGCTGAATTAAATTAAAAGGAAGAAACATTCTTCCTTAAAGAAAAATTAATCCCAGTCATCATCGCCGCCATCATCATTGCCGTCACCGCCAAAAGGATCATCGTCATCATCCATAAGGTCGAATCTCAATTTATTGCCTCCTCCACATTTGTGGTAAAACTGGTATATCCAACATGTTTTTAAACTTTACTAGAACCTCTCACTGTAACTCAAACCATCTTCAATGTCAATAATCTTTGTCTTCAATCTCTTATCTTTTAAAATTTTTTCTTTAAAATGTCTGCAGTTTTCAAAATTTATATTGTCTGCTATTATCACTCCTTTTTTATTCAATAATTCAATGCAATAGTCTAAGGCTTTAATATAACCTTTCTTATTATGGTCTATGTATATTAAGTTAAATTTATCTTTTATGTTTTTAATCTCTTCATTTGCATCTTTGATTATGATTTTTGCTTTTATTTTAAATTCTTTGAAGTTCTTTTCAGCTTCTTTTGTTATTTCAGGATTTATTTCCATTGTAATTAGTTCTCCATTTTCACTTCCTAATATAATCCCGGAATAACCATTGGCAGTTCCAAGTTCCAATATTCTTTTAGGCTTTAACTCTTTTATTTTTTCTAAAAGCCATTTTCCTTTAACACTTCCTATTATTGGAATTCCTCTTTTCAGGCTTTCAATTTCTAATTTTTTTAAATCAGAGATTTTCATAATAATCCTATACCTTGAAGGCAGGAAGCTTCCACTTAAATCGTTTCTGTTCTTGGTAATAATGTTTT
>Ga0209541_10014979_pt1 | contig 11643 bp, 13 predicted proteins | sample RifCSPlowO2_01_FD_184027 | JGI IMG/M metagenome (GOLD analysis project Ga0209541, IMG submission 184027) | Groundwater microbial communities from Rifle, Colorado - Rifle CSP2_plank lowO2_0.1 (SPAdes) (version 2) | ecosystem: Environmental > Aquatic > Deep subsurface > Groundwater | place...
CAAATTTCTGGCGAACCAGTAGTGTTATCATCTGCATCTTCAGTAACCCCATCATTTACATCTCCAACTGTAGCTAACGGTGAAATCAAAGTACTAGTCTTTGAACTAAAAGTATTTGATGATAATGGCAGAGAAGCTGTTGACACTGTAACAATTACGATTGATCCAGTAAACGCAGCACCAGAAGCAATTGCATCTGCAAAACAATCTTAATTTTAAATTCCTCTCAAATCTATTGCAGTTAGTACTAAGAGCACAAAATGAATACTCTCAGTGACTGTTCATGAATTATCTGATCAGCATTAGTTAAATTCTACAAAAAATATCCGAAATAATTATGAATGCTTATTCATTATATTCCATATGGTGTTTAAACGAGTTAATGAGATAAGCTTTGAAAATGCAAAAAAAGCTGTTAAGGTAATCATTGATGTTCTGAATGAATTTCTTGATAGTATCGAAAAAATTTACCCAAATATTGGGTATGGTGAACTTGTAAAAACTCTCACTCTGCTTCAATCTAATGTTAAATTGTCTACAGGTCCATTTTTATCTTCAACTGAAATTAATGAAAACGTTTCACTTCTTTTTGAAATTTTTTCTACTATGAATGATGATCTAAAAAATAATCTTCAAAAATTATTTGAAGCGTATCGTGAAATAACTAGTTTTATTTTCTCTAATAATGCAAATATTGATGTTAAATTACTTGATTTTCAACATTCCAGAATTGAAGATATTAAAATAAACAACAAGCATCTTAACGATGCTTTAATGAAAATGAAAGATTCTAATTATACTGATGAAACTTTATTGAGAAGTCTTTTTTCTATTTTTTCATCTATTGTAGAAACATCGGAAGAACTTCATAGAAAAGAATTGAACAGTCACTGTGATAAAATAAACACTTTTTCGAAATCTAAAAAACTATCTTATATTTTTCCATACGATCCTATAGATGTTTTTGGAATTGGTGGAGTAGTTTCTAGAAAAGATAAAAAAGGAACTTACACTAAACAAAGAGCAATTCGTCATTTACTTGATCATCATCATTTTAAAATAGATTCTGAAAATCATCAAATACATTTCAAAAGTCCAAAAAATGATTCTAAATGGAAATTTGATTTTGATGAAACAATTTCTTTTAAACAATTTTGTACTTATTTAGGAATTGTTGATGCATTTTACAAATCCGCTGTTTGTTTACTGCTCTCCTTTCAACTTCTTGGGATATTGCGAGAACATTTTCAATATTCCCTCTCCCATAAAACAAAGTTAAAATTACGAAATTTACTTCTTCATTTGAATCAACACCCATATCTTTCTAAATGAATTTCTTTGTCTACTTTGTAATTCTAATAGTTGTAATATCTTTCAATGCATATCTGATATACATGCAAGTAATAAAGAATGATTTCTCAGACTCGGCATTTTGTTTAGCTAAACTCTAATGTTTAGCTGAAGCTATTTAGCTGTGCCTATTTTTCCTCATGTATTTATAATATAACGATGTTATGATTTTCATGGCTACTGAAAACCTAAACATGGATTATTCAAAATATGATTTTAAAGATTCAACTGATTTGTATGTACATCTTAGCAAAAAGGGTCTCTCAAAAGATACTGTTATTGCTATTAGTAAAATGAAAGACGAGCCACAGTGGATGCTTGATTTTAGATTACGTTCTTATGAAATTTTTATGAAAAAACCAATGCCAACTTGGGGTGGCGATCTAAGTCATATTGACTTTCAAAATATCTACTATTATGCAAAGGCAACTGAAAAAACTGAAAAGAACTGGGATGATGTTCCAGCCGAAGTCAAAGCTACTTTTGATAAATTAGGTATTCCAGAAGCTGAAAAGAAATTCTTAGCTGGTGTTGGTGCACAATATGAATCCGAAGTCGTCTATCATAGTCTAAGAGAAGACTTGGCAAAACAAGGTGTATTATTTTTGGATACTGACTCTGCACTAAAACAATATCCTGAAATTTTCAAAAAATATTTTGGTAAAATAATTCCTCCAGAAGACAATAAATTTGCAGCACTAAACAGCGCAGTTTGGAGTGGTGGCTCATTTATCTATATTCCACCAGGAGTCAAAGTTGACATGCCATTGCAAGCATACTTTAGAATTAATGCTGAAAACATTGGACAATTTGAAAGAACATTAATCATAGCTGATGAGGGTTCTGAAGTTCATTACATTGAAGGATGTACAGCTCCTGTATATTCATCTGAATCACTACATTCAGCAGTTGTTGAACTAGTAGCACACAAAGATGCAAAATTACGATATACAACAATCCAAAATTGGAGTAGCGATGTGTATAATCTAGTTACAAAACGTGCTTATGCATATGAAGGTGCAACCGTAGAATGGATTGATGGTAACATTGGCAGTAAACTCACAATGAAATATCCTGGAATCTATTTGATGGGCGAGAGAGCACATGGTGAAACACTATCTATTGCTTTTGCTGGAAAAGGACAACACCAAGATACAGGTGCTAAAATGGTTCATCTGGCACCAAACACCACATCAAAAACTACGTCAAAATCTGTCAGTAGATTAGATGGGCGTTCTACTTACAGAGGGATGCTACATGTTGCAAAAGGTGCCACTAATGTAAAAGCTACAGTAAGGTGTGATGCATTACTGTTAGATGATACATCAAAAACTGATACTTATCCTTACATGGAAATTAATCAAGAAGACGCTACAATTACACATGAAGCAACTGTAGGAAAAATTGGAGACGAACAAATTTTCTATCTTATGACTAGAGGTTTTACTGAAGAAGAAGCCCTATCTTTAATTGTTAATGGATTCATGGAGCCATTCACAAAGGAATTGCCTATGGAATATGCTGTAGAATTAAACAGACTCATCAAGCTAGAGATGGATGATTCAGTGGGTTAAACCACTAAATCTCAATTTAGGTTAATATCATGTCTCAAGAAACTCTTTCAAAACTTAATTCTCGTCATGTTGAAGATATTTCCTCATCCCAAAATGAGCCTGACTGGTTAAAACAATATCGACAGAGTTCCTTATCTATCTATGATACTTTGCCAATTGAGACATCTCCACTTTACAATAAATATACTGATGCAAAAAGAATGGATCCACAACAAGTTTCTTTTTCAACATCTACTGCTAATACAATACCTAGTTTCCTTCAAAAAAGATTACATGAATTAGAAAAAGAAACATGCATTATCCAAATAGGAAGTAATACTAATAAAATCAACATCTCTGATGAGCTAAAATCAAAAGGACTAGTAATTACTTCTATTAATGATGCAATAAAGAATAATCCAGAACTAGTAAAAAGAGCACTAGAGGCATCAAACTCAAAAGAAGACAAGTTTACTGCATTAAATAATGCTGCATTTAATTCTGGAATTTTCATTCACATACCACGTAATCTAGTATTGGAAAAACCAATCCATGTCTTATCCTGTTTATCTGATGATGGAATTTCCACCATTGCTAGAAATGTTATCTTTGCAGATGAAAGTAGCAAGGCAATAATTGTTCAGGAATTGTATTCTTCTAAAGCAGAAAAACAACAAGCATATCTTGAATTGCTAAACACAAACATTGCTCAAAACGCCCAACTTGATATTACAACATTACAAATGATGGATCAAACCACTGTTAATTTCTCTACTAGGAGAACTGACTTGGGGCAAGACTCTAAAGTTAATTGGTATTCTGGCTTGTTTGGCTCTATGCTGTCTCGATATAAAATAGAATATTTTCTTAATGGAACAGGTGCTTCTACTAATGATTCTGAAGTAATATTTGGAAACAATGAACAATCTTTTGATATTCAAACAAACGTGAATCACGAAAGCCCATTTACTGATGGCAGAGTTGTAGAAAAATCAATTCTACGAAATAAATCAAAATCTCTTTTCAAAGGAATGATTAGAATAAAAGAAAAAGCCACAAAATCAAACTCATTTTTGTCAGGCCGCTCTATCTTGCTTGACAAAGACGCAAAATCAGATGCAATTCCTGGATTAGAAATTTTCACTAACGATGTCAAAGCAACCCATTCTGCATCTGTTGCACAAATTGATGAGGAACAAATTTTCTATCTTAGAACTAGATGTCTAAGTAAAGAAGAGGCCGAAAGAACAATTATTGAAGGATTTTTGGAACCACTATCAAGAAAAATGTCATATCAAGTCAGAGCATGGATTGCTTACTTGATTGAATCTAAATGGGATTCACGTGAATTGACAATTAACACTGATGAAGAATTGACAAAATTTGTTGAAATTGAAGAAACACGTTACAACGAAAATTCCGAAATTGAACAACACTACAAGTATAGGTAATAAAACTTGGCTCAATGGATTAAAGCTTGCAAATTGGATCAAGTAAAGACTGGTCAACTCTTTGGTTTTTCTCATGATGATAAAAAAATTCTTTTGGCAAATCAAAAAGGAAAAATTTATGCAACTGATCTAATATGCACTCATGCCGACGCTGATCTTTCAACAGGATTTCTCAGTGAGGAAGGTGTAAGATGTCCATTACATCTTTCTGTTTTTAATTTACAAAATGGAAAGCCACAAAATCTTCCTGCAGAAATACCACTAAAAATATACAATGTTAAAATAGATCAAAACGAGATCTACGTGGAGGTTTAGAAATGCAAAGTGTACAAACATCTTTTGAAAAGTTACGAAAAGATTTTCCTATTTTACAAAGAACTGTTAGGGATAACAAGACTCTTGTCTATTTAGATAATGCTTCTACAACACAAAAACCAAATCAAGTAATCGATGCAATCACTGATTATTATAAAAATCATAATGCAAACATTCACAGAGCAGTTTACGCATTAGCAGAAGAAGCAACTGAACTTTATGAGGCAACAAGAGATAAGATTGCAAATTTCATACATGTAAAAAATAGAGAAGAAATTATTTTTGTTAGAGGAACAACTGAGGCAATAAATCTAGTTGCATATGCATGGGGTAGAACACATATCCAAAAAGATGATATTATAGTTACTACTGAATATGAACATCATAGTAATATTGTCCCTTGGCAACTCTTAACTCAAGAAAAAGGTGCCAAACTTGAATACATTCGAATGGATGATAACGGCGAATTAATTTTAGATGATCTTACGAAATATCTTGCAACAGGCAAAGTCAAACTTGTAACATTTAGTCTAATGTCTAATGTTCTTGGTACTATTACTGATGCAGAAAAAATAGTTTCAAAATGTAAAGAATATGGTGTATTGACTTTGATTGACGGAGCACAAGCTGTTCCTCACATGCCTGTTAACATTGAAAAACTAGATTGTGATTTTTTTGCATTTTCTGGGCATAAAATGTTGGGACCTACAGGAATTGGTGTTTTATGGGTAAGAAAATCAGTCCTGCAAACCATGAACCCATTTCATGGTGGCGGTGATATGATCAGAGAAGTTCACAAATACGAAACAACATGGAATGATTTACCATACAAATTCGAAGCTGGTACTCCAAATATTGCTGATGTTATTGGATTTGGAGCTGCGATAGATTATCTCACAAATCTTGGAATGGATAATGTACGAGAACATGAAATTGAATTGACAAATTATGCTATGGAAAAATTATCTCAGATAAATGGGCTCACAATCTATGGCACCAAAGATATCTCAAAAAGAGGTGGTGTAATCTCATTTAATTTTGCAGATGTTCATCCTCATGATGTAGCCCAAATAATAGATGAGGAGGGAATTGCAGTAAGATCTGGACATCATTGTGCTCAAGTATTAATGGAAAGACTAAATGTTGCAGCTACATCTAGGGCAAGTTTTTACATTTACAATACTAAAGAAGAAATAGATTCATTGATTAACTCATTAAAAACAGTTGCGAGGATATTCAAATTATGAGCAGCAATGCAGACATTTATCATGAAATGATAATTGATTATTCAAGAAACCCTATCAATTATGGTAAAATAGAAAATCCGGATGTTACTTTTCATGACTCAAATCCCCTATGTGGTGACAGTATTGATATTGATATGAAAATTGTCGATGACAAAGTATCTGATATTAAATTTCATGGTAAGGGATGTGCTATTTGTATGGCGTGCTCTTCAGTATTGACTGAAATTACAAAAGGTAAAGGAATTGAAGAAGTGAGAAATATCACTAAGCACGATGTATTAAGTGAGTTGGGATTGGAACATCTACAAGCTGTTAGAATAAAATGTGCGCTACTTTCTCTTAAAGTATTAAAATCTGCTCTTTACTCATATCTTGGAACACACATGAAAGATTCTCAAGATGCAGATAAGTTAAAAGAAGAGGCAGCCAACTTATACTAATATGGGCAATTTTACCCCCACAACTCCCATTCAACTTCAAATTAGAAAAATAATTTTTGAAAATCACAATGACGCTGATGACAAATTCACAAATGATGAAGTTTTTGCGAAAATAAAACAAAACGGAGATTTAGATCCTTCTTGGATTGTAGATGATGTGGAATCATATTTTCATGAAATTTGTGATTCTGGTCTTGCAAGAAATATTGCACAAAATTTTACAACTATATGGCTCAAGCTATTTGATCCTATGGAAAAACACCATTGCAGTGCTTGTAATTTAGATGTGTATCTTGGTGTATCTGAAAAACAAATTTGTCCTAATCCTTTTTGTAAATCATCTATTTAGATCTGTGTTTGATAGCTGCATCTTCTAGTGCTTTTATCATTGGAAGCTTTTCACCCGTAAGATACAGAACAAGTGCTCCCCCTGCTGTACTGATGTGGTCTATTTGTTCTGCCAATCCATATTTTTTTAATGCAGATGTTAGATGACCTCCACTTACTATTGTGGTTGCCATGGAATTTGCAACTGCAGTGAGTAATTCTTTTGTTCCATAGCTAAAATTTTCTTTTTCAAAAAATCCTGCGGGACCACTTATGAAAACAGTTCCTGCACCGGCAATTAATTTTGAATAATGTTCTACTGTTTTAGGTCCTAGATCATAAATTTTGTCTCCTATCTCAAGCTCTCTTACATCCATCTCTACTCTCTTCCCATCTTTGTCAATTGCAATGTCTACTGGAGTGGAAAACACATCTGGATATTCCCCAATTAAAGAATGTGCTTTTGCTACTACCTCATCTTCTCTTTTTATTCCAAGTGGGTACCTTATTCTTCCTTGTGCACGCATGAAGACATTTCCAATTAACCCTGTAAGTAATACATGGTCTGCACGACCGTTTTGAATCAATAATTTGATTGCCTCTAATCTATCTGAAACCTTGGACCCACCAAGCACAATCACATGTGGTGCCTTGGCCACAGTCATAATTTCATCAAGATTTCTGACTTCTCTTTCAACAATTCTTCCTGCACATGCAGGCAAAACATATGGAAATCCAACTATTGATGGATGTGATCTATGTGCACTAGGAAATGAATCCAACACACAAAGATCAAATAATTTCGATAATCTGCTTACCATGATAGTGTTTGCAGCTTCTTGTGGTGTAAATTCATAATTTTCTTCAGCGCATAAACGTAAATTATCTAAAAGCAATATCTCTCCATTTTTCAAATTCTTTATTTCATTTTGTGCAGCACTGCCAATGACATCTTCTACATACTTGATTTTTTTCCCCATTAATTTTTCAAGAACTTTTGCATGTTTGTCCATTCCAGTATATTCTTTGTTTCCCACTCTTCCTTGATGAGAAGCAACAACCACTTTTGCTTCTTCTAGTGATTTTATGGTCTCGATTGCCTCTTCAATACGTTTAGTTCCTGAAATCTCCATTGTTTCAGGATCTATGGGGCAATTCATGTCAACTCTCAAAAAAGCTGTCTTACCTTTAAGGTCAAAATCATCTAGTGTGAGTACCTTCACAGCTTTTCTATTATTCTCTTGGTTAAATTCTTTGAGTCGATCATTTTTGTCATGATTTGATATTTATCCAGTAAATTATTTTCAATACTTATCTACTTGAGAAAAATTAAAAATAACATACTTGAGGTTTACTTAATTGCAAAATTGGATTTTTGATATTCGGTCACGTTCATTTGTTTTACTTGTAATTTCATTTGTCATTGTATCTATGTTAGTATATTTTCAAATAACAGAAAGTTTTGATCAATTAATAATCTCCTTTGTTGCTGATAACGTGGGAAACCCTATTCTGGATATTATCATGCAGCTCATTAACGAAAGCGGTGATACGATTTGGATGCTAGGTTTTGGTGTATTGATGCTTTTAATCAAAAAAACTAGAAGAATTGGAATTACCTTGATGATTTTAATTGTTTTATCAACGCTGCTTACTGGATACATAAAATGCGGAATAGACAGAGATAGGCCTGACTTTGATTATGAAGGTGCACCATTTCCAGTACCAATCAGCCGTGATACATTTGCATTATTTTGTGAAGGTGGATATGACGCATCTTATCCATCTGGGCATGCAGCTAGGGCTATCATTTTTGGAATAATACTTGGATATGCCTTATCTGAAAGATTTCCTAGAGGCTCATACTTGTTGCTTATCTATCCTTTACTGGTATCTATAAGTCGAGTGTATGTTCTTCAGCATTTTCCAATGGATGTTATTGGAGGAACTATCCTTGGTGTGATGCTAGCTGGCGTAATGTCTAAAAAAACAAAACTATACAAAATATTTGAAAAATCAAAACCCTAATTCTGTTAAGCCTTTACTGCTAATCAAAACTATGGCATAATGATTTTCATCATAATGATATGTCCAATATTTTATATCTCTAATCTCTTTTTTTTGTCTAAGCCCATAGGTGACTCCTGTTGTTACTGTATATCCTATTCTTTTTGCAAGTTTTGATTCTTTTGGCATCAAAACTCTAAAGCCCTCTTTCCGATTACTGAATCCTAATTTCACCATATCTTCAACTGCATCTGACGCATCTTTGATATCTTTAAGATCATATGTCTTTGATACTGGCAAATCTTTTGGATGAAATTCCATTCTTTTTTTAATGATTCCCTTTACTAATATTTTTTCAAAAAATTGATTTTTGCGATCAATGTATGTTAATTTTGTTAACTGGTAAGTCAAATCATGATTATATTCACAACTTAACCGACCAATTTCTCTTTATTCAATCGTTGGCATCTCTAGAAAAATTGGTAATTAAACTAAGACAAAAGAAACAACAAGCAACTACTCTTAGGAAAAAATCTGAAAGACAACTACAACAAGTAAGATCTGTTGAAAGAAGATCTTCATCTGGTTTACATTCAATAGATCGAAAAATTGAATCTGAAAAAGAGGACGCAACTGATGTCTCTGGAATTCTCAATCAAAAGACATCTCAATTGGAAAGTATTGAAAGACTAGTTGTAGCAGCTCATGAGCGTTTAAACCGCGAAAAAGATGCACTCAATGATGCAGAACAAAAACTAGAGTTTGCTACAAATATTGAAGAAAAGCAATATGCTCAATTACAATTAAACACAATACATGATCGTATCCAAGAGTTAGAATTTGAGATAAAAAATAGGAACAAAACGGCAAAAAAGATTGCTGAAGATGTTGCCAAATACAATGAAATTAAGTCAAAAATTAGCACAAAAATTCAAAAACAATCCAAATCAAAACCATCATTACGTGAAACAATGAGTACAAGCCATAAGGCGGCTGAAAAATTTGTTAAAGATCTAGAACAAAAAACTAGGGCTGAAGAATCTGCTGCAAAAGCGCTTGAAAAAGTACATTCTAATCTTCAAATATTACTTGCCAAAAAACGAAAGTCATCCAAAAAACACAAGTCTGTAAAATCAAAACCTTCAAAGAAAGCAACAAAGTCAAAGACTTTCAAGAAAGCAACAAAAAAGAAATCAAAGACTTTCAAGAAAGCAACAAAAAAGAAATCAAAGACTTTCAAGAAAGCAACAAAAAAGAAATCAAAGACTTTCAAGAAAGCAACAAAAAAGAAATCAAAGACTTTCAAGAAAGCAACAAAAAAGAAATCAAAGACTTCAAAGAAATCTAGAAAATAGATTTGTTATGTGTTTTTTAGAATTAAAATAATTTTATATCTCTAAAAATATTTATCGTTAGTGTTAAAGTAGGGTTTATTTTTATTATTTTAATTAAAATGAAAAAACGTGGTCCTATAATTGGAATATTCGGGTTAATGCTAGTTACCGGCTCCCTTTTGCTTATGGTTTCTGTTTTTCCAACTTCTGGCATTACTGGCCGTGATGATTTTTACATTCCTTCTATGTTTGAAGGAATGTTCAACCAAATCTCTGATGATATACAAATTCTACCTGGTGAATCTGGCTATTTTTCATATAGTACTAAATCATCTAATGTTCCTCTGTTGTGGGGTGTGCAGATAACTGATTATCAGGATGGTGACAAACTCTCCATATTCATCTCTAATGTTTATGGGGATGACTATGGTGTCTTTTCTCAAGATGGCCCAATTATCTTTGAGGTGTTGGATATCACTAAATCTGATACACTGAATTTTGAAATTCAAAATCACGGTTCTAGAATAATTAATACAGTTGTAATGCTTTCTGAAGATCCTGATAATTCTGATGCTCTTTCTAATACCAATTCACCTTTTATGAATAAGATTTTACCTTTGGCAATATCTGGTATTTTGTTAATTATTGGAATCGTAACGTTATTGATAGGTGTGATTTTATCTTTAGTTGACTGGAAAAATATTCAAAACAATAAACGAAATTTCTAATCTATAATTTTTATCTATTTTTCTTATTGATACAATCGTTTTAAAAATCCAATTTATTGAGGATTAATTTCCATTTTACCAAATTTCCCTTTTGTTAGGGACACTTCGCCTTTGAACTCATTGGTGTACCCATTTGTAATTACTACTACATCTCCAATGTTTACTGCTTTAATGTCATCTCCCCATAATGTTAGTTTGATGTCATCTGATCCATCGGATATTACTGCATCACAAACATCAACCGTGCCGCCTGTTTTGAGATTTACTGTTCTTGACTCTCCTTTACTTTTTACTTCAGCTTTTAGATTAATCCCACTTCTCATTTTTTTAACTTGTGCAACTGATTGAAATTCTGCCATGTATTTTGACTCCAATTTAGACAATTATAAGTTTTTTTAAATAATCTTACATGAGTGATTAAAGGGGTATTCTCACATTTATTCAAAATATCCATTTTTCTCAAAAATTACATAGCCCGAATGGAAATAGCTGAACCAAAATCCGACAATAGAAAAATGCTGATTACGGCCCATATACAAATCCTATAAAACATCTATTCTCACCGGGTGTGCCTGTTAGATTCTCTATATTTCATTAAAATGGCTGTTAATGCCATATATTGCCAATTATTACCATTTATTACCAATACTATATATAGTCCCATATGCAACCAGAATCATGACTACACAAATCCAGCAATCAAATCAAGCAGGAAATGTCTATTCAATGTACAAGCAAAATGTTCAAAAATATTTTGAAAACGTTACAAAAAATGTACCACAGTATTTCCAATCTATGACACACCTACAAGAAGAATGTGTCAAAGCTTGTGAAAAAACAATCGATGCTTCAATCTCAATGCAGCAAGAATTTGCAAAAAAGAATGGATTT
>Ga0209541_10014980_pt1 | contig 11643 bp, 11 predicted proteins | sample RifCSPlowO2_01_FD_184027 | JGI IMG/M metagenome (GOLD analysis project Ga0209541, IMG submission 184027) | Groundwater microbial communities from Rifle, Colorado - Rifle CSP2_plank lowO2_0.1 (SPAdes) (version 2) | ecosystem: Environmental > Aquatic > Deep subsurface > Groundwater | place...
GATTGGCCGGATTTGAGAAGTCCCGCCACACTGCCCGCGTAAACAACCTCGCCGCCGTGCTCGCCCGCTCCCGGCCCTAAATCGATAATGTAATCAGCGTTGCGGATGGTGGCCTCATCATGTTCAACGACAATCAATGTGTTACCGATGTCCCGCAAGGCATGTAACGTCGACAAAAGGCGCTCATTGTCTCTCTGGTGAAGCCCGATGCTTGGTTCATCTAAAATATAAACGACTCCCACCAGCCCCGAGCCGACCTGCGTGGCCAACCGGATCCGCTCGGCCTCTCCACCGGAGAGCGTGGAGCTCTTGCGGTCAAGCGTCAAATATTCCAGCCCGACATCGATACAAAAATCCAGCCGCCGCCGGATCTCTTTAAGAATCGCTTCGCTAATCAAAATCTTTTCCTTTGACAACTTTAAGGAAGAAAAAAATACTTTCGCCTGGGTAATGGATAACGCCGTTGCCTGCGCGACATTTTGCCCGTTGATCTTCACGGCCAGAGATTCATCTTTGAGCCGCGCGCCCTTGCAGGCCGGACACGGCAGCACGGACATATATCGGGAAATCTCGTCTTTGAGCCAATCGCTGCCGGTTTCGCGGAACATCCGCTCAAGATACCGGACAACGCCCTCATAAGGCTTACCCCCGATATCATCGTTGGAGCCATAGAAAATAATATCCCGCATTTTTTTGTTCAGTTGCGCGAATGGCTCATAGGCATCGATACGATGACGGCTGGCCAGTTCGCGCATGACGGCACGGTAGTACATAAGATAGCCCCGGCGTCCTTTTTGAGCCGGGGCAATCGCATTGACCCACGGCCTGCTCTGATCCGGGACCAGAAGTTCAGTATCTATTTCCATGCGCGTACCCAAACCGTTACAGGTCGGACACGCTCCATACGGCGAATTAAAAGAAAAATTGCGCGGTTCGATCTCGGGGATGCTGATCCCGCAATCGATACACGCGTAATTTTCACTGAATATCCTTTCCGGGTGTTTCGCAAGGCTTCCGTGGGAGCCTTGCGAGCCCTGGAAATCCACGGTCAAAAGGCCCTGACCGATCTCAAGCGCAGTTTCCACCGAATCGGTCAACCGTTTTTTGACGTCCTGCCTGATGGTCAAGCGGTCGATCACGACTTCGATATTATGCACTTTATATTTATCCAGTTTGATCGTGTCTTCAACGCCATAAATTTTCTTGTCAATACGTAACCGCGCGAATCCGGCTTTGGCGACCTTGCTGCCCATATCACGGTACTCGCCCTTGCGTCCGCGTATCAATGGCGCCAGAAGCGCAATGGAAGTCCCTTCCTGCAGGTCCATGATCTGCCCAACGATCTCGGGGACCGTCTGGCGTTCGATGGGCTTATTGCACTTATAACAATACGGCGCGCCCACGCGGGCGAAAAGAAGCCGCAGATAATCGTAAATCTCCGTTTGGGTGGCGACCGTTGACCGCGGATTGCGGCTGGTCGTCTTTTGTTCGATGGAAATCGTTGGCGAAAGCCCGGAGATGTGCTCAACATCGGGCTTCTGGAGCTGTCCGAGGAACTGTCGGGCATAAGCCGAGAGGCTCTCGACATAACGCCGCTGGCCTTCGGCGTAAATGGTGTCAAAAGCCAAAGAAGACTTTCCCGATCCGCTTAATCCCGTGACCACAACGAATTTGTTGCGGGGGATCTTCAGGTCGATGTTCTTGAGATTATGTTCTTTGGCGCCGCGGATAATGATGTAATCAGAATTCATAGGATGGAATAAGGTAACCCTTTGCTCCCTCACTTACGCCTGCCTGTCCGGCAGGCAGGTTCGGTCGCTCAGGGTGATTCGCCGCCATTTTTCTATAATAAAGTAATGGCGGCGAATCAAAAAATCGCCATGTCCCGAGGATGTCTTCCCGAGACATGGCGACATTGAAAAGAAACCTACATTATTTTCTTTTTGCTGCTTTTTTTCTTTTGCCTCCACGGACCATCTTGGCGCAAGAAATGTCACCGTGCTTGTCGATGAAGTAGAGATATCCCCCCACCTTCTTGATGCCGACCTTGGCGACCTTCTTTGCCTGCCCGCCTTTTTTGCTGCCACGGGCCATCTTCGCGCACGACACGTCGCCGCGCTTGTCCACGAAGTAGAGGTATCCTTTTTCCTTCTTGATGCCTACTTTCGCTACTTTCTGAGCCATTGACTCACCTCCTTGTATTGAACTGCGGTTTAATTAGGTTTTACGTCCCTATCCCTGTCCCCTGACAGAACTGTCTCAAGGTCTGCATCCCGGAGAGGACCGCCAGATAGCTCGTTTTGGGGTTCTCCGGAGAGACCACATTGTCGGTACGCGTCACGATGCGCCCGAAATCGCCGACAATCCCTATCTCATGCGAATTAACTTTATATTTCGGCGAAGTCATGATGCAAACGGTGATCTTATCCTTCGCCTGCGAAGCAAGCGCGAGCGTTGCGGCGACATTGATATTTTGCGGAAAAAATTTCACCGCGGAGTCTACGCTTCCCTTAAAAAGGACCGTCTCTTTTTTGATGGTGGCAAGATCGACTCCTTTTCGGACAAGATACGGATTACCGGCAAATCCATTCAATGGCTTTCGGGTGGTCAGGTTGATCTCGCGGATACGCGCCAGGCTGGCGGATTTGATAGCGTCAATTCCGGCGATGGCGCCAGAGGGGATCAGCAGATGACAGCCATTCTTGCGGGCCAAACTGAACAGGTCTTGAGCGTCCAGAAGTTTCCCAACGCTCATCGCAATGACATCTCTTTTTTCCAGGAGGGCCTCCCGGACGATTTCTCTGGTGCTCTTGGCGTTAACGGCTTCGATCATCAGGTCGCAACTTTTAAGAAGCGCTTGTAACGAGCTCTTTCCTATCGGACCAGCGGAAAGTTCTCGTCGCAGCTTCTCAACCCTTCCATATTCAATATCATAAAGACCCGTCAATTGGCAATCTTTTTTTAATCCTTTTGAAATATACCGCGCGATCCCTCCGCCGATGGCGCCGCAGCCTACGATCCCGATTTTCAATCTGCGCTTTCGATAAGACATCACGCGTGCACGATAATATTATCGATCAATCGCGTCTTGCCGAACCATACGGCGAGCACGATCATTGTTTTACCCTGAATTCTCTTAAGCGGCGTGAACGTATCCGCGTCCACGCACTCAATGTAATCAATCCGCCCCGAACCCGCTCTCGTAATGCGCGAACGTATCTTACTAATGATCGCCATCGCGGAATGATTCCCCGCGGTGACGTTTTGCCGGGCTTCTCTTAAGGAGCGATACAGCACTTTTGCCTCTTTGCGCTGGCTCACCGTCAAATACTCATTGCGCGAACTCATCGCTAATCCGTCAGCTTCACGGACCGTTGGACAAATCTTCACAATGACCGAAAAATTTAAATCCCGGGCCATCCGCGTTACGACCGCCGCTTGCTGGGCATCCTTCTGCCCCAAGTACAAAACATCCGGCATCACGATATTAAGCAACTTTCCGACAACCGTCGTGACGCCCCTGAAATGCCCGGGGCGGGATTTCCCGCACAACACGTGCGTCATCCGCTCCACTTCAATATATGTCAAATACCCCTCAGGGTACATCTCTTCTGCCGTCGGTACAAACATTATATCAACCTTTTCTTTCTTTGCCAGCTTTTTATCTGCCTGCTCCCGACGGGGATATTTCCCAAAATCTTCCTCTGGGCCGAATTGTTTGGGATTAACGAAAATGCTCAATACGACCAGATCATTTTCCCGATGGCAGCGGCGAAGGAGTGAACGATGACCATCGTGTAACGCGCCCATCGTGGGGACAAAGCCAATGGTCTTGCCGGCCGATTTCGCCTTTCTGATGAGCTGCTGGATGGATCTAACGGATCTTACGACGCGCATTGAGTGATTCTTCCAGTAAATCAGGTTCGATTTCCTTTAAAGGTTCCAGGACAAATGCCCGCTCGAACATGCGCGGGTGTGGAATTTTCAATTGCGGCGTATCCATGGCAAGATGATCATACAAAAGGATGTCGAGATCGATGGTGCGCGGGCCGTTGGCAACCGTCCGCACGCGGCCCAGCTTTTGTTCAATGGCCTGGCAGTGGTCCAATAATTCGACGGGAGATAACCGGGTTTCAACCTTGACGACGGCGTTGAGGAATTTGTGCTGCGGCGGGCCGCCGACCGGATCGGTCTCGGTGACGGCGGACATCTTGAGCACCGAAGCGCCCCCTTGTTCCAGCAAGGCGACAGCGTTCCGTATATAACAAGCGCGGTCGCCCAAATTCGAACCTAATCCGATATACGCGATTGACAACTTATAAAACCTTCTTTAAGCGCTCCACGGCTTCGTGGAGACGTTCTTTGGGAACGGTCAAAGCCATCCGGATATAGCCTTCCCCGGCTTCTCCAAAACCATTACCCGGCGTCACGACGATGTCCGCTTTATCCAAAAATGCCTTGGCCGTTTCCATGGAGCCAGAAAATCCTTTAGGGATCTTTGCCCAAACATAGTACGCGGCTTTAGGAGGTGTGATCTTCCAGCCAATATTGCGTAAACCATTAATGAACAAATCCCGACGCTCCTGGTAAAGGGCGCGCATTTCCTCACCCACGAGCGACGGACTTTTTAACGCCGTAATGGCGGCGACTTGAATGGCCTGAAAGATCCCGGAATCGAAATTGGTCTTGACCTTACCCAGCGCGGCGATCAAGGTCGGGTTCCCGCACGCCCAGCCGATGCGCCAGCCGGTCATGTAATAAGTCTTGGAGAAAGAATGAAATTCAATGGCCGCGTCCTTGGCGCCTTCAATCTCCAGAATACTTACGGGCTTTTCATTATCAAAATACACTTCCGAGTAAGCCATGTCGGAGATGATGATGAATCCTTTGCGGCGCGCCAGATCGACCAGTCCCTGATAAAATTCCCGGCTGGCGGTCACAGCCGTCGGATTATTCGGATAATTGACGAGGATCATCGTTAAATCTTTGATCTTTTCAATCTTAGCCAGGTCAGGCACAAAACCCTGGCTCGTTTTAAGCGGCACGGGAACAATTTTCGCGCCGGCAAACAGAAGCGCCGGACGATACGCGGGGTATGCCGGATCGGTTAAAGCCACTCTATCTTTGGGATTTATAATACCAAGCGGTAAATGAGCGAGTCCTTCCTTGGAGCCGATCAGCGGATAAATTTCCGTGTCCGGGTTCAAAGAAACACTGAACCGGCCCTGGAACCATTTCGCGACTTCCTGGCGCAGCGCCGGCAAACCGGCATCGAGCGCGTAATGGTGATTATGGCCGTCATCGAGGGCTTTTTTCATCGCGTCAACGATCGGTTGCGGCGTGGGATAATCAGGGTCACCAATCCCCAGATTAATCACATCCCTTCCCTGCGCCACCGCCGCTCGTTTGGCCTTATCAATTTCGACAAACAAATACGGCGGCAATTCTTTTAACCGATCGGCAAATTCGATATTGATGGACATAAATATCTGATTCCCTTCTTAACGGTAGGGGCGACCTTTATGGCCACCCGAATTTTATCGGGCAGACACAAGGTCTGCCCCTGCATTTTAATTTGACTCCAGAACATCCTGCATATTGTACAAACCTTTTTTCTTTGTATCGAGGAATTTGGCGGCGACAAGAGACCCTTTGGCAAAGATATCGCGGTTTTTGGCATGGTGCGAAATGGTGATGACGTCTTCCGCGCTTTCAAAGAATACGGAATGGTCGCCCACGATCTCCCCTTCGCGGATCGATTTGATGTCCGCGACCTTGACCCCCGAGGCGGCCTCCACGATCTCGGCCAGGGTCTTCGCCGTGCCTGAAGGCGCGTCTTTTTTGTGGATATGATGCGCTTCCGTCATTTTGACCGTGTAGCCTTTGAGTGCTTTTTGTGCGGCCAGCTTCGTCAATTGAAAAACGATATTGACCCCCACAGACATATTGGATGAAAAAACGATCGCGATCTTACTTGAAGCTCTTTTGATCTGCCGCACCTGGGCCGGAGTGAATCCCGTCGTACCGATGACCATTTTTACCTTGTACTGGACGCAGACTTTAAGGTGCTCGATCGTGGCTGCGGGGGTCGTGAATTCAATCAAAACATCACAGCCCTTAAGCCCCGCCGGCTGCGTTTGAATGGGGATTCCGTTGATCGTTTCGTGGACCCTGGGGTTCTCCGCGTGCTCCAGAAGCGTTTTGACGGCGAACTTGCGGTCGGCGAACGCCAGCTGCGCGATGCGCGCGCCCATCCTCCCCTGACAGCCGCTGATAGCTAATTTGATCATACGAGCTGGCCTTTCAGCAATCCGTAATTATGGAGCGCCACTTTGAGTTTTTCAACATTGGCATCCTCCATATCGCAGAGCGGAAGCCGCATTTGCGACGAACACATGCCCAACAGTTCCATCGCTTTCTTGACGGGAATGGGGTTGGTCTCGATGAACATCGCTTTGATGAGCGGGATCATTTTATCGTTGATCTCGGAGGCCTTCGCCTTGTTGCCCGTGTTAAAGGCTGTGATGAGCGCTGCCACGTCCTTCGGAATAACATTGGCGACAACGGAAATGACTCCCACACCGCCAATTTCCAAAACAGGAAGCGTCAATGCGTCGTCCCCGGAGAAGATAAGAAACTTTTCTCCGCACGCGCGGCGAACATCTTTGATCTGCTGGAGATTCCCGGAGGCCTCTTTGACGCCAATGATATTTTTGCAATCGCGGGCCAGACGGGCGACCGTGTCGGTCTCGATATTGCGGGCCGTTCTTCCTTCGATATTGTAGAGAATGACGGGGATCTTCACGCTGTCGGCGACCGCCTTGAAATGCAGATACAGTCCCCTCTGCGTCGGTTTATTGTAATAGGGCGTAACGACCAGCGCGCCATCCGCGCCGGCTTTCGCCGCGTGCCGGGTGAGCGCGACCGCCTCGGCTGTCGAATTTGAACCAGTGCCGGCGATCACAGGGACTCTTTTCTTGACCGTGGCCACACAGGTTTCGACAACGCAATTATGCTCTTCATGGGTCAACGTCGGCGACTCGCCGGTTGTTCCGCACGGGACGATGCCCTGGGTGCCGTTTTTGATCTGAAATTCAATGAGCTCTTTGAACTTAGGGATATCGACCAGACCATTTTTAAAGGGTGTCACGATGGCGACTATCGATCCTCTGAACATGCGTTATCCTCCATTTAATGGAAGTCTTGTGTTATGTGTCATAAAACATAAAACTTAACACAAAACCGGTGTTTCACGCTGCGTAATACTCCCCCCTTGCTATGAATTTGGCGCTGCCTTTAAGCCAGACATTCGGAACCACGCCCTCTTTGATATCAAATCGCACTTCCAGTATTTCTCCGCTGGCCGTGCGGACGCTCATGCCCGCCGCCTTTTTATCGTTCGCGCCGGGGTTGGCTTTCAAATACGCGACAATGGCCGCCGCGACACTTCCCGTCCCGCAAGCTTTGGTTTCATCTTCCACGCCGCGTTCATACGTGCGCACGTTGACCAGGTGCTCATTGATCTGTTCCACGAAATTCACATTGGTTCCCCGCGGTTGGAATCGTTGATGATGACGGATGACCCGGCCGATCCCTGCCACGTCAATGCCTTCGAGCCCGTCTACGAACACGATCGCATGCGGCACGCCGGTATCGATGTAGCTGACGCGCATCCTGCGGTCGTTGACCGTGAGCGGAATATCGGCCTGATAGCCGGTCGGCGCGCTTAACTGGACGCGCGCGGTCTCTCCGGTCGCCGTCGCGCAAATGTTTCCCGCCAGCGTTTCGACCGTGAACAATTTCTTCCGGGGCTTTTTGTTGCGGACGATGTACACGGCCATGCAGCGCGCGCCGTTGCCGCACATCTCGGCCTCGGAGCCGTCGCGGTTGATAATGCGCATTTTGTAATCGGCCCGGGACGATTTATCGAGGATCAAAAGCCCATCCGCGCCGATCCCCTCCGTGCGGTCGCACGCGTTCACGGCGAACTTTTTATAATTTAACCCCGGCGCGGCGTCAATAACGATAAAATCATTCCCCGCCCCAACCATTTTTGTGAATGCAATTTTGCTCATAAAAATGAAGGGACCGTTTCCCCTCTCATCAGATCATCAAAAGTTTCCCGTTGTTTGGCGACTTCAAACTGGTCGCCTTTGACCATCACTTCCGGCGGCCGGCCGCGGACATTGTAATTGCTGGCCATGACATATCCATAGGCGCCGGCGCTCATCACGGCCAGCAAATCGCCATTGTTCAGCGCTGGAAACATCCGATCCCTGGCAAAAAAATCCGCGCTTTCGCAAATGGGTCCTACAATGTCCATCTTTACTTTGCGCGCTTTAGTTTCCACAATCGGAACAATTTCATGATAGGCGTCATACAGCGCCGGACGGATAAGATCGTTCATCCCCGCATCAACAATAAGAAATTTCTTGAAACCGTTGTCCTTTAAATAAAGAACGCGGCTGACGAGAATCCCCGCGTTGCCCACGATAAAACGACCCGGTTCCATGATAATCTTTAATCCGGTTTTACGCAAGTACGGCAAAACCGCCTCGGCAAAATCCTGGGCCGTCTGCGGTTGTTCGTCCTTGTAAATGATCCCCATCCCGCCGCCGATGTCGAGGTATTCCAGAGCGACGCCATCTTTTTTCAAGACATCCAGAAATTCCAGGACCTTGGTCATTGCCTTGAGAAATGGTGCGCGGGTTGTGATCTGCGAGCCGATATGAATGTGCAGGCCGCTTAACTGCACGTTCGGATACTTCGCGGCGGATCGCAAGATCTTGCGCGCCGTTTGCAGATCGATGCCAAACTTATTTTTCAGCGTCCCGGTCGTGATCTTCGCGTGCGTCAAGGCCTTCACATCAGGATTGATCCGTAACGCGACTTTGGGCTTCTTGTTCATCTTTTGGGCAATGCGATGGATCTCCTCCAATTCCGGCAGAGATTCCACGTTAAACAAAAGGATCCCCGCATTGATCGCGTCGGTGATCTCCTCCTCGGTTTTTCCAACGGAGGCAAAAACGATCTTATCGGCGGAAACACCGGTACGCAGCGCCTTTTTCAACTCACCGCCGGAAACAATATCGAACCCCGCGCCCAGATTGGCCAAAGTCTTCAGCACGGCCAGGTTATCGTTGGATTTCATCGCGAAGCAAATGAGCGGCTCAACCGGCGCAAAGGCCTTCTGGATCTTGGTGAAATGGTCTCGGAGCGTATTGTGACTGTAAAGATAAAATGGTGTCCCCACCTTGACGGCGGCATCTCTCACCCTCACGTCCTCGCAATACAACTCGCCATTTTTAAATTTAAAATCGTGCATCTTATGCCTTCATTTCCTTCTACGGACTGATTTCTTAGATTCTACCGAAGTCTTCGGGTCAATTAATTTCTTTAAGACCTTTGACGTTAAAAGGGGATGAAGCTTTTTCAACTCTGGATCCCCGAGCGAACGAAGCTCAATGTTATTTTTAAGTTTATACTGGATCAATCTCCCGATAATCGCGTGTGCCTCCTTAAACGGCACTTTATTCTGGACCAGATAATCAGAAAGATCGGTTGCGTAAAGACATTCATCATCGAGCTGCTTTTTGATGTTCTCCTTTTTGAATTTCACGTTCTTGAAAAGTTCAGCAAGGACGTTCAACTCTTTTTGCACGATCTCAAAGGATTCAAAAAGCGGCTCCTTATCATGCTGCATATCGCGGTTATAACTTAAGGGCAGCCCTTTCATCATCACCAAGACATTGACCAGATTCCCGTACAACCGCCCGGTATACCCTCGCACCAGCTCAAGGACATCCGGATTCTTTTTCTGCGGCATTAAGGAACTTCCCGTGCAAAAGGCATCATCGATATCGATAAAGTCGAATTCTTTCGTGGACCAGAGGATCATGTCCTCCGCTAGCCGAGACAAGTGCATCTGCAGTATTGATAACGCGCTCAATACCTCAATAACAAAATCCCGGTCGCTGACCGTATCAATCGAGTTCTCCGTGGGGCGGATGGCGTCGTGATGATATTTTTCCGATTGGATAAAAGTCCCCGCTATCGCTCCGGACCCCATCGTCAAATGTGTCGCTATGCTATTTTCATAAATCGTGGCAAGCCGCTGGCCATCGCGATGGAACATCTGCGAATAAACGGACAAGTGGTCATAAATCCTCACCGGGATAGCGTGTTGAAGATGAGTGTAACCCGGGACGTAAATATCCTTATTTTTTTTCGCTAAATGAAACAAACTTTTATTGATGTCAAGTATTGCTAAAACCGTTGACCAAATCTGATCAATGCAATATAGCTTCACATCAAAGACGACCTGATCATTGCGCGAGCGACAGGTATGTAATTTTAAAGCGGCCTTCCCCGCCTTTTGTTCCAGCACGTGCTGGATATACGAATGAACATCCTCAAAAGATGGATCGACCTTAAATGACCCGCCTGCAATGGATTTCAATATCGCCTTGAGGCCTTTGGCAAGCTTGTTATGTTCAGCGGTACTCAGCAATTTTGCGCGCTTTAAGGTCGCGACATGATTGAGCGAACCAATGCAGTCATACTTTGCCAGTTTCTGGTCAAAATGGATCGAACTGGTAAATTCCTCAACTAACTTATTGGTCTTTTTGCTGAATCGTCCACCCCATAATTTCGTCATAATCTCACCATGTTATAGGATTATTCAATCGTACCTCGTACTTAGTACATCGATGTACGAAGTACTAACGACGAAGTACAAATCTAAAATGGCAGTCCCCACAACTTAATAAATCCTTCTGCCAATTTTTGATCAAAGACATCCTTTTTACCGTAGGTTGCCAGTTCTTCTTTGTACCGTGAATATTTCGATTTGCGCCCCACCACCGTGCAATTACCTTTGTATAATTTCAACCGCACCGTGCCGCTGACGCGTTCCTGGGTTTTGTTAAAATAAGCGTCCAACTGCTTCTTCAAAGGCGTTTCCCACAAGCCGTAATAAACTAGTTCAGCATATTTCTGTGAAATCGGCTGTTTATAATGCAACGTTTCGCGATCCAGCACCAAACATTCCAACTCATGACGCGCTGTTTGGATCAAAGTAGCCGCGGGGTTCTCGTAAATCTCGCGGGATTTAATTCCCACGAGCCGGTTCTCCACCACGTCCACGCGGCCAATGCCGTTTTTACCGCCAAGCTTATTGAGCTGTTCGATCAATGTCAGTGGTTTCAACGCCTTGCCGTTAATCTTCACCGGAATCCCTTTGGCGAACTCAACCTCGACATACGCTGGTTTGTCCGGCGCTTTTAAAGGGCTGATCGTCAGCTTATAAATTTCCTCCGGCGGCTCGATCCACGGGTCTTCCAACACGCCGCACTCGATGCTGCGGCCGTACAAATTAATATCCACGCTATACGGACTTTTCTTGGTGACATTAACGGGGATCTTGTTCTCCTGGGCGTACTCGATCTCTTCTTCCCGTGTTTTGAATTCCCAGATGCGCACCGGAGCGATGATCTCCAATCGCGGATTCAATAGCCGCGCCGTTACTTCAAATCGCACCTGATCGTTGCCTTTACCCGTGCAGCCGTGGGCGATCGCGTCCGCCTTTTCCAGATTGGCGATCCTAACCTGATGTTTGGCAATGAGCGGCCTTGAAAGCGCAGT
>Ga0209541_10014983_pt1 | contig 11641 bp, 13 predicted proteins | sample RifCSPlowO2_01_FD_184027 | JGI IMG/M metagenome (GOLD analysis project Ga0209541, IMG submission 184027) | Groundwater microbial communities from Rifle, Colorado - Rifle CSP2_plank lowO2_0.1 (SPAdes) (version 2) | ecosystem: Environmental > Aquatic > Deep subsurface > Groundwater | place...
AGAAATAGCGGCCAACGTAAAAAGACTGAAAGAAATAAAAACTTACCGGGGAACCAGGCACGCCAAGAGGTTGCCGTCAAGGGGCCAGAGGACAAAAACCAATTCCAGAACATTGAGAGGAAATGTCCGCATCACGATGGGCAGCGGAAGAAAGAAAGCGGAAAAGACTTAAAGCAAACAGATTTTAGATTTTATTTTTTAGATTTGAGATTGAAATATGGGTAAGAAAAAAATTACAGAAGAAAAAAAAGAAGAAATAGCGGGCGCTAAACCGGCCGCTTCTTCCGTTAAATCCGCGAAAGTTAAGGTGTCAAACGGGACATTGTATATCCGTTCAACTTACAACAACACGCTGATGACATTAACCGACAAAAACGGCAACACTTTGTTTGCTTCAAGCAGCGGGGCTTTGGGATTCAAGGGAGCTAAAAAGGGCACGCCGTTCGCCTCGGCTAAAATCGCGGAACTTCTGGCGGACAAGGCCATCAACGCCGGAATCAAAGAAGTGGATGTGGTGATAAAAGGAGTCGGAGCCGGAAGAGAATCGGGCATAAGAACGCTGGCTTCAAAAGGGATAGAAATAAGCGCGATTAAGGATGTGACACCGATACCGCACAATGGGCCAAAACCGAAAAAACCGAGAAGAGTATAAAAAAATTATGATGCAAGATAAATGCAAAAAATGCAGAAGGGTCGGGGAAAAACTTTTTCTAAAAGGGGAGAGGTGTTTTGGTCCCAAATGCGCCATAGCTAGGAAACCCTATGTTCCCGGACCGGCTACAAAATCAGGCAAGACAAGGAGAGCTTCCTCAACCGAATACGGCATTAAGCTTAGAGAAAGACAAAAAATAAAATTCAGCTACGGCTTGAGAACAAGGCAATTTGATAACTATACCCAAGAAGCGGAGAACAAAGCCGGAGGGGGCAATGTTATGGCCGCGCTTTACAGTTTCCTTGAATCGCGATTGGACAATGTCGTTTTCAGAATGGGTTTGGCCGATTCCAGATCGGTCGCCAGGCAGATTGTAACTCACGGACACGTGATGGTTAACGGCCGAAGAGTGGATATTCCGTCATACCGAGTTTCTATGGGAAACAAAATAAGCGTTCGGCCGCAATCGTCCGCCAAAGCGGTTTTCAAAGACCTTGATGCTAAAATGAAAAAACACAGCGCGCCCGTCTGGCTGAAATTGGATAAAGCCAAAAAAGAAGGGGAAATTATAGGAATGCCGGCGGCCGCCAGCGCTTAATTTTAATTATTGGATTTTAATAAAAATATGGACTACAAAATAGGACTGCCGTCAAAACCAAAAAAAGTGTTTGAAGAAGGAAATAGCGGAGTTTATGAAATTAGCGGGCTTTACGCCGGCTACGGGCACACACTCGGCAATTCTTTAAGGAGAATAATATTGTCCTCCATACCGGGGGCGGGCATAACTTCGGTAAAAATTGAAGGAGTTCCTCACGAGTTTTCCAAAATAAGCGGTATAAAAGAAGATGTCATAACTATTCTTTTGAATTTGAAAAAAGTAAGGTTTAAAATGAACACGGATGAATCTCAAATGGCAAAAATTTCCGCTAGCGGAATGGCCAATGTGACGGCGGATGACATTGAAGTTCCTTCTCAATTGGAGGTAATGAACAAAAAAGAACACATCGCCACCCTTACTTCAAAGGAGGCGAAGCTTAATATTGAATTTACCGTGGAAAAAGGGCTGGGCTATGTTTCCAGAGAAGAATTGAAGAAAGACAAGGTTGGCATAGGAACCATTGTCTTAGATGCCGTGTTCACGCCCATTAAAAAAGTAAATTATGAAGTGGAGAATATGCGGGTCGGAGACAGAACGGATTACAACAGATTAAGAATTTCCGTGGAAACGGACGGTTCCATCACTCCGGCGGAAGCTGTGGAAAAATCAATAGAAACGATGATCCATCACCTCAAAGCCATCATCGGATTCCAGGAAAAAGAGGAAGTGAAAACTGAAAGCGCATCTAGCAAGAAAAAAGAAAAAGAAGAGAAAGAAGGTGAAGGAGAAGAACGGAAAGAAATTGAAGGGGGAGATAAGGAAGTTTTAAAAACCAGAGTTCAGGATTTGGAATTGTCGGCTAGAACGCTTAACGTGTTAGAAACGGCCGGAATTAGGACTTTGGGCGGTTTGGCTAAAAAGAAAGAATCGGATTTGATGGAAATTGAAGGCGCCGGCAAGAAAGTCGTCCAAGAAATAAAGAGAGCGCTGGGCAATTACGGATTGATTTTAAAATAGTCAAGAACATCAAGGTTTAACCTTGCCGCAAGGTTAAACCTTGATGTTCTATAAAGATATGAGGCACCATAATACAAAAAGAAAATTCGGAAGAGAAACAAACCAAAGAAAGGCTTTAATGAAGTCGCTGGCTGTTAATCTTATAAAAAACGACAAAATAAAAACCACCGAAGCCAAAGCCAAAGAGTTGAGGCCTTTTATAGAGAAGCTTGTCACCAAAGCGAAAGGCGGGGATTTGGCCAAGAGAAGGACAGTCGCTTCCATAATCGGGATTTTGTCAACCAAGAAATTATTTGATAAAATAGCGCCGAAATACAAAGACAGAAACGGCGGTTATACCAGAATTACCAAAATGCCGAGAAGAAAAACCGACGGTAGCAAGATATCAATAATAGAGTTTGTTTAATTTTAATTATGAAAGAATACACAATAGATGCGAAAGGAATAGCTTTAGGCAGAGTCGCTTCGGAGGCGGCGGCCATATTGCGCGGGAAAAATGACGCAAGTTTTCAAGAAAATACCGCCCCGGACATAAAACTTGCCATTTTGAATGTGGATCAAATAAAATTAACCGGACAGAAAAGCAAACAGAAAGAATATAAAACTTATGCGGGCTACCCCGGGTCGCTCAAGTCCGTTCCGATAAGCAGGGCAATTGATAAAAAAGGCAAAGCTTTCGTTTTCAGAACGGCTGTTTTGGGAATGTTGCCGAAAAGCAAGCTCCAAATCAAAATGATAAAAAATTTGATAATAAAATAAGAACATCAAGGTTAAACCTTGCGGCAAGGTTTAACCTTGATGTTCAAGCAATAAATAAATTTATGGCGGTAAAAAAAGAAACAAAAACAAAAAAAGATAAAAAAGCGCCACTAGAGACGAGAGGCGTTTATATAGAAGCGGTGGGCAGAAGAAAAACCTCCGTGGCCAGAGTGCGCTATTTCGCTAAATCTGAAGGGGGGGTTTTAGTTAATGATAAAAAATTAAACGATTATTTTCCGACTGCGGAATTGAGAGGCATTGTGGAAAGCCCAATGAAGAAAGCCAAAATAGAAAAATACGAAATTACCGCCAGATTGTCTGGCGGAGGAATCCATTCGCAAGCCGAAGCTTTGAGACACGGCATCAGCCGGGCTTTGATTGAAGCTAATCCGGAAATGAGAGGCGAACTAAAACCGCTCGGATTTCTTATGAGAGACCCGAGAATGAAAGAAAGGAGAAAGTTCGGCTTGAAGAAAGCCAGGAAAGCTCCGCAATGGAGCAAGAGGTAGTTTGTTCAGAACATCAAGGTTTAACCTTGCAGCAAGGTTAAACCTTGATGTTCTTTGTTTTTAAATTAATTAAACAATCATGAAAAAAACAAAAATAGTGGCGACAATCGGACCGTCAACAACAAGCGTTGAGAAGATGGAAGATCTGCTGACAGCGGGAGTAAATGTGATGAGAATGAATTTTTCCCATGGCGACTTTGCCGAACATCAAGTCAAGGTGGACAATGCCAGAGCGGTTTCGGAAAAAATCGGAATTCCGGTGGCTTTGCTGCAGGATTTGGGCGGCCCGAAAATAAGGATAGGCGATTTCTACAAAGAAAGCATAGTTTTGGAAGAAGGACAGACTTTTACCTTGACTACGAAAAAAATCGTCGGCGATGAAAAAAGAGTTTATATAAACTACGCTCCGTTGCCCAAAGAAGTGAAGGTTGGCGGTTTTATAATGCTTCATGACGGAAAAAAGAAATTGGAAATAATGGATATAAAAGGCAACGAGATTGTCTGCAAAGTCATAATCGGCGGAGAAATCAAAGGAAAAAGGGGAGTTAATTTGCCCGGAGCGAAACTGTCCATCAGTTCTCTTACAAAGAAGGACAAAGACGATTTGGAATTCGGGCTTAAAAACAAGGTTGATTTTGTCGCTTTTTCTTTTGTTAGAAGACCGGAAGATGTGATGGAATTGAGAGAAATTCTCAATAGTAAAAAATCAAAAGCCCGAATAATCGCCAAGATTGAAGACGTGGAAGGCTTGGAAAATATTGATAAGATTATTGAGCTGGTGGACGGCATTATGATAGGCCGAGGCGATTTCGGCATTGAGATAGGCGTGGAAAATATGCCGATGGTCCAGAAAGAGATAATAAAAAAATGCAACCAAGCCGGCAAGCCGGTTATCACGGCGACTCATATGCTGGAATCAATGATAGAATCGCCCGTTCCCACCCGAGCTGAAGTGTCCGACATTGCCAACGCCATTTTGGACGGCACTGACGCCATAATGCTTTCCGAAGAAACCGCCTTGGGTCAATATCCGGTGGAAGCGGTAAACGTTATGACCAAAGTGTCGGAAAGGGTGGAAAAAGAAATGGGTTATTCCAAAAAAGATTTTATAGGCAAAGGCAAAGACAATATAACTGACGCCGTTAGCTCTGAAGCGGTGGATTTGGCTCATAATATCGGCGCCAAGTTTATCGTGGCGCTCACTTTAACCGGTTTTACCGCGAGGGTTATTTCAAGATTCAGGCCGACACAGGAAATTTTGGCCTTTACTCCGGACGAAAAATCATTCAATCAGCTTAATTTGAGTTTTGGCGTGCGTCCTGCTTTGCTGAAAAATAAATTTGAAAGATTATCGCAGGTATCGGTGGCGGCTAAAGAATATTGTTTGAAGAGCAAACTTGCCAAAAAAGGAGAAAACATCGTTATCGTGGCCGGCATTCCTTTCGGCAAAAAAGGCTCTACTAATACTATTTTGGTGGAGAGGATATAAAAATAAAAATATTCCACTTTTTTCCGCCTCTTGCATTGGGAAAACCTTTAATGTTAAAATGTTTTTATTATGGAAGAAAAAGACGATGTTATAATAGAAGAAGAGGCGGATAATCCAGCGGAGGCTATAAAAAAATTGCGGGCGAAACTTAAAGCTTGCGAAGCCGACAAGGGCGAGTATTTGGCCGGCTGGCAGAGAGCGAAAGCCGATTCGGTCAACGCCAGAAAGGAAGAAGAGGAGAGGAGGAAAGACATTATAAAATTTTCCGAGAAGGCGCTGGTGCTGGAACTGATAAATCTGGCCGATTCTTTTGACGGACTGTATGCCAACAAGGAAGGTTGGGAAAAAATTGAGAAAAATTGGCGTCAAGGGATGGAAGTTTTGCGTTCCCAGCTGATGAATATAATGAAAAGCCGGGGGGTAGAGGCGATGGAAAGTTTAGGAAAAATATTTAACCCCAAAGAAAGCGAAAGCATAGGAGAGGCGAATGTTGACACGGAAGAAAAAGACGGTATCGTGATGGAAGAGATGCGAAAGGGATACAAAATGCACGGGATGGTGATTCGGCCGAGCTTGGTGAAAGTCGGCAAATTCTTAGGTTAGGTTTTAGATTTTATTTTTTAGATTTTAAATTAAAATATGCAAACATCAAAAATTTTGGGAATAGATTTGGGCACGACTAATTCGGCGGTGGCTGTCATTGAAGCCGGCGAACCGAAAGTTTTGGAAAACGACGAGGGGGGCAGAACCACTCCTTCCATCGTGGCCATTTCCAAGTCCGGCGACAGGCTGGTTGGTTTGTTGGCGAAAAGACAGGCCGTCACCAACCCGGAAAACACCATTTATTCCGTAAAAAGGCTTATCGGCAGAAAGTTTGAAGATGAAGAAGTCAAGAAAGACAAAGAACTTTTGCCCTACAAAATAGAGCAGTCTGATGACGGCGGGGTGAAGGTGAAAATGTCCGGAAAGGGCTACCGGCCGGAAGAAATTTCGGCCATGATTTTGCAAAAACTCAAGCACGATGCCGAAGCCAGGCTGGGCGGAAAAGTGGAAGGGGCGATAATAACCGTGCCGGCCTACTTCAACGACAGCCAGAGAAAAGCGACCAAAGACGCCGGAGAAATCGCCGGTTTGAAAGTTTTGAGAATAATCAACGAGCCGACGGCAGCCGCTTTGGCTTACGGTTTTAATAAGAAAAAAGACGAGAAAATAGTCGTCTACGACTTCGGAGGCGGCACTTTTGACGTGTCCGTCTTGGAAGTGGGCGACGATGTCATTGAGGTGAAGTCCACCGGCGGAGATACTCACTTGGGCGGAGACAACATTGACCAGATAATAATGGGCTGGGTGATTTCGGAATTCAAAAAACAAAGCGGCATTGACGTGACCAAAGACGTTTTGGCTTTACAGAGAATAAAAGAAGCGTCCGAAAAAGCCAAGCACGAGCTTTCCAGCACCTTTGAGACGGAGATAAATATACCGTTTATCACTTCGGGAGCTTCCGGGCCGGAACACTTGCTCGTGAAGTTTGCCAGAACGAAGCTGGAAGAATTGACTGGCGGACTTATCAAAAAATCAATTGATATAACCAGAAAAGTGGTGGAAGATTCCGGCTTGAAGATTGGCGAAATCAACGAAATTATTCTGGTGGGCGGACAGACCAGGATGCCGGCGATGCAAAAAGCCGTCAAAGACTTGTTTGGCAAAGAGCCGAATAAGTCAGTCAATCCGGACGAAGTTGTCGCCGTGGGGGCGGCGGTGCAGGGAGGCATTATGAAAGGGGAAGTGAAAGACGTTTTGCTCCTTGATGTCATCCCGTTGTCTTTGGGCATAGAAACCATGGGCGGCGTCTGCACCAAAATTATCAACAAAAATACGACCATTCCGACCAGCAAAAGCCAAGTGTTTTCCACGGCCGCCGATAATCAGACTTCAGTGGAAATTCATATTTTGCAGGGCGAGAGAGAAATGTCCGCCGACAACAAAACATTGGGTCGATTTATCTTGGATGGAATTCCTCCATCGCCGAGGGGCATGCCTCAAGTGGAAGTGACTTTTGACATTGACGTGAACGGCATACTCAACGTGAAAGCCAAGGACAAAACGACCAACAAAGAACAGTCGGTCAGGATAGAAGCTTCGTCGGGATTGTCCAAGGACGATATTGAAAAGATGAAAAAAGACGCGGAAGCTCACGCCGAAGACGACAAGAAGAAAAGAGAATCGGCTGAGGTGAAAAATAACGCCAACGCTTTGATTTACACCGCCGAGAAATCTTTGTCCGATGCCGGAGACAAAGTTTCCGCCGAAGTGAAGAAGCCGGTGCAGGACAAAATTGACGAGTTGAAAAAAGTAAAAGACGGAGACGATACGGAGACTATCAAGAAAACAACAGAGGAGCTTTCCAAAGTTTTGCAATCAATCGGCGAAGCTATGCGCAAGTCAGCTCAAAGCGGACCTGCCGCAAGTGGGCAAGGCGAGCAACAGAATCAGTCCAGTCAAGCCGAACAGCCTGCTTCGCAAGGTGAGCCCAAAAATGAGGGAGGAGAAGGCAAAACCAGAGAAGCCGATTTTGAAGAGAAAAAATAAGAACATCAAGGCTTCGCCTTGCGGCAAGGCGAAGCCTTGATGTTAAAAAAATATATGAATGATTATTATGACATACTGGGCGTGGCCAGAAACGCCACTAAAGATGAAATTAAAAAAGCCTACCGCAAACTGGCGCATAAACACCACCCCGATAAAACCAAAGGCGACGACAAGAAGTTCAAAGAACTGAACGAGGCTTACGAGATTCTTTACGATGACAAAAAAAGGGCCGAGTACGACACTTACGGAAAAACTTTCGCCGGCGGAGCGAGCGCTGGAGCGGGCGGATACGGCCAAGGACCAGGCGATTTTGATTTCGGCGATTTCGCTTCCAGAGGCGGCCAAGGATTTGAATTTGATTTTGGAGATATTTTTGAAAACTTTTTTACCGGAGGACAGAGCGGCCGGAGGACCCGGACAAAAAGAGGCGCGGATATCGCGGTGGATTTGAGCATATCTTTTGAAGATTCAATTTTCGGAACGGAAAGGAAGATATTGCTTTCCAAAGTTTCTTATTGCTCCGTTTGCAAAGGAAGCGGAGCCGAGCCGAATTCGGGAACGGAAAAGTGCCCCGCCTGCCAGGGAGCGGGAAGGGTTCATGAATCCAGACGGTCAATTTTCGGAGCGGTTTCTTCTTTCAGGGAGTGTTCCAAGTGCGCCGGGAAAGGAACGATTCCGACAAAAAAATGTTCCACTTGCTCCGGACACGGCGTTTCCAAAAAAAGCGAGGAAATAACGGTCAAAGTCCCTCCTGGGATAAGAGACGGGGAAGCCATAAGCCTGCCCGGTATGGGAGAAGCGGTGGCCGGAGGAACGGCCGGAGACCTTTACGTGAAGTTCACCGTCGGAAAACATCCAGTTTTCAGAAGAGACGGCTTGAATCTTATTATGGACTTGGATGTTAAAATGTCGGAAGCTTTGCTTGGAGTTGAAAAAGATATTTCTACTTTGGACGGATTGATAAAGTTAAAAGTGCCGGCTGGCATAAGTTCCGGAGAAATATCTTTTTCAACTCCAAGAGGCGTTCCGCAAGGGCACGGTTTGGCGGGAGCCAGAGGCAGAGGCGATTTGCTGATAAAAACCATAATCAGAACCCCGAGAAAGATTTCCAAAAAAGCCAAGGATTTGATTGAAGAACTCAAAAAAGAAGGAATATAAAAAATGGCGTTAATGGCGCCGATGTGCTATTATTTTTGATATGAATAACGAATATTTAAGCAAAGAGGGTTTGGAAAAATTAAAAAACGAGCTGGAGTCGTTGAAGACCGACAAAAGAAAAGAAATAGCGGACCGCCTGAAGCATGCCAAAAGCATGGGCGATTTGTCGGAAAACGCCGAATACAAAGAAACGCTGGAAGCGATGAATCTTACGGAAGACAGGATTGAAAAACTGGAAGATATAATAAAAAGGGCGGTAGTGATAGAAAAAGGCTCCGGGTCAAGCGTCCAGCTCGGTTCCGCTGTAAAAATTAAAAAAGAAGTTGACGGAAAAATTTGCGAATATATTTTGGTCGGCCAAGAAGAAGCCGATGTGTCGTTTGGCAAAATTTCCAACCATAGCCCGATAGGCGGAGCGCTTATGGGTAAGAAAAAAGGCGATACGGTAAAAGTTTTGACGCCGGGCGGGGAAACAAAATACACGATAGAAAATATATCATGAGCTCTTTTGAAGAAATCAGAAACGAGAGATTGAAAAAGTTGGAACTTTTGAAAGAAAAAGGGGTTAACCCGTATCCTGTTTCCGCCAAAAAATCCTCGGATATTGCCGGAATTTTAGGCGATTTTGAAAAGCTTTTGGAAAAAAATAAAAGCTTGAATATTGTCGGAAGGATTATGGCTATAAGAGCGCACGGCGGTTCAATATTTTTTGATTTAAACGATGGAACCGGCAAGATTCAAGCTTATATAAAAAAAGATGAAATCGGAGAGGAAGGCTTTTCTTTGTTTTCTGATGCGGCGGACATAGGCGATTTCGTCGGAGTTTCCGGTGTTTCATTTATCACCAAAAAAAACGAAAAATCAATCAAAGCTTTGTCTTGGAAAATGCTGGCCAAGAGTTTAAGGTCGCTACCGGAAAAATGGCACGGGCTGTCTGATGTTGAAGAAAGATTCAGAAAAAGATATTTGGATCTCTTGATGAATGAAGATGTCCGCTGGCGCTTCTCTTTGCGTTCCAAAATTATTTCCGAAGTAAGAAAATTCTTGGACAAAGACGGTTTCTTGGAGGTGGAAACGCCGGTTTTGCAAACGTTGGCCGGAGGCGCTTTGGCCAAACCGTTTAAAACTCATCACAACGCTTTGAATATGGACCTGTATTTGCGCGTCGCTCCGGAGCTTTATCTGAAAAGGCTCCTTGTCGGCGGATTCGGCAAAGTCTACGAAATGGCCAGAAATTTCAGAAACGAAGGTATAGACGCCACTCACAATCCGGAATTCACCATGTTGGAATCTTACGAAGCGTATCGCGACGCCGAATATCTGATGGGCTTTACGGAAAAACTTATCAAAACGGCGGTTGTTAATTCTGTCGGCAAAGAGATGGTTAAATTCGGCGATAATGAGATAAACTTTGGCGGGGAATATCCCAGAGTGAAATATTTTGATTTGTTCAAAAAATACGCTTTGATAGCTAGTCCCGAAACCGCCTCAAGAGAAGATTACGCATTGAAGGCCAAACAACTCGGCGTGGAAGTCAAAGATTTTGAAGGGAAAGAAAAAATAATGGACAATATTTACAAGAAAATTTGCCGCCCCAAGCTCGTTCAGCCGACATTTATAGTGGACTACCCGGCCGGCGCGTCGCCATTAGCCAAAAGGAAAGAGGGAAATAAAGATTTGATAGACCGATTCCAGCTTGTGGCGGGAGGATATGAATTAATCAACGCTTTTTCCGAGCTTAACGACCCGATTGACCAGAAAGAAAGATTCAAAGAGCAGGACAAGGCCAAAGAAAGAGGCGACGAAGAAGTTTCTCCCAGCGACGAAGAATATCTGGAAGCGATGGAATACGGGATGCCGCCGGCGGCCGGTTTCGGCCTGGGCATAGATCGCCTCGTTATGCTTCTGACCGACACTCACAACATCAAAGAAGTAATCTTATTTCCGACAATGCGACCTAAAGAATAGTTTTTTATCTTTATATTTTCTCATTATTTTAGGACTGTGGAGTTATCCACAGTCCTTTTGCTTGCGGGGTATTGCAAAGTGGTTTATAGTGTTATCAAAGTGGAGCGAAGTGGATAGTTCTGTGGATAACTTTTGTAATATTTATGATGATAGGAGAATACAGGCATAATATTGATGCCAAAAAAAGAATCGCCGTTCCCGCCAAGTTCCGCAAAGAAATAGGCGAAAAAGCGGTTATCGCAAAAGGGCAGGAGAAATGCCTGTTCGTTTATCCCGTCGGCGAATGGGAGAAGGTGGCCGAGAAATTAAGCCAGCTTCCGACCGGATCGGCTGATAACAGAAACTTCGTCCGTATCTTTCTTTCTGGAGCCGTTGACGTGGAGATAGATGCCTTGGGCCGAATCCTCGTTCCCGATTACTTGAAAGAATTTGCCGGGTTGAAAGAAAAAGTGGTGATAACGGGCTTATACAAGAAATTGGAAATATGGGACGAAGGCCATTGGAACGATTATAAGACAAAAATGGAAAGCCAAACCGATTCTTTGGCGGAAAAATTGGGAGAATTGGGAGTTTATTAAAATGCACATTCCGGTACTTTTGAAAGAATCAACAGAATGCTTAAATCCGAAACAAGGCGATGTGATTCTGGATGCGACGATAAACGGCGGCGGCCACTCGGAGGAGATATTGCAGATGATAGGAGAAAAAGGAAAGTTGATAGGAATTGACCAAGACGATGAAGTTTTAAATAAATTGAAAGAAAAATGGAGAGACAGAAAAAATATTTTATTGGCAAGAGATAATTTCAGGAATTTGGACAAAGTTTTAGAATCTTTAAAAATTGAAAAAATAAACGGAGCGCTTTTTGACATCGGAGTCAGCTCTTCGCAGATTGACGAGTC
>Ga0209541_10014986_pt1 | contig 11641 bp, 19 predicted proteins | sample RifCSPlowO2_01_FD_184027 | JGI IMG/M metagenome (GOLD analysis project Ga0209541, IMG submission 184027) | Groundwater microbial communities from Rifle, Colorado - Rifle CSP2_plank lowO2_0.1 (SPAdes) (version 2) | ecosystem: Environmental > Aquatic > Deep subsurface > Groundwater | place...
TCAAAATTGTAAAGTTCTTTTAGCACCTCTTTGCCTTTTTCCATGACGACAAAAGTACTATTTAACCTTTAAATCTTGTCCCAGAGATGTAGTAGTTCCATAGTTTTAAAAGGAATATTTAGGTATTTAGAAAGCTCTTTCAAAGAATTGCATTCATGCTCTTTCTTAAGACTATTAAAAAGGAATTGTTTCGAATTTTCAGATAATAAAATTCTCATGGAGAAAATAATCTTCATCCCTATTTATTTTTATCTAGTCAAAGCTGAGTTACTCGGGCCCAAATTAGAAGAGAGTTAGCTCGTTTTAAAATTATCTATTTCGTGCATATAGAATTAATCAAATTTTGACATCCTTAAATTTCGTCAATAAATCCCTCGTTTCCTTGTAAAAAATTACTTCCTTTGCAATACCTCTCAATGTATCTGAAATGTCACTTCCTTCTTTAGCAATCACAATTATTGGTATGTTTTTTGCAAACGCATAACCTGCCTCAATACCAAGTCCAACTCCTTTTTCAGAAAATTCAATCATTAATAAATCAGATTCTTCAATTAGTCTAAATGCCAGTTTCATTAAATCTCTACTTGAAAATTTAACTTTTCCCCATTTTTCATAATCTCTAAGGATTGCTGTTGTCTCAAACCCGACCTTTTCTAACATCTTAGAAATATCTTCAATTAGCCCTTTGTTGTTTAAATCCTCTCGATATTTTATTGCTAAGTAAGCTTTCATTAAAAAACTTATCAAAAGGACAATATAAAATTATCTATTTCGATAGACTATTCAATAATTTTATTGCCATTTCTGCTTTATCAAATGGAACAAATAAATGGTCATGATAAAATGCAGAAACAGCATTTACACTTATTCCATTTTCAGCCAATTTATTTGTTATTCTGGCAAGAAAGCCAATAGCACTTAAATCAGAATGTACATTCAAAGTTATCATTGCCCAGATATTTTCATAATTTAATTTATTATTATCAGCATCTTCTTTTTTAATTATAATAGTAATTCCTTCTTTTTCCTCAAATAACATCATCGGTTTTACTTTTAACATATCCAACTTATCTTTTAAGATTGTGCAAAAAACAAATTTGCCTCTATTCAGCTCAGGTTTCATAGATTTAATTAGTTCATCTAAATTTTTTATTCCACCCATAATGCGGGGAACAGGATTCGAACCTGCGAAGGCACTAAGCCAATGGATCTTGAGTCCATCCCGTTTGACCGCTCCGGCATCCCCGCATAGAAAAAAGAAGAATTCAGGGTATTTTAAACATTACTTTAGTCGCCTTTTTCAATTCTATAACTGTCTTCTTCAAAATGCTGTGTACTTATCTCAATAAGGTCGCTTTCTTCAATTGCTTTCATCTGATGAACCCTCCCCAGCCAAATATGTAAAACATCTCCTTTTTCCATAATTATTGTTTTTATCTTGCCCTTCGCATATTCACTTTCAGAATCAGATAATTTAATCTCAAGCCTTCCACTCAATAAGTAGAAAGTTTCATCCTTTATTTTATGAAAATGAATACTACATTTCTTGCCTTTGTTAAAATGAAGAATCTTCCCACAATAATCTTCACTATTGGCAATCCAATCTTCATACCCCCATCCCTTCGGATGTCTCACAGGTTTACTAACATCTCCTTTTTCCATAGAATCTCAAGGTCAATCCCAATTTTAAATATTACTATATTCCTTATTTATCTTCTTCAATATAAAAACCAGCAAACTCTCCCCATTAAACCTCACCAATAATAAAAAAGTATCTAAGATAATTACTAATTCAGGTATTTCCAGTCATTATCTTAAAATTCCTAATCAAATAATATCTTTCTAAAAAGAGAATATGAAGAAGACAGCATTTATGCTTCGCCTCTTGAAGGAGACTAACGTAAAAAACGTAATGAGCTTAACTTCTTGGTTCGGAATGGAGCAAGGTGTTTCCTCATTACTATGACCGTCTTCAAATTTACCTCTTAATTAAGGTATTTAAGCTTTTGCTTTTGTTTGCAAATACATTACCCTACCTTTCTCAATATAAAAACTACTAAACTCCATCCATTAAACCTCTTAATAATAAAAATAGTATCCAAGATAATTATTAATCTAATAGTCTTTAGAATTTTTCTCCTCTATCTTTATAGTTCTATGCTCCTGCTTTTTACAATCCCCACAAGTCCTGCAATAACCGCAAATATATTAAATGACAAAATTCCTAAAATCAGCAACGTAATTGCTCCCTTCTTCAATTTATTATCCTCTCTCATCAAAAAACTCGCAGTCACTATCCAAACCCCTAAAATAATAAAATAAAATGCTAAAATAATAAAAACATAAGAGGGTGGATTCCCCAGCATTGCTTTATTCAAATAAGAATCAACCAGTTTAAAAGTTGGGCTGAACGCAATTAAAACCCCCAAAATAAAATTTAAAATTCCCCCTATAAGTGCAATTACAAAACATAAATAATTTCCTTCTTTTTGCATACTATTAATCCTTCAATCAAGTTTTTATATTCTTTCTTCTTCTTTAATTAGTTTTTTAGAGAAAGCCTTTCCATGTTTAGGTACAATTATTTCTTTTACTTCAGAATAAGCCATCTGGATTACACTAACGCCCTCTCTTCCTTCTCTAGGCATTTGAGCATAAAAATACCTGTTTTTTTCCTCTCCGACGCATATCTTAGCTAATAAATAACTATTGGCGCCATCTTGATGATCATTAATTAAAACAACCTGCCCCTGATGCGCCAATACTATTTCTCTTCTTTTCCCGTCATTCTCCTTAGTCAAATCAATCCTTTCAAAATAAGCGGGAATATCAAAATTAATAATCCTTCTCATCAAAAATTAAAAAACAAACAATATTTAACTATTGTGTTCTTAAAGAATATATGAAAAAAGCCATCCCTAAAATAGAAGCAGAAGCAAAAATTCAGGAATTTTTTAAAAAAGATTTCTCCCAAAAAGAATTAAAAAAGATAAAGCGCCTTGCAATGAAATATAAAATAAAGCTTGGCAAACTAAGGCAAAAATTCTGCAAGAAATGTTTCTCCCAATTAAAAGGAAAAACAAGAATAACAAAAATACATAAAACAATTATCTGCTCTCATTGTCAATATAAAAATAAGATTAACCTCAAAATAAGAAATATAAACAATAACCAAAATGATTTTAAACTCTAAAAACAAATAAGATTATGGCTCAAAAAAGATATCATGTTCTTTCAGGAGAAGAAGGAAAGGATACAAAAGAGGCAATTTACACCCAGGAAGAATTAAGGGAAAAATTAAGTGAAGAATTAGGAAGAGCAGATTTAGGCGAGGGAGTAATGTGTAGATATACTATTTCAACCAAAGAAAGTTATAGAACTACTATTTCTACATTAAAGCAATTAAGAGAAATTTTAGGTAATAGGATTTCTCAATTAGAAAAATCTATTTAGACCTTAATGGTTTTTATTTAAATCCCTCTTAAAAGAATTATTTACTCCTACCTTAACACAGTTTTTTAGAAAGACACAGCCCTTACAAATATCTTTTATGTTTTGAGAAGTAATATTATCAATAGAAAGATTGAAAATATCTTTTGCCATCAGAATAGAATTATCTTTAATTTTTAATTTCTCTAAAACCCCATCATCTTGTCTAAGAATCCAATAATTCAACTTTGGAGTTTTTTTACAGATATTGTCTTTTTTATACGAGCAACTTTTACAAATATCATCGCATGCTTTTAGCACATTAATCTTAAGATTGGGATTTTTTCTTATCTTAAAACAAATCTTTTTTAAATTTTTACTAAATTCTTTATTATATCCTCCGCCGTAAAATCTAGGGATACATAAAAGATGATGGGGTCGTATTTTAACTATTTTAATCATCAAACTAATTGATTACTAGACTTAAAAATATAACTAAGAGTAACAATTATATTTTTATCATATATAACAAAATTAAGCTTTCTTAAATCTTGTAATTTTAGAAAGCATATCAGCATGCCCTAAAAATGTTGCTCTGCAGCAATATTTATCAAGCCCAAGGCTGTCAAGTATTTTTCCTGCGTCTTCGCCATTGTCTAATCTTTTCTTATATTCTTCCCATAAATGACCTACGGGCCTACCGCAACTCATGCATCGAACTGGAATTATCATGCAATTACCTCTCAAATATGGTTTTTAAAGTTTGCTATTTATTTTTCTTCGTGGAGATTTCTTTTTTTTGATTGCTCAAACTGGGTTTTAAACCCCGTAGCTCTGCTGCGATTGGGTTTTTTATTTCCCAATAGTCCTATTATCTCTTCTAATTTCTCATTTGTAGTATCCAAACTCTTTGATATACGCTTTAATCTTTTTGCACCAAATATAGAACCAAATATCTTAATCAGCAAAAGAACAATAAAATAGATTATTACAGCAGACAGCAAGATAGTTCCTAATTGAAATAGAGAATCTATCTTAGAAACCATCTCTGGAGGCAATGAATTCCACATAGATGAATAAATTTCTGAAGGGTCCATCGCCTCTAGCCCAGATAGTTCTGCCATGTTATAACATACAAACAAGGGTTTTTATAATTTGTCTCGGATGATGTCAAACTATGGCAACTGGATTATTAACTCAAAACATACTTGTTTAGCTTTATGAAGTTGCTGACGCTAACCTCTAATAGCCCTACAGCACCCATAGAAGAGATAGTTATCTTAGATACTATTCTCTGAAACCAAAACCTTTTAAACACTCTCTCCTCAAAAAAATTATGGAAAAACACATAATAGAATTAAAGGATGTAGCTAAGTTTTATGAGATGGGCGAGAATACTGTGAAAGCTCTAAACTGCGTGCAGATAAAGATTAGTCAAGGAGAGTTTGTTGCAATTATGGGTCCTTCGGGTAGCGGAAAATCTACTGCAATGAATCTTGTTGGTTCATTGGACTTACCAACACAGGGAAGAATCTTTCTTGATGGAGAAGATATTTCCCATATGACTGAATCAGAATTAGCGCAAATCAGGGGAAAGAAAATTGGTTTTATCTTCCAAAGTTTTAATTTAATTTCTAATTTGACAGCAAAAGAAAATGTTATGCTGCCAATGACATTCCAAAACATAGATAAACAAGAAAGAGAAGAAAAAGCAGAATCTCTCTTAAAAATGGTTGAACTTGAAGACAGAATGGACCATTACCCCAATCAGCTTTCAGGAGGGCAGCAGCAGAGAGTTGCAATTGCTCGTTCTTTAGCCAATGATCCCGAGGTAATCTTAGCTGATGAACCAACTGGAAATTTAGACACAAAAACAGGGGAAAAGGTAATGCAATTCTTAGAAAAACTGCATTCGCAAGGAAAAACAATAATTATGGTAACTCACGACCCTAATCTTGCCCAAAGCCACGCCCACACAGTCTATTGGCTTAAAGACGGCCAAGTAGAAAAGATAACAAGAAAGGTCAAGGGTAAATGGGTAACTCTTAAACCAGAGGAATGCGAGTGAATATTAAGTTCGTCGTGAAATATATAAAAAGTCCATTACCAATAATCCTTAGACTTATCTTTTACTGAAGAATATCGAATTACAGGTAATTATCCCTAATTTAATAATAAATTGGGTTAGTATTTATGGTGTCGTCTATGTTTTATGTTTACGATTGCGATTAATTTTATTTCCTACAACTGAGTTTAATACCCGCACGACTCTGCCTCAGTCGTCGTTCCCTGCTTGGAGGCATCAAAAACTTTGAAAAATTCTCTTTTAGAGAATTTTGTTTTGGAGTGTGCTCAAGAATCCAACGGTTAAGGATTCTTGACAAATAAAAATACCCCGACCCGCTCTTCGGCTGGGATTTTTATTTTGTAACCACTTTCAAATTACACGATTGCAAAGATTTATATACTCTAAGAAAATCTATTTTTTACGGAGGACAAAATTCAAAATGAACAGAACAACAAAATATCTGGCTTATACTGCTTTAGTTACTTCTGTCGCACTTGCTGGCTGCAATTTCTTTGCAAGAACAGCACAAGGTCTTGGAAGACTTGGCGAAAGGATGTATACTGGCGCAAAAGAAGACGTCACTTCTTTAATAAACAATTCTAAAAGAGAGTCTTATATAGACTTGGGTACTAAAGACGATCTTTCAGAAGAATATGCAGCTAATCAAGAAAAAGTTAAAGAAGCCAGAGGAAAAGTAGTAGAATCTGAACTTGAAGAAACTGCACAAGAAGAATAAATCTTCACTTTTATTTTTTTATTTTTATTTTCTTTAATCTTAAATATAATCTATTGACTAAAGTCCAAGCGCCTCTTCAGGACGAACCATCTTTATTCCTTGAAAGTCTTTTAACTTAAGAAGATGTTTATCATAAGAAATAATATATTCTGCCTTTGATTCAACAGCACATTCTATAATCATATTATCATCAACATCTTCTTTAACAATATCTATTTTCTGACCGGGAATTACTAAAGTTACAAACTGGAGAACTCTCTTCATTATCTTTTCTATTTCTTGCTCTTTATAATCAAAGTCCCTTGCTAATATTTCTTTATACTCTTCAATTATTTCCTGAGATGAAAAAATTTTAACATTCTCTTTTATGCACTTAAACAAAAACTTTTGAGCCACACTATTGTCCCATAAGGTAGAAGAGATTAAAATATTCGTGTCAAATACAATCTTTGTTATCATCTTTTTCTAGATTTTTCTACTATGTTCAGTATATCTGCTTCTTTAATACCTCTTGCTTCTAATCTTTTTCTTCCATCTTTGGCTATTTCATTAAGCTCACTGATTAATTCTTCTTTTGAGGGTGTTGCAACTTTCTTTAAGACAATACTATCTCTTCCGCTAATTACTGCAAACATTGTTCCTTCACTGGCACTTATTTCTGTTCTAATGTCTTGAGGTATTACTATCTGTCCCTTTGAAGACATTCTTATTATTTCAACTGTCATTTTGTTTTTCCTCCTGTTTCCTACTTTCTTATTGTAAGATATGCTTACTTATAAACCTTTCGGACCCTTCTTTTCTTTTGTTCGTTATCTGAGTTATGGAGAATTAAATTGCTAATCTTTTTCGTTTTTAATTCTCCAGACAGAGAATTTGAAAGTCATAACTCAATTATTCAAATTCTCTGTAACTATCTAAAGACAACAAACCAAAAGCCTTAAAAACCCGGTTTGTAATTTAATTTTATGATGAAAACAGCGAAAATTATAGCATCAGTATTGATTTTCTTAATATTCTTAAATGTAGCCTCTGCTTTAACAATTAATTCAGTTGATGCAGATACACTTGCTCCAGGGCAAGAGGGTAAAATTTCTATTAACCTCGAGAATACATTAGGAGACACAGTAAACGATATCTCTCTAAAGTTAAATATGGAAAACCTGCCATTTAACCCAGTTGGCAGTTCGGAATCTTCTTTAGACGAATTAGATGAAGATGACGATGAGTCTTTTTATTTCACAATTAAATCAGCAAATGATATTAAACCAGGAGATTATAAAATTCCTTTCACATTAACATATACAATTAATGATGCAATAAAACAAAAAACAGGCACAATTGGTATAACATTAAGGGCAAATCCAGAGATAATCTACTCCATCTCTCAAGAAAAACCAATTATGGGGCAGAGCGATAAGATTACATTGAAATTGATAAACAAAGGTTTTGCCGATGCCAAATTCGCCTTAATTAAAGTTTTTCCAGATGGATATACTCTAACTTCAGATAATGAAATTTATATTGGTTCTGTTGATTCTGATGATTTTCAGACAGCCTCATTTGATGTCACATATACTGAAAAAAACCCAGTTTTTAGCGCTACAATAGAATATAAGGATTTTGACAATAAAAAGAAATTAGAAACAATAAGTTTGCCTTTAACTATTTATACACAAGAAGAAGCAATAAAACTTGGCTTAATAAGTAAAAATAACACTGGAATGTACATTACAATAATTATCCTCCTAATTATTATCTGGTTTGTTTATCGTGCAATAAGAAAAAGAGTAAGGGCAAGAAACAAGCAGAGGAGGTAATCCCCTATGTTCTTTGATTATATAATTCTCGCATTAAAAAACCTTAAGAAAAGGGGAATTCGCTCATGGCTTACAATGCTTGGAATCTTCTTAGGAATTGCAGCAGTAGTTTCTTTAATATCTCTAGGCCAGGGTCTCCAAGGAGCAATTACAGGGCAATTTGCATCTTTAGACCCAGATAAACTTGTGATTCAAAATGCAGGAACCGGTTTTGGTCCGCCCGGTTCAACTTCAGTAACAAAATTAAACCAACATGATTTAGATTTAATTAAATCTGTATCTGGAGTAGAGTTTGCAATTTCGAGATTAATTAGGATAGCTTCAGTGGAATATAATAAAGAAAAAACATTTAATTATATCGGCAGTATGCCCGCAGATAAAGAAGAATTGACAATTATAAATAATGCTTTAAATGTTAAGCCAGTAGCAGGTAGATTATTAGATTTAACAGATAGGGGGAAAGTTGTTCTTGGAAATGATTTTTTGAATGTAAATAAATTCGGAAAAGAGCTAAGAGTTGGCTCAAATATAATTGTGCAGGGAAAGAGCTTTGAAGTTGTAGGTATATTAGAGAAGGCGAGTACATTTACAATAAATTCTGTTGTTTTTATGCCAGAGGAAGATATGAAAAATATTCTTAAAATTGGGAACGAGATAGATATTATTGTTGCACAAGTAAAAGATGAAAAATTGATTGAAGAAACTGCTGACAATATTAAATTAAGATTAAGAAAAGACAGGAAATTAAAAGAAGGAGAAGACGACTTTTCTGTTCAAACACCTCTGCAAAGTGTTGAAGCAATCAATACAGTTTTGAATATAATTAATATCGTAGTATCTGGAATCGCAGCAATTTCTCTTTTAGTCGGAGGAATAGGAATTGCAAATACAATGTTCACTTCTGTCTTAGAAAGAACTAAGGAGATAGGAATAATGAAATCAATCGGCGCAAGAAATAGAGATATATTATCTATTTTTATTACAGAATCTGCTCTTTTAGGTCTAGTCGGAGGAATAATTGGAGCAATTATCGGATTAGGCATGGCCTTCTTAGCTGCCAGTGCAGCAAGCGCTGGTTTAGGAATTGATTTTAGGGTAACCTTGTCCATACCTTTACTTTTGGGCTCTTTAGGTTTCTCCCTCTTTATTGGAATGGTTTCAGGAATTATTCCTGCCTATCAGGCTTCAAGATTAAATCCTGTGGAGGCATTAAGACAATGATAGCAGATTATCTTAGATTATCTTCAAGCAATGTAAAAAAAAGAAAATTAAGAGTATTCTTAACACTTTTAGGAATAATGATAGCTATTGCAACAATATTTATGTTAATTAGTTTATCAATTGGGTTGCAAGAGGCAGTTCAAGAGCAATTTAGGCTTTTGGGCGCTGACAAATTTTTCATTCAACCAAAAGGTCAATTGGGTGGTCCAGGAACAGGAGGAGCAATAGAATTAACTGATAACGATTTTGATGTTATAAAGAAAATTTCCGGAGTTAAAGAAGCAACATACTATACTGCTGCTTCAGCTAAAATAGAATATAAAGATAAAGTAAGATACTTTGCTGCTGTTGGTTTAGATTTGGATACAGCAGATTTATTCACAGAAAGCAGTTCATATAAAGCATTAGAAGGAAGATTCATAAAAAAAGGAGATATTGACGGCGTAATGCTTGGTTATCAGTATGCCCATAATAATTTATTTGAAAAGCCAATAAAAGCAGGAGATAAAATTTTAATAAATGGTAAAGAATTCAATGTAAAAACAATTTTATCTTCAACTGGCGACCCTCAGAATGATCAATTAGTTTATATGTCTATAAAAGACCTTAGAGCATTGTTTAATATTCCAACAAGAATTGACTTTTTTATTGTTCAGATAGAGTCAGGGGAAGATATTAAGGTGGTTGCAGCAGCGACAGAGAGAAAACTAATGAAATCTCGCGGTCTAGACGAAAAAACAATAGACTTTACAGTTATAACTCCTGAAGAGCTTTTGAAAAGTTTTGAAATGGTTTTAAATATAATTACTGGTTTTCTTTTAGGTGTCGCTGCAATTTCTCTTTTAGTCGGAGGAATAGGAATTGCAAATACAATGTTCACTTCTGTCTTAGAAAGAACTAAGGAGATAGGAATAATGAAATCAATCGGCGCAAAGAATTCCGACATCTTAATCATCTTCCTAATGGGCTCAGCTCTTTTAGGTTTAGCTGGAGGACTTTTAGGAATCGGTCTTGGCTATACTGTTTCAAAAACAATTGAATATATAGGTGTTAATCAATTAAATACAAACTTATTGAAAGCTGCAACTCCCCTTTATCTTGTAATTGGTTGCATTGCTTTTGCAGTCCTGTCTGGCTCAATCTCAGGAACAATTCCAGCCTATCGTGCCTCCAAGATAAAACCTGTTGATGCCCTAAGATACGAATAAAATGGTTTCTAAATTAGAATTAAAGGTCAAGGAATTGGACGATGAAAGTGAAAAAATTAGAGTTGCTGCAAGAAGAATCGCCGAACAGCTCAATCACAAGGAAGGTTATATTTTTAATATTTTAATTGCTAAAAGGCAGGGGTGCAAATCATATACAAAATATAAAAGAAGAAATCAAAAAGGACACGGTTTTAAAAGAGAGATAGATTATCGTAATTTTTTAGCAAAGAGAAATAATCATGCTAATCATGATTCTTATTTAGATTCTTTAGCAGTTAATAATGGATTAATTGATAGAAACGAATATAAGGCATTTAGGGATATGAGAAAAAAAGGCAAATATTTAACTCTTAGAGACTATCAAGAAAGAGGTGCAGAAATTAAAGGAGAATATAGAAATCCAGAATTTTTCTATAGATTGTCTTGCGATAGGCTATCCATTGAGCAATCCACCAAATTATTGCAAATAAATTCCACAATGTACGAAATAGTATTTCAATTAGTTGATAAATTAGAACACAAATACAGAAAAGTAATTCAAGACAGATTTTTTAAACAAAAAACATTAGAAAAAATTGGCAAAAAGTTAAATATAACTCGCGAGAGGGTAAGACAAATCGAATCAGAAGCATTAAAAAAATTATATTCTTTAGCTAAACAATCAGGACTTAATGAACTATACTTCTCAAGAGGCGAAATTATTTAACCTCTCTAATTATCTTTCAAAGATGAATCCACTTCAACAATGGGAAACCAAATTCAGAGAAGAAATAATCCAAGACTTAAAAGAAGAAGGAATTGAATTTAAGAAGGAGAATATAGAAGAGATTATCAAAGCGACATCATTCAAAGAAAGAAGCAGGAAATATCAAGACAAATGTCCTTATTATTCCATGGGGCACTCTTGTCATCCCAAAATACCAGAGCTAAACTGTTTTCTTTGCGCCTGTCCAAATTATAACTCCAATGAAGAAATCGGAGGATGCAAAATTAAAAGTCCAATGGGTAAATTTCACTTTCATAAAAATCTTCCAAGGGGCAAGGTCTGGGATTGTTCATATTGTTCAATAAACCACTCTGCAGAAGAGGTTAGAAAATATTTAACTAATTTTTTTAGTTAAACTCAATCTTTTCAATCTTAAATTTTTCTTTCTTTATTTTT
>Ga0209541_10014988_pt1 | contig 11639 bp, 5 predicted proteins | sample RifCSPlowO2_01_FD_184027 | JGI IMG/M metagenome (GOLD analysis project Ga0209541, IMG submission 184027) | Groundwater microbial communities from Rifle, Colorado - Rifle CSP2_plank lowO2_0.1 (SPAdes) (version 2) | ecosystem: Environmental > Aquatic > Deep subsurface > Groundwater | place: Rifle...
CCTAAGACGAGCGGCAGCGGGATTGTTTATCCTAAGACGAGCGGGAGCGGTGCCGGAGGAGAAATTTCAATTGTGAGCGGCGGAGAGCTTTCTTTTTCACTTAGATCTTCAAAAATAATTGCTCTTGGCGGAGGGGAAAATTATAAAATTACTTTGTTAAGCGTGGGAGAGGGCATTCTTCTTTTAGGCATTACGCTTCCTGATGGGCAATATAAAATTCTAAAGGGTGAGAGTGCAAAGGAGTATGAGGTTGGAGGTTTGAAGATTAAAATTAAAAGTATAATATACAGCTCTACTAACAGGGGAAGCAGCAGGGTTGTGCTGGAGGCACAGGCGGTAGGCGGCGGGGGAGGAGCAGGAGCGAATGAATTAAAGAATATGTGCTCTTTGATTGATGCTGACGTTAACAAGGCGGTGAGTAAATTGGACAGGAGCTTATTGGTTACAGGTGAATTTAAGAAGATTCGCACAGATAATTTTGTATTGGTGACTGATGGAGAAAAAGTAAAGCTGTTGAAACTACAAAGCATTGAGGATTCTTCTTCAGCTGATTCAGAGGATGATTTAGTTAAATTTAAGGATGTGATAACTGGGGAGAATTATGAGGTTAACATTGAAAGTGAAGGGAAAGGAATAGTTTATATTTTTGGGAAAGAGTTCATTGTTTATTATTACGGCTCGACAGTTGTAGCTTCAGATGAAAGATATATTGAGATAGATTATCCCGGGACAAGCGGGCCTGATAGGTTTAGCTTTGAGTCATGCCTGAAGGATAAAGGCATTGGTGTTAGCGGCTCTGGGAGTACCGAAGTAGGGGCAGGAGCAGGAGTGATAACATTAACAAGCGAGGAGTCTGTAAGAGTTGTAGTTGTTGGCGATGCTAAATATCGGGTGGAGCTTGTATCGGCTTCAGATACTTCGGCTAATATACAGGTTGTAGGCTCAAATGGAAAATCTGAGTCGAAAGAGATGGGTGAGAATGAAGCCAGAGTCTTTTTTGAGCTGGTGAATATCAAATTGTTAAATGCAGATGAGAATAATCTGAAGTTGAAAGTTGTTTTGTCAATAAATAAGGCTATTTCTACCCAGCCAGGTAAGGCTATTTGTGAGAATGGGTGTATTATGAGTAATAAGTGTGTGCCTTATGGCATTAGGAGTGATGAGGGATACTGCGAGTTAAGTGGTCTTGTTGGGAGGCAGAAGGCTTCAGGGGCAATCTGCCAGAATAATTATGAGTGCATTGACAATGTGTGCACGGCAGGGGCATGCATGGATGTAAACAAGCTGATTGAGGAAAATAATAATTTAAGAGGGATGTTTTACAAGCTTTGGTGCAAGGTGAATAACCTATTTGATGACGGGAGTTATAATTTGTGCCTTGCAAAATATCTTGACGGCTCTCAGGAGAGAGAGTATAAGTTCGTAATCAATAAGGATTTCGGGGAGCTGAGATTTAATGTCGATAGCTTAAGCACTGAGCCAGTTGAAGAAATTGCGGTTATAATGCCTAATGGTTATGTTGAAGGTGAAGCGGTAACTTATAGCAAGAGAGAGAATAGCGATTTGGGAGCGGCTATTGTTTTGGATTATGACCATGAGATTGCTGCAGAGGAATTCAGCCTGATAAAGAACAAGCTTAGGTCTGAGGGTATTTCATACAGAATTGATAAGTTAGGAATTTTGGTCTTTACGGATGGGGATGCTACAGGAACAATATGGTACAGCGATGATAAACTGGTTTTTATTGTCATTGAAAATGTGAAAGAAGCAGGAGAGGATGCTGATTCTCTTATTGAGGCTTATATGAAAAAGTTTCCCTCTTCGTTAGAGAGAAATAGCGATAAAGATGAAGATGGCATTGAGCTTAAGCTGGTTAGTATAATGAATCAGTCTTCAGGTTATAAGAATGATGTTGTTGAGTTTAAGGATGTTGAAAACGGCGAGATTTATAGTGCAACAATGAAGAATGAGGGGCAAGGAATAGTTTATATTGGAGGGGTTGCTTATGGTATTTCTTATGGCGGCTCTGCAGTAGTTGCTGAGGATGAGAGGAGAGTTTTTATTAATGGCGTATATTTAAGGCTTGATGATGTTTTTAAAGTCTCAAATGGGAAAGTTACTAAATAAGGGCAGTATTTGGGAATAAAAGCCGGTTGTTTGTTTGTGAAAGATTTTTGGTGTGCTTGGAAGCTGTTTACTAGTGAGAAGGATTTTGTCTGGAAATATCAAAGAATAGCCTGCCAAATGCAAAATATAATCTATAGTAAAGGACATAAATAATTGAGCATTGCTTTTATGTCCCGCGAATATAGCAAGAGATAAAAGCGTTCAATTATTTGAATCTCTTACTATATATGGAGAATAATTATAGAAGAGTTTATAAATAAAATAAACTTATGTGTGGGATGAAAAAAGGTGCTAATGGCCGAAGGGTTTTTTTATTTCTAAGCTATTTCTTTGCTATTTTAGTTGTTTTATTGTCTTTAATGTCATTGTTCTTTTCTGAGACAGTTAAGAACAGCATTTTTTCCGGGAATGCCATTGATACAGGGTATACATGCGATGTTTACAGCGACATTATTCCGTCAGATGCAAAGGCAAGCAGTGAATACAGCGCGGCATATTCTGCGGGCAAGGCAATTGACAACCAAGGGCCGACATACTGGGTAAGTCAGGGGAAAAATGAGCAGCATTGGATTTCGTTTGATTTAGGGGTAAAGAAATGCGTCAAGAAAGTAACACTTCTTTTTAATAAAGATTACACGCCTATGACTGTTGATGTTGAGGTTTCAGATGACAGAATTACGTGGGAGAAGGCATATACGGATAAGGCGGTTCCTTCGGGAGCAATTTCTTCATTTATTGAGTTTGCTGAAACTGATGGAAGATATGTAAGGATATTAGAAAAGCAGACCTCACTGGTTGCAGGACCGGCAGGAACTACAGGAAGCGGAACTATAACACAAAAATATGGAACACTTACAGAAATAAGGGTTTATGCGGCTGCAAGGAAAGCGGAGTCAACAATTGTAACAAATCCTGGATCTGGGACTCCTCCTGATGGCGCAACTATTGATACAGCAGAGCAGAGGTGCATAGATAGTGATAAAAACACTGCTTCTCCGGATGGGAAGAACTTAGCCTTAAAGGGAACAGCAGACGCGAGACCCGGAGGAGGGGCATTGTTTGAGGATAAATGCGTGATACAAGATGGCTCCCAGATTACTTATTTTGAGAGCTGTGCAGGGGATAAATGCAGGATACAGGAAGGCTTCTGCACAACTACTGGGGCTTTAGGCACTGAAATATTTATGTGCAGGTTTGGGTGCGGGGCAGGAAGATGCTTTACTCAGGCGACTGATATAGTTAAATGCACAGAAACGGATAAAAATACGGCGTATCCGGATGGGAAGAATTTAGCTTTGAAAGGAACGACAGATGCCAGGGCTGGGAGCGGGGGTTTAATTGAAGATAAATGTGCATTGCAGGAGACTACAGGGCTGGTTGAGGTTGAGACCTGCACGGGAGACAAGTGCAGGCTGAAAGAAGGATTCTGCTCAACTACAGGCACTGCTAACACAGAAGTGGTGACTTGCCAGTATGGATGTGGAGCAGGGAGATGCCTCGCCCAGGGAGCTGCTGTTGTTAAATGCACTGACAGCGATAAGGACAGCTCAAATGCAGATGGGAAGAATAAGTTTTTAAAAGGGTCGACAGATGCCAGACCCGGAGGAGGGATATTATTTGAGGATAGGTGCATTGTGCAGGAAACAAGCAGCCAGAGAAATCTTGCGGATTGCAGTGGGAGCAATTGCAAACTGCAGGAAGGCTTCTGCTCAAGCACAGGAGTTATGACAACTGAAAATTATACATGTGAAAACGGATGCGGCTTAGGGAGATGCCTTCCGAGCGGGGCAAGAGATATAAACATAGATACAGAAGATGAATTTGACTTAAGCGAGGAGAGGATAATTAATGGATATAATGTTCTCATAAAGGAAGGAAATACATATTATATTCCTTATGATGATATATTCCATTTCTCAAAAATTGTCAGTGTTGATAATGTGAAAAATCAAGTCACTGTTTATTTTGATGCCCTTCTTGAAGATATGGTTTTGAAGGTCGGAGAAACGGAAAATGTTGACTTGGACTTAGATGGAAAAGATGATATTTCATTAAAGCTAAATAAAGTTACAGATGGTGATAATGCTGAAATTCATTATGCGCTGCTAAAGGGAGATTCAATATTCAGCGGCAGGGGTAATATCGGGGTAGGTGGCAATCTGAACACAGGCGGGGGCGCCGGAGCGGGAGGGAATATTGGCAATGGAAATACTCGGGGAGTGGCTGGAGCAGGAGGCGGAGGTTTATTGGAAAAAGTAAATGATACTGCGCAGAAAGGCAATTTAACTGACTCCAAGACAAAGGAGAGCAAGGGATTCTGGAATGGACTCTCTGAAAATACACAGCTTGTGGTTATAATGGTTGTTTTATTCCTGGTCTTATTAACTTCTTTGATAGTTGCTTATATAATAACTTCTAAGAGCTGAGCGATTATGGCTGGTAAAGAATTAACCGGAATGCATAATAGAATTGAGAAAATAGTCATTTTGTCCAGCTTTTTGTTTGTATTTGGGTACTTAATTATATTTCTTATTATTCCATTTTTTTTGTATAATGGGCTAAACAGCTGGGATTTGGCAGGGCTGTATTTTTCATCCTGGTACCAGAAGGAATATTTATTGCCGAGCGTTGTGGGGTGGAACCCTTATTTTTTTCTGGGATATCCGCAGAATCAGTTTTATCCTCCCCTGTTCAGCTACGTGAGCGCTTTATTGGGTGTTATTCTTCCCCTGGAAACTGCGTTTAAGTCTCTTTTTTCTGCAACTTTAATCCTGATGCCTGTTTCTTTTTATGTGCTCAACAGGAGCTTTGGATTTTCAAAAGCTAAGAGCTCTGCTTGCATGGCATTGATGTTTTCAATGCTTTTTTTGTTTCCGGAGGAGCTGTTCGGTGGGAATATGCATGCAACTTTCAGAATAGGGCTTGTTTCCCATGCGTTAGGAATTGCACTGTTCTTTTTTTATTGGGCAGCATTGAACAGGCATTTTAGGGAAGAGAGATATATTTTAGCCAGCCTATTATTCGCGGTTATTATTCTAACGCATATAGTGGCTGCTTTTGCGGCAAGCTTTATTTTTATGTGCTATCTGCTTCTTTATGGACGAGGAAGAAAAAAGATTATTTATTTTGTAAAGCATGGAGCTCTTGCTTTTCTAATCAGCGCTTTTTGGGTAGTTCCATTCGTTGGGAAAATAAAGTGGATGGAAGCGTATAAAGTAGGGGTTGCATCACAGCTTGTGATATTTGTTTTCATAGCGGCAACATATTTTGCATACATAATGTTTTCAAAAAAGAAAGAGTACCTGCCTGTTTTCATTTTTATGATAACTGTGTTGGTATTCTCTTTTTTATCAATGGGGGTTGAGAGCATACCTATACATCTTTACAGGTTTACAATGTATCTTTACCTTCTAATTCCATTTATTTTGTTTTCGCTGTTTAATGAAGACAAGAATGCAATTTTTGTTTTAATCCTGATTGTTGGAATTGTGCTTGTAGTAACTTCTGCTCCGGTGAATCCGGAGGGACCTGAATACCTGAAGTCAGAAAAAATAAATGCTGAAAAGACGGAAAGAGTTTTTGTATTTGCCCCTTACAGCAAGGAAAGCTCTCCACATCATCTGCAGCATTCTATACCTATGGAAAGCGGGGTGATTGCGCTGAAAGGCCTCTATACAGAATCAGCCAAGAACGCAAGATATGTATTTGACATTGAGAACCAGATTGAGCCTGAAGATACTGTTACATGGGGAACTTATGTTGACTGGGAGCTTATGAATCCTGAACTGATTGATGAGATACTTCCGTATCAGCTTGATGCTCTTGGGGTGACAAAAACAGTGTCAACAGTTTACTTCGATGGATGGGAAAAAGAAAAGATGGTTACAAGCTATTACAGAAAGTATCCCCATTCTGAAATTAACTATACCTATTATCTTTTTAAGCTTAACAATTCTGGCTTGATAAGGGCATTAAATTATACCCCTGAAGTTTTTGAAGGCAGTGAAGAAGAATGGAGGCAAAAGACAGCGGAGTGGTTTTTGGGAAGAGGCATAAAAGAGGGAGTTATTGTACATAATGATGAAGTCCCGAAAAGTAAAGGATATGGAAATGAAACCATTGAGATTCTTGAGATGAGCAAAAGGCAGGATTATTTAAAGTTTCATGTGAATTCGGCTGGAGAAATTCCTGTACTTATAAAGATATCAGGAGCTGATAACTGGAGGGCATATCAAATTGAAGGAAATTCAAGAAGAGAAATAAAGATATACAGGGCTTCTCCTTATATCATGCTCGTTTATGGGAAAGGCGATATTGAGCTGAATTATGAGAAAGTTGCTGTTGATTATCTTGGTATTATATTAAGCCTTATAGGTATTACATGGATTTTTACATTATTTCTGCATAAGAGCGGGAAATTTTCTGAGAGAGGCGCAATCATTAAAAACATTAGTTAGCTTATATAGCCATGAAGTATATGGAATTTGTCAGGCTTTATGGAGAGCTTGGCTCAACTACGAAAAGGCTGGAAAAGACCGAGATATTGTCAGAATTTTTTAGGAAGCTGAGGAAGGAAGGGAAGCCGGAATGGAGCTATCTGCTTAAAGGAAAGGTATATGCAGATTATGATTCCAGAGAATTTGGAATTTCAAACCAGCTTGCATCTAAAGCAATAAGCAGTGCATTTGGGATTGGAATTGATGAGATTAACAGCAGATTCAACAAGACAGGCGACCTTGGGAATGTGGCAGAAGAGCTTGTCGGGAAAAAGAAGCAAAGCGCTCTTTTTTCGAGGAAGCTTGACGTGCAGAAAGTCTTTGATAATTTAAGAAAAATAACGGAAGTTGAAGGCAAAGGGGCTGTTGAGAAAAAAATGGCTCTGGTTGCCGAGCTGCTTGGCTCTGCCGAAGGGGGCGAGGCTAAATTTATTATAAGGACTCTATTGGGAGACTTGAGAGTCGGAGTTGCAGATGCTTTGATTATTGATGGAATAAGCAGCGCTTTTTTTTCCGGGAATTCTGAGGCAAAAATTATTATAGAGGCAAAACATGATCTTGCTAATGATTTTGCGCTTATATTTGATGCAGCTTCCAAAGGCATGGAAGAGCTTAATAAAATTGAGATTACCCCCGGAAGGCCAATTAAAGTAATGCTTCCGATTAAAGTTGAGTCTATAAATGAAGCTCTTAATGCATGCGGAATTCCTGCTGCTGTGGAATTCAAATATGATGGATTCAGAATGCTGATAAATAAGAAAGGGCAGGAAATAAGCCTGTTTACAAGAAGGCTTGAAAATGTCACGAAGCAGTTTCCAGATGTAATTGAAGCTGTCAGGAAACATGTGAAAGGAAAGGAGCTTATTCTTGACTCAGAGATAGTAGGCTATAGCCCAAAGGAGAAAAAATACAAGCCGTTTGAGGCAATAAGCCAGAGGATAAAAAGAAAATATGATATTGAGAAACTTATAAAGAGCCTTCCTGTTGAGATTAATATCTTTGATGTGCTATATTATGACGGGAAGAACATGATGGAGCAGCCATTCAAGGAAAGAAGAAAATTAGTTGAAAAAATTATCAGGAAGGAAGAGTGGGTAATAAGGCCTTCAAATCTTGAATATGTGAAAAATGAGAAGGAAGCTTCAGATTTTTATAAGAAGGCACTGGAAAACGGAGAGGAGGGCATAATGATTAAAAAGATAGATGCGCCGTATAGGCAGGGAAGAAGAGTAGGGTATATGGTGAAGCTAAAGCCGGTTGTAAATGATTTAGACTTGGTGATTGTTGGAGCTGAATATGGAACTGGAAAGAGGGCAGGATGGCTGACAAGCTATATTGTGGCATGCCAGGAGGGAGAGGAGCATTTTGAGGTAGGGATGGTAAGCTCCGGATTAAAAGAGAAGGGAGAGGAAGGAACAAGCTATGATGAGATGACTAACTTATTAAAGCCTTTAATAATTGAGGAGAGCGGTAATTCAGTCAGAGTTAAGCCTAGGATAATAGTGTCTGTTACTTACCAGAATATTCAAAAAAGCCCTGCTTATTCTTCAGGATACGCACTAAGATTTCCAAGGATTACTGCGTACAGGCCGGACAAGAATATCGGGGAAATTGCGAAACTTAGAGATATTGAGAAGGAAGCGGGAAAGGGGAGATAAAAATTAACACTCGTGATATATTCTTTTTTAGTTCTCATAGGCTACCATAGTAGTTATGGAAGGCTTTTTAAATTGTGAATGTTTTTTCTGTTTATGGAGAAAAGAGGATTGCACAGTGTCATAGTTACGGTCTTGATTATCTCAGTAGCTCTTGTCTCGGCAGTTCTATTATGGGCGGCAATAAAGGCATTTTATGCAGAGTCTACGGAGGGGGTGGATGTAAAGGTATTTACAGTAGGCGTTGAAATTGTTCCAAAGACTTTAAGGTCGGTCAGCCTGGGAGATTCAGTAGGTTTGTCATTTTATGTAAGGGCGGGAAAAGGGGAGGGCGAGATAGTTGCATTGAATGTTGCGGCTGAAGACAGCGGGGGAAATTCCAAGAATTATAAATATCTTTTTCCTAAAGGCAATCTGAAAGCGTATGAATCGGAGAAAGTCAGCGTTAGTTATGAAGGCTTGAAGGAAATAACTGAAGTGACGGTGAGTGCAATTTTTAAGAATGAAGAAGGGAAAGAGATTGAGTCTAAGATGTCTTCAGTTTACAAGGTGAAGGATTCCGAAGGCGGGGCTTCTGTTACCATAGGAGGGCTTGTAGGATACTGGAAGTTTGATGAATTAAAGGGAGATATTGCAAGAGATTTTTCAGGAAATAAATTCAGTGCCAATTTAAAGCCAAGTGAAAGCGGACCTTCCAGGGCGGCTAAAAGCTCCGAGTGTGTTCAAAATGGGTGCTTGTTTATGGATGGGACTGATGATTATCTGGAAGTTCCGTATAATGAGAAATTGAATCCTAAAAAGTTCAGCGTGATGGCATGGGTGAAGCCAGTTTCTTCAAGGGAGAGCTATCAGACTGTTTTAGTTTCCCAAAATCCGGAGGCTGAAAATAAAGGGCTTGTGTTGTATACCAATCCAAGCAATGGGGCTTCTGCTAATGTGTGGCAGGGAGGAATTATAGGAGGGAGCAAATTATCTGCTGTCGGGGGAGCCATGAAGAGCAATGAGTGGGTGCATTTGGCAATGGTGTATGATGGGGGCAAGGTTTCTGTTTATGAGAATGGGAAGATTGTGCCTGAAACGCAGGCGTATAGAACTGCTGGGGATTATTTAGTTGAGGAAGCTTTAAGTTATGGGGAAACTTGGGCTCCAAAAGAGGAATTGAGATCTTGGATAATAGTGAAAGTATCTTCAGATGGCAAATACCAGACGGCTATTACCGGCGGGGATAGAATTTATACCTCTTCTGATTTTGGGGATACATGGACTGTGAGAGACTCTGTAAGAAATAGGAATAACTTAGTTATGTCGGGCGATGGAAAGTATCAGATAGTGGCTGGCGATATTAGCAGCACGATTCCAGGAGATAGCGGTAGTATTACTTATGACTCATTATATGTTTCTTCGGATTTTGGAGTTAACTGGGTTGAGAATAGAGGGGCAGTTAGGGAAGGATACCCTAATGAGAGAGACTATATTTCTTATTTTTATGATTTAGGGATGTCTTTAGACGGCAAATATCAAACAGGCATAGGCTCCGGAAGAATTTTTATATCATCGGATTATGGAAATAGCTGGATAAGCTCAAAGTATGGAGGTGTTTATCAACCGGATGGTGAGCCGTGGTATTTAAGTAAACTTGCTGTGTCAGGCGATGGAAGATATCAGACTATAATTGGGGCTTTCAGGAGCGGATCTTATTCTATGATATATCTTTCTTCAGATTTTGGAAAGACATGGACACTCAAAAAATTTTCGGGAGGAGGTTTTTTTGCTGTTGGAATGTCAGAAAATGGGAAGAATCAGATAATATTAGGCAATAATAAAATATACTTATCTTCAGATAACGGAGCTAACTGGGCAGAGAAAACAGCACCCTTTAGGTCCGGCAATATTGCCATTTCAAAGGACGGCAAATACCAGACGGCAGCATCAAGCTATCAGATTTATAGGTCTGAAGATACTGGGGCTACATGGACTGCTATTGGCGGGACTTTGCTTTCTAGTGATTATAATAATGCTTATCTTGATGTAAAAATGTCAGCAGATGGAAAATACCAAACAGCTTTGGCAAAAAACAGGCAGATTTATACATCTTCCGATTATGGAGTAACATGGAAAATGAGGGATTCAAACAGGGAGTGGAAAAATCTGGCAATGTCTAAGGATGGCAAATACCAGACTGCCGTTGTTTCTGCCTGGCAAAAGGGAAATATTTATGTTTCAAAGCCATTGGGAAGCCAAGCATCTAAAATTCCCGCGTTCTTTAATATAGGGGCCGCTTCAACAATTCAGAACAGCCAGCAAACTCCCGGCATGTTCTTTAACGGATATTTGGATGAGGTGATGGTGTTTGAAAAGGAGCTTACAGCCGAGCAGATTAAGTCAGTTTATGAGTCTTTTTAGGAGTAATAGCTTATCTTTTTGAAGCAGTTCTGATGTTAACTCTCATTCGCTGCTAGCAATTCACTTATTGATGATTTCATAAAAATAAGAGCAAAAACAGCAAGATTTATAAAGAAAAGTGATTTATAAATAGAATAATGCGTTTTGCTACCGAGATATAATGACAGAATCAAAATCAAACCTTAAGGTTCAAAATATTGTTGCGACCACATCATTAGGAAAAGAGGTGTCTTTGACAAAGCTTGCCAGAACACAGAGCAATACTGAATATAATCCCGAACAATTCCCCGGCCTTGTGCTTAGGATTGAGAAGCCAAAGTCGGCGGTTTTAGTGTTTTCTTCTGGGAATCTTGTATGCACTGGGACGAAAAGTGTAGCACAAGTTAAAGAGGTGATAGATGCCGTTATACGGCAAATTGCAAAAATTGGGGTTAAGGTGACTGACAAGCCAAAGATAACAGTGCAGAACATTGTTGCTTCTGGAAGCATTGACTTAAATCTTAACCTCAATGTTCTTGCTCTTCAGCTGCAGAATACGGAGTATGAGCCTGAGCAGTTTCCAGGGCTTGTGTACAAGCTTATTGATCCTCCGGCGACGTTCCTGCTATTTTCAAATGGAAAGCTTGTCTGCACCGGAACAAAGAATAAGCAGCAGCTTGATGACTCAATGGTTCAGCTTAACAGAAATATAAAACAGGCAATTAAAGAAGGCAAGCACTAGAGAGCGATGCCATTTTAATGGGATTTGCATGGAGTTATAATTAAATTGTTCACTATAGAAATTTTTATATAATCTGCTTAATCTCGTTGTAAATGGCAAAGGATGTAGTCATTAAGTTGGGAGATTTTCAGGTATTATAGTAAAGGACACAATTAATTGAACAGATTTATAAAGATGTAGGTCTTGTATTCGTTGAGGAGGTGAGACAATGCAAATACAAAAATACCCTATTTCATT
>Ga0209541_10014990_pt1 | contig 11639 bp, 11 predicted proteins | sample RifCSPlowO2_01_FD_184027 | JGI IMG/M metagenome (GOLD analysis project Ga0209541, IMG submission 184027) | Groundwater microbial communities from Rifle, Colorado - Rifle CSP2_plank lowO2_0.1 (SPAdes) (version 2) | ecosystem: Environmental > Aquatic > Deep subsurface > Groundwater | place...
AACTATATGTTTCAAAAAAAGAGGTTAATTTTATTTTTAGTAATATTAATATTATTTTCTTCTATTATTTACGCTGATGAGCCAAAAAAACTTGACTTGACTTCAATAACAGGAAATGCAATTGGTTATTGGTGTACTTTTAATACAGCATGCGATTGTGGATCACACTGTTATGCTTATTGTAATAAAGTTTTAGTTTGGGCTGGTTTTTGTGCATTTGATTATTGTGGTCCTGGCTATGAAAAAACAGGGACAGGCACTGGAACAGGTTGTATAAAAACAGGCTGTACTAGCGAATGTTCTCCTGGTCAAACACAATGTATATCTGCTGTAGATTATCAGGAATGTATAGACCATGATAACAATGGTTGCTATGAATGGTGGGGAGATTATCAATATGGTCAGGATAGTACAGCTATTTTTGCCAGTACTTGTTCATATGGCTGTGATATTAATACTAATAGATGTAATTCAGCCCCTCCAATAATAAATACTTACAGTTGGGATACAGGTGCATACAATGCTTGTAGTAAACCTTGTGGTGGGGGAACACAAACAAGAACTGTTTATTGTAAAAATGATCAAACCGGAGCTAGAGCAGATGGTAAATGTGCTGGAACTGCTCCTGCCTCAACTAAACCTTGTAATACCCAGCTTTGTACAACTGGACAAGCCTGCTCATCAGATTCAGAATGTTCTTCAGGATATTGTCATCCAGGAACTAGTACTTGTGAGAATGCCTGTACCCCGAATACTTATAAAAGATGTGCATCTGATGGGAATATCCATTCCTATGATTCTTGTGATAATGAAGGGAGTATAAGTGAACCTTGTTCATATGGCTGTGATATTAATACTAATAGATGTAATCAAGGTCCAATAAATGGACGATGTGACACTGCTCTAAATTCTTGTGCAGTTGGAGAATTTAGAGATATATCAGATACAGAAACAATGTATAACTGGTATTGTCTGGGATTATATAATGGAGATACTGCTTTATGTAGTATTTGTAAAGACGTTACATGGAGCCCAGACCCATCAACAGTATGTTATAACCAACAAGTTCCACAAACAAGCAATTGTGGACGTAAAAGAAATGTACAAGGAACAAAACAGGATACAATATGGAGCCCAGACCCATCAACAGTATGTTCTGGACAAAGATTTCCTCAAACAGGAGATTGTGGTGGCACAAAATATTCGACAGGAAAAAAAAATTGTCAACAAGGACAAACATGTGATATCTCAACTAATAACTGTATTGTAAAATGTACAGATGAATGCTTTCCTTCTGAGAAAAAAGAATGCTCTAATAATTTTAAAAAATATAGAACATGCGGAGATTATAATAATGATGGCTGTTTAGAATGGGATGATTATAATACTTATTGCAACGAGGGTTATATGTGTGAATCTGAGGGACAAAATAATGTAAGATGTGTTCCAAGAGTTACTAAAAAAGAAAATAAGCAGCCTTGCATATCTAATTCAGATTGTAAAAGTAATAATTGTATAGGTCCTAATAAGAGATGTGCAGACTCACAATTTGATTGTTATTTTTATGAACCTTCTCAGCCATTTACAACAGGGCAACCAGTAGATGGACAAGATATTTGTAGTGGTCATAATGAAATAACTCACTGTGATTCAAAAAATTATTGTCAAAAAATTAGCAATTATCAGTGCCAAAATATTGGAGGAACTGGCTTATGGCAAAGCCCTTGTTCAGGAACAACTCCAAATTGTAACAAAGGTCTATGTGAATGTACTCCAACAAGTTGTGGTTCAGGCTATTATTGTGGTTCTAATGGAAATTGTCAATCTAATACTTGCTTACCAGATTCATATGCTTTAGAATGTTATGATGATTTTTTAAGAAAAAAATGTAATGCACAAGGCTCTGGCTGGATTTCTGAACTTTGTTCTGGAAAAGGATGCGAAGACAATCAATGTGTAAATCCCTGTACATCTGAAACAAATGCCTTTTGTACAAACCATAAGCCTCTAACTAATGGTGGTAGTTATACTTCATATGATAATCTATTTTGTCAAGGTACAAGTCAATGTATAAAATGTAATACCCCCAGCTATGTAAAAGAGGGGTCATCAGGAAGTGAATTTTGTGTTAAAAAAACACAAAAAGCAATACAAGATATAACTCCACCAACAATTGATGTTAGAACAAAAGCTACAACACAAAACTCAGCAACAATACAAATCTCAACAAGTAATGAGCCAGCAACATGTAAATATGATAATGATCCAGGTTTAAATTACGAATTGATGGGTTATCAAATTTCTCTTTTTGAATTAGATTATCCATATACATTTATTTTAGAAAATTTAAAGGCAGATACCTCTTATACTTATTACATAAAATGTCAAGATATATCTGGAAATGAGGTTTCTAAATCAGTCACATTTAGAACACCTAAATCAACAATAACACAAAAAAATTGTGGTGAAAATCCAAGTTATCCTAGAACACCTTCAGGACCAGGGGTTATACTTGGAAAACCAACTTATTCAAGTAATAATCCTCCTACTCCTAATTATTGGACTTATGATACAACAGCAAAAGAAGATATAACTCCTTGTAAATGGAAATGTTCAGAAAATTATCAGCAAGCTGGTAACTCTTGTATAAAAAAAGTGGTTATACCAAAAGGAAAAGCAGATGGTCAATTTTGTACAAAAGGAGATGAATGTATAAATGATTGTATTGGAAGTCCTGCATCTGGAGCTATTGGTCCTGGTTCTTGTGGAAAATGTTCTTATGGAGGAGCTGCTTGTTCAACAGATTTTGCTTCACTATCTGATATACCTAGTGGAGCAGGTGTTTGTGCTAGGGATTCCTCAGAAAATTTAGTTTGTGATATTGAAGAAGTTGCTGGTTTCCTTTTTGATGTAAATATGTTTGCTGATTGCACTATTATCCCTTCAGATTATGATGGAATTATGCCATGCGATACAGATGTGTTTGATACAACTCCACCATATAAGCCAGATGGAAAATGTGTATCAGGAAGATGCCAGATATCAACAGAAATAAAACCAACAATAACTATTTCAAAAGATGCAGATGGTATATGCAGATCAGGAGAAGAAATTACAATTAAATGTACTGCAACAAATGCAGTTTCTGCTAAGGTTTGGATTGGAGAGTGTCATGGCAGTGATTATTCAACATGTTTTGCAACTCGTTCCTGGGATACAACAAGAAGAGATGCTTTTGCAGGTAAAGATGATACTTATGCAAAGGGTGAATCTATGACTAAAATTAGTGCAGGTTATACTAAAACAATAACTCTAACCAATAGCAAGGTAGGAGAATATATTGCAGCAGCTTGCCAAGCTTATGGTGGCTCTGATTATTCACACCCTTCTGATTGGGCAGATGCATACCCTTATTGTAAGGTTGAACCAACAGTTGTAGCAAAACTTGCACTAAAAGCAGATTGTACATCAGCCCCAAATAACTGTGATACTAATTTATATTGTACTCCTTCTATTTTAGGAGAAAGACATTGCTGTAATACTGGACAGAAATGGAATGGAAGACTTAATCAATGTTCTGAAACTGCAAATTGTGATATAACAATAAACAATGTCCCAACAAAACCAGAAAATAGAATTATAAATGCTATCCGAAATGCAGCAAATTATATCAAAGGAGGAAAAACCTCTGCGGAACAAAGAGGTAGAATGAGAGAAAAAGCTTATGGAACTATAGTAGGTTGTTCAGGAGATCAGGTTTGCTGTAAAGCTAATTATGGTGGTGTTGAAAGCTATGATTGTGTTTCAGAAAGTGAGTGTATTAAAAGATATTAGTTTCTAATTTATTTTTATTATAATATTTTTATTTAAGAAAGTTCACATTCGTTCACAAAATTAATTAGTTCTTTCGAGCATACGAATTTCTCAAACAAAAATCTTTCCCTTTTTCAAAGGTCGCTTTGCTAAAGCTTTTTTGTTGATAAATCCTGACATGCTCTCCAGAAATTTAACAAAACCATCTTTTTTGAGGTGGTTTTAAATGAATATCGAACTAATGAGACAAAGTTTGTATGCTTCTAAAAAAAGAGCTTATCTTAGACATCTTTCTAAGTTAAAAGAGAAATGCTTTAGTGTCAGTAATAATTTAGATTATATTAGATTTAGCAACAGAAAACTTAATTGCCTTAGATGGCATAATAATGAGAGTTACAGCCATATTCTTAAAAAATTAGACATTTGCATCGAATTAAGAAATAGTAATCATGATTTTATTACAGAAGCTATTTTTATTAATGGTTTTAGAGCAGATATTATTGACTTAACTACTGGAGAGATTTATGAAATATTATACTCAGAAAGTGAAGAAGACTTTGAAGAAAAGATTAAAAATTATCCTAAATGTTTTAGGATTATTAAAATTAAAGTTTAAGAAAGTGTAGTATTATTCTAATAATAAAAAGGAAGTTTATATTTGGATGTCATAAGGAAAATTTTATATAAGTCATCGTTTATTTATCTTTATGAAAGAAATTATAATTTATCAATCAAATAACCCAATAAGAATTTATAAATTTGCTTTAAAATCACTTTTTAAGAATAAATTTAGAATAAAAGGTGATAAAAAAATATGTAGAGAATCTAAGGGAGTTTTTTATATACCTTATTATAAAAAAGAATCTGTTGTCAATATATCTAAAAATAATTTTATTCCCAATTTTAATTATGACCTTATAAGAAAAAAAGGTAACAAACAAATGATAACCGAATCTAAATATTATTCTAAAATGTTTCTAAAAAATAAAAAATTACAAAAAGTTATAAGTTTACTTAAAAAAGATAGATCTAACAAAAAAGCAATAATTTCTCTTAATTTGCCTTCAAGACTATTAAATGACAAACTACCCCCTTGTATGATGTATATTGCCTTTAGGATAATTAATAAAAAATTAAATCTTTCCTGTCATATGAGGGTAAACAATGCTTATGGAATTTTTTTAATGAACCTACATATTAATCAGGCTCTTCATATTTATGCCTCTAAACTCTTAAAATTAAAAGTGGGTAATTATTGTCATTTTGTAGATTCCCTTCATATATATAAAAAAGAAGAAAAAGAAGTAAAAAAATTCAATATAAAATTAACAACTATAAAATAGTAAATTTTAAATAAAGGAGTATTCTCTAATATATATAATGAAACAAAATATTTTACTAATAGGGTTTGGATATCATTGTCGTAGGATTTACTATCCTATTTTAAGTGAAATGAAAAAATATAATATTATTATTATAGATAAAAAAGACCAAGAAGAAAATATTTTGGATTTTCTTGCAAAGAAAAATCTCAAACCAAGAGAAATAATCTTAATTGAAAATTTCTCAGAAAAAAATGATGACCTTCCAGAAGAGCTTGTCCAAGAGTTAGATAAAATAATTCAAAAATTTAAAATAAAAGGGATTATTATCTCTACAGATCCCCTTTATCATAAACATTATGCCAAATGGGCATTAAAAAGAAATCTTTCTATTCTAATGGACAAGCCTATTTCAGTCCATAAAAATATGTCTACTATTGTAGATGAATCTAAAAAATTAAACGAGGATTTTAAATTGCTTAATAAACTTTATAACAAACGAAAAAAATCTATTTTGTTTTCTATAGTATCTCAAAGAAGATTTCATAAAGGATTTCAAAAAGTAAGGGAATTAATAAAAGAAGTTTTTGAAGAGACAAATTGTCCAATAACTTCTATAGGAATAAATCATTCTGATGGTCAATGGAGATTTCCAACAGAAATAATAGATATAGATTATCATTCTTTTAATCATGGTTTTGGTAAATGCTCGCATTCAGGTTATCATTTTTTTGATATTATTAATTTCTTTTTTGAAGTGATTACTGATAAAGAGAAAAAACCAAATAATGTAGATATCTATTCTAATTTTCTTAGACCTTTAGATTTTTTAGAGCAAATAAATTTTAAAGATTATAACTCAATTTTTAAAGATTTTAAAAAATATAATAAATATTCGAAAGATGAATGTTTTAATAAAATGAAAAATTTTGGAGAAATTGACGCTTTCCTAAATTTCTCTTTTAAACATAATAATAACCAAATAACATTAGGAAGTATAAATTTAATACATAACTCTTTTTCCCAAAGGGGGAAAATAATACCTAACAAAGATTTTTATAAAGGAAATGGTAGAGTAAGGCATGAAACATATACTATTCAACAAGGACCGTTTCAATGTATTCAAATAATTTCTTTTCAAAGTAAAGAAGTTAAAAAAAAGGATAAATTAGATTATTCCCCTGGGGGAGAGTACCATTTTGATATAATGGTCTTTAGAAATAATACACTATTTAAAAAATGGAAGAGTTATAAAAAAATATCACTTAAAGATCTTCAAAAAGGACGTATGAGTGGATATTCAAGAGGCCATCAAGAAGATGCTAGAAGATTGGCAACACTAGAATTCTTAGAATTTCTTGATGGTAAAAAAAAGAAGGATTATATTTCAGATTTTACAAAACATTGTGATACAGTTAGATTAATGGCGGGAGTTTACAAATCCGCAGCTTTAAAATTCAATAATAAAAATCCTTTAGTAAATATACCCTATGGAAACTAAATATAAAACTACGATTATGGGATTTGATGGTTTACATAGAGCAGGGAAGGAAGTACAAATATCTTTATTAGAAAAAACTCTTCAAGAAAAAGGATTTTTAGTCAAAATAATTCGTGGGGAAGGAACTAGAAGGGGGGAAGGAAAATGCCCGTCTGATCCTTTTTCAACCTGGTGGAGAGAAAAATGTTCATATATTTTTAACGAAAATAATTCATTAGTTGAAAAATTTAAAAAAGTAAATTTGGTTTCTCAAAGAATAAACCGAGAAGCAAAATTAACTAAAGATTTTTACCTTCCAAGAGAAATGAAAGCATTAAGAAAAGAAAAGGGTGTTTTATTGATGGATAGGACATTTATATCTCGATGGTTTGTGATGCAACAAATTTTTCCAGGAATCAATTTAGAAGATGCTTTATACCTTTCAAATCCAAAAAATGGAATGAAAGTGTATCCTATAATTCCAGACATAATTTTTGTTTTAGATGTTTCAAAAGAAGATTTATTAAATAGATGTTATTCTTCAGACCAAACTGATAAAAAAGATTTTAGAATAACAAACATCAAGAATTATTATGATCTATTTGGATATACCCTTTCAAGATTATCTACATACAAAGATTATAATATTTGTATTATCGATGGATCGCAATCTATAATGAAAGTTCATGATAAAGTTATATTAGAATTACAAAATTATTTAAATGAATTTATAAAAAATAAAAAATGAGTTATATAAATTGGTTTGATTATAAAGGGACAAAAAGTAAAACAAACATATTTTTTTCTAATAGACAAAATCTTAATTTAAATCCACAGGAGGAAATAGAAGAACTCAATTTAGCATGGTTTGATTTTCTCTCCAAAGATTCTGCAAATGGGAAATTATTAATTAAAAATACATACAAAAAGGATTTCGGAACTCAAGATTTATATTTTATTCATGTAACACCTTCATTCAATGAAATTATTAAATCAAAAAAAATCTTTCCAAGCGGAGGTGGACTTGGAGCAGTTATATATGGCTCCACATTACATAAAAACAATAAAATACATAATTTAACGGAAATGTATCTTAAATTTCAATTTCCAAAGAAAATAAAAAGTAAGGTTGGATTATTTTGTATTAAGTTAAAGATACCAAAAGAACTTCTTTTACAAAGTAAAAATTGGGGTGTTGATTATACCCTATTTGGAAACATACATTGTCAAACATGGAGAAAAATGAAAAAAACGAGGGTTGTAGGAAATCAATATTCTTTGAAATTAGAAAAAAAGATAACAAAAGATATTGCAAAAACTTTTAAAATTTTAAATATATTTTTAGAATATAATTTAGAGAATCTTACTTTTAAGAGATTTAAAAAATATTACAATAAACTTTTTAATACTATTCCTTCTCTTAGATTTATAATTTATGAATCTCTAGCAGAATATATTCTTTTTTATCAAAATAATAAATCTGCAAAATTTTATAATACTAAAAACGAAATATATAATCAAAATCATAAACAATTTATCTGGGATCTTTGTCCTTGGATGCTAAAAAAATTTGATATATCTAAATTTTTTATTAAACTTGATAAAATTATTTCTTATCTTCATAATTCAAATATAATTAAAAATTTTGATCAAAATCATTTCGAAAATTTTATTAAATGGAGAATAGCTTTTTATGTTAAAAAAATTACTGTTAATAAAATAAATCCTAAAAAATTAAATTTTGATTACCTATAGTCACGGACTTAAATAATTGAGCACATCATGCTTAAAAGGTTGCTTACGCCAATATGTTTCTAAATTATCATACAACTGAGACTCTGAGTTGTGTGATATATTTGCAGTTACTTCTTCTCGTGTTTGTCTCCAACATTCTTCAACAGGATTAAGATCAGAAGCTCCTGTTGGGAGAAACATATAAGGAATGTTATTTTTTTCCAAATATCCGACCACTAGCTTATTTTTATGCCATGGCGCTTTATCAAGAATGAGCAACATCTTTGGGAACTTCATTCTTAAAAGTTTGATGTTCCATAATACTTCTTCCTTTACTTGGCGTGTCATGACATATGCGTAAAACTCTCCAGTTACATAAGCGCCACCAATATTAAGTGCTTTTTTAGAGCCATTCCTATAGACTATTGAGTTACTTCCTTTACGCACCCAGCATCTTCTTATGTCTGCATCTAAAGTAAAACGAGCTTGATCATATGTTACAGTTATTACATCTTTGTCCAAACTTTCTCGTTTTTTTTAAATCCATGCTTAAACTCATCTACAGCTTGTTGGTTTCTTCTCTTATGCCTTGGTCTAGGGATGTTTAGTCTATAGTTCAATTGGTTGAGCAATCTAGTACAATGCCTTGCAGTGTATGTAATGTTAAATTGTCTTTGAATATATATTCTAGCGTCCTTTGTTTTCCAGCCTCTTTTGTAGCCGTCACTCATCACTATACAATCATCAATTGCAGAAGTAAGTTTGCACAACTGTTTTTTGTTTAGTTTGGGTTTTAATCCTCTGCCCTTTTTATCTTTTAGACCAGCAAAACCTTCCTTTTCGAAGCGTTCTTTCCAATAAGGAACTATGCCGACACTAACATGCAATATTGAGGACACTTCTCTTTGAGTGTGCCCTTCTCTCAGATAAAGCATCATCTGAATGCGCTCACGAACTCTAAAGTTCGTTTCAGCTTTGAACTTCCTTTCTAAGAGACTTAATGAATAATTTTTCAGTGGCATTCATATCACCTCTTAGAAAAGGAAGTAGGAATAGTATATAAACTTTGCTCAATTATTTGTGTCTTTTACTATAAACCAGATTCAGATGAAGACTCTTCAAAACTAGTCGCTTTAATTGAAGATTTCAAATATGAGGGTAAAGACGGAATTTTCCTTAGCTCCTCTTCTGCAGATGAGGTACATGAAAGAGGTAAAAAAACTTTTGAGGATAGATATAAAGAGCTAACTGGAAAAGATTTGTATAGAATAGAATTCACACCATTTCATGGAGATTACATAATCGGAATGTTTTTAGGATTGGGACTTCACAAAATTAGTAATAATAATTCCCTAATTTTATACACCCCAAAAAGTAAAGTATTCTAATGTAAATAAGTAACCTTTTTAAATCCCACTTTCTTATAAATTTATATGGCTCAAAGAACAGGCTCAAGAAGAAGAAAGACTAGAAGCAAATTAAAGAAGCACTTTAAAGATAAAGGGAAGATTAGTATTAGAGAATATTTAAAAGAGCTAAAGCCAGGAGACAAAGTACTATTAAAAGCAGAGCCAGCAATACAAAAAGGTATGTATCACCCAAGGTTTCATGGAAAAATCGGCATAGTAAAAGAAAAACAAGGGGATTGTTATTTAGTTGCAATAAAAGATAAAAATATGACAAAGACACAAATAGTCCATCCAGTTCACCTAAAAAATGCCTAGCTCAATTGTTTTGGAAGAGAGGCCAATCAATTTGGCTGAATTAAAAGCAACCCTAGATAATATAGAGAAGCGTGATACCAAGTTAGGATTTAGATCAACAAAAACCAAAGAATATTTAAAAAAATTTTCAAAATTAGAAGAAAAAAAAGCTGATGAATTAATGCAAAAAATAAAAGCACTTGATATTCCACGTATCAAAGACAGGCAGATAATAAAGATAATTGATTTATTGCCAACAGAGCTTGATGAAATAAGAATGATATTTTCAAATGAAACAACATCAATCAGCCCTGAAAATATGCAGCAAATATTGAATGTAGTGAAAGGAATAAAAAATGAACCTAGCAAAAGAAGAAATAGTAATAGTATTGGATTTTTTGCCAAATGGCTATCCATTCGACAGACGTCCAATGCACCAGAAGACTCCAATAGCGCAAGCTATAGGCAAGGATCATTTCACTTTACTTGAGCTAAGCACAAAGCGAGAAGTTTTCTTACAGCCTTATGAAGAAGTTTATATCGGAGAAGGCAAGCGTGATAAAGTCCATCATATAATTGGTAAACTTAATTTAGATAGATTAACAGAAACAGCAAAGATGGAATTAAACTTTATTATAAAGGAAATTGTCAAGAAAAAGGAACAAACATTTGTAGAATTCTTTAACACAGCTGCTCCTATTAATACTCGTCGACATCAAATTGAATTACTTCCTGGAATTGGCAAAAAACATATGTGGCAGATTATAGAGTCTAGAAAAGAAAATCCATTCAAAAGCTTTGAGGATATAAAGCAGCGCGTTAGTTTAATGCCAGACCCAGAGAAATTAATAATCAAAAGAATCTTAATTGAATTGAATAATGAAGATAAACATAAGCTATTTGTAGGAACATAATGATCAATAAAATAATTGCGATTGTTAAAAGAGAACATGAAAAAGAAGATTATAACAATCATATTAAAGTTGTAGTTAAAAATGCACTAAAATTAGCAGATATTAAAAATGCAGATAAAGAAATAATCGAAATTGCTTCTTTATTACATGATATAGGAAGGGCGCATGGATTAAAACCTGGGGAAGAAAATAATCACCATATTGTTAGTGCAAGAAGAGCTGAAGGAATACTTAAAAATTTAAATTACCCAGTTGAAAAAATACAAAAGGTTGTAAATTGTATTCTATCTCATAGAAGCGGCAAAGATGATTTCATACCAAAAACAATTGAAGAAAAGATAGTCGCTAATGCAGATGCTATGGCTCATTTTGATACATTCTTAGACTTGTTTAAGGAATTTATCATGCAAGAAGAATTTGAAAAGGCGGTTAAAATAATTGATGCCAAAATAGAACGAGATTGGAATAAAAAATTAACAATACCAGAAGCTAAAGAATTAGTCAAGGAAAAATATAAAGCAATTCGTCTTCTATTAGATAGTATGGAAGAAAATTTTACTAAACCCTAAACATAAGCTTTTTAAATCCAATTTTCATCAAAATTCTATGCCAGAGAAAAATATCAAGCAGATTGTAAGGATTTTCAATGCAGATTTAGATGGTTCAAAACCAG